>Ga0307510_10002705_pt1 | contig 20260 bp, 19 predicted proteins | sample 12_EM_MG_FD_207224 | JGI IMG/M metagenome (GOLD analysis project Ga0307510, IMG submission 207224) | Populus trichocarpa ectomycorrhiza microbial communities from riparian zone in the Pacific Northwest, United States - 12_EM | ecosystem: Host-associated > Plants > Roots > Unclassified | place... | reverse complement strand
TATTTATCACTCTTCCCATCGTCGTCCCTATTATAGACAAGCCGAAGCGCCGATACGATAAGGATACTGAAAGAATTCGAGTTGGAGTTCGCATCTCGTCATCTCGTGTGCACATTTTATGGTTAGGCAAGAGATACTAGCACACAAAGACCGATGGAGAGTGATCGAGAGAATCAGAAGAGCCCAAGCTTCCTTTGGGCTTGTGCGGGTCAACCACGCATCAATTACTGTCATGTAACACTCTATGAGATAGGTGCTATTCACCACGGACCACATTGTAGCTTTCAAAATGCAAGTTCATCCTTGCCTAACGGTGTTGTATAGCCTGTATGATTAGGCATTGCTTCACGCTGTTTGACCTGGCCTGACATTCCCCAAGTACATTTAGACATGATGACCTATGTAGATTCTGATCCAAGGACATCAATACGACTGGTGTACCGAGAGATCAAGACTGGAGGATTAGTGCTTCTGCCTGTGCGGACCGAGGCTTGATGCAACATTTGAATTTCTCCGGGTGACTGTAATCCAAACGTCAACGGAAAGGGAGAATGAAAAAGGGTGGCAGATTTACCTGATCGCGGTATCCGTGTACTTGACTTCCGGTGCCACTTCAACACCCCCTTCGACAACCTTCGAGATGCGGAAGACAGCCAACGCTGTAGCCATGGCAAGCCACACACTCGTGTCTGCAAACAGAATTCCTGTGTGTGGGTCGGATGGTCAGCGAACCCTTACTGTGTTCCAATCACGTAGACATACCTGGACAAATACTTCGAATAGAGGGTGTATGAGAGCCTGTGATGCACAATCACAGATAGCGAAGGCTTACCGACGCCCAAAGCCAAAAGCACTTGTACGAGGGTCTCGTTCCGCAGGTTTATCACCTGTTTCAAGGAAGCGCTCTGGGGAAAAGAGCTCTGGATTGGAGTACACTGCGGGGTCATGTAGCATGTACCTGGGCTCGTCAGCGTTGTTGAGCTAAGCACGTACCTCACCCGAAGCTCACCATATATTCGTAACAATTATTGAGCCTTGCGGAATGTGATATCCTTTCAGTATTTCAGACTTCGCGGTCTTACGAGGAACCCCTACAAGGTGCACGGTCATTAGTCATATTTCATCCGAATTGCGCCTCATTGTGACAAACCAGTTGGCACAACAGGTCCCCAGCGATAGATCTCGCTTTGCAGAGCACTCAGATAAGGCAAGCTGTCGCGGTCAGCCAGTACAGGAAGCCTGTCGTTCCCGACAACTCGGTCGATTTCCTCTTGGGCCTTGGTTTGGATGTCCGGGAAGAGTGTCACGACAAGGTAGAGAGTATATAACACCGAAACCGTCTGTGCACAATTAAGGTCGGGCGTTCCATTCCTTCAAATAGTACCACCCACAGTATCTGCCCCTCCTATGTTGCAATTGAAGGGTGATAAGATGTCATTACGAAGGCAAGTTGGAACCACGCACCAGCGAACAAACATGAAGCAGTCCACTTCAAGTTTTCTCGACCGACCTCAGTCGTGATATCCTGGATATTATTTGAGACAAACGAAGGTGGGGCCGTCCCAGTCGCCTCAAGTTGGAACCGCGAATCAGTGTTTATTGCATATTGTCGTCAGAAAGTCCAAAATACCATTTGGTCCAAAGTATATTTGAATGGAATGTCAACCATGTCTTTCAAAGACCTCCTTGCCTTGGAAGCCTCCTTTTGGAAACTTGCTCCAGGAAACCACTCGGGAACGTACTTCACTGGGAAGTGGGTGAATATTCAAATTAGTATGATGAATAGGAGATTGACCTACAGAGTGGAATAAAATCAACTAGATATGCTCCTGGTTTGTTGAAATCCGAGAAATGGCCGACGGTAGATTCTGCAAGTGCGATGATGGGATCCCCTTTCTCTTGTACTTCGTAACCATAAGTGATGCGAACGATGATTGCACCTGTAAATCTATATTATCCTGAGTACCTTATCTCAAAGATATAAGGAATCTGGATATGTACCGACGAATGTGTTCCAGCACATTTTCCGGATCATGCAGGGTGGCTTTCAAGTATTTTCGGACCTCGGCATCAAAAAGACCATCGAACTTCTTGAGGGACTCCCGGTTTCCAATCGCGCGATGCACATACTTGCGTGATTCCTTCAGCCGGGGTCCATACCTCAGAAGCACGGTCCAATCCTTGAACCCAGCAAGTTCGCCAACCATATTCAAAACTGGCCTGTCTGAATTGGTTGCGCCCCTTTTATCAAGTATCTCGTTTGCAACGTCGATATCGTTAAGAACGATCATGGGCTGCCCGGCTGCATCTAGGTATACAACCTTTCCTGGGATTTATTCTAGATCAACCACCTCAACGCAATGATTATAATATACGGAACCACGCACCATATTTCCGGGCCCACTCGGCGTAGGTCTTAGCAAAATCGGACTGGGGTATGTCAAGCAAGTTTCCGATTAGAGGCCATCCTTTTGGTCCAGGTGGTAACGAAAAGCTTTCTTGTTTTGAGGCCCGATAAAGTGGGATCAGTGCCAGGAGCAGGACAACAACACCTGTCAAGACGCCAGTTGTCGAGAGTTGCCAGTTGATGGACATGGTGTGGGAAGGTACAACCGCAAGGAAGTTCTTGGTTCCTTGGCGTTATATTTATACGTACGAAATCAGCTGACTAACATCTGTGTTATGACTGGAATCTTGAAAAGAAGTCACAGTAGGAAGCATGAGGCATTTGTCCCATTACGTATCGGGTGTGGAGCCAGCCGCCCACGACTCAACCACTCAAATTTGAGCTCGCCAAGGGTCAATGACAAATAACGGCAAGTTGGGTTCAGTTAACTGCGCGACTTTTCGTAGTCATACAAAGATCCAATGTTATCGGCACATTGCGGGGTACAATAAGATGAGATTGCATTAGTCGATGGCGACATGAAAATCCGTAGTAGTGTCACGGAACACCGTTATAGCTTAAATAAATGAAGCCTAAGGGTGAAAAACGGGTTGAGGATAAAGTAGAAAGCACAGTGGGAGAAAGCAAGTAAAAACTTACAAGTCAGATCACTCACATCCGAGTCGCCGTCCGAGTTATTCTCATCGTCAAGCACTAGTGCAAGGTCCAGGGTACAAGTGACTGTGTCCGAGTCTGTTGCGGCTGCCGCATGGCCGTCCCATGTTATTCCCATCTCTGTTCGTCACCACCACTGTATCGTCGGGCCGCGTCGTGCGAAATCAGTTCGTTCGAACCCCCTTCGGAAAGCCGAGCCCTCACTTTTCGACTTCCGCAGCCCAATGGTCATGGTCGGTTGATGCCACTTCCGCCGCCGGCCCGGGGCGCTGGTGAGTCACGTGCCAGTGGGCGGGATTCTGATGAAAGGTGGATCCGGGCTGAGTCGACATCTTTAGTTGGCAGCATTTCGCCCACGCGTGTTGGCGTACTTTCGAGTTCTGGGGCGCCCATCGAATCACGGTAGATTATAACCAGGTGATTTAAGACATCGCGTTCACCTCATTTACCTTGAGTCCCTGCCTAACGGTGTGACTGCTGTATGATTAGGCATTGCTTCACGCTGTTTCACCTGATCTGATATTCCCCAGATACATTTAGACATGATGATCTACGTATATTCTGGTCCAACGACATGAATAGAACTGGTGTACTAAGAGATCAAGACTGGAGGATTAGTGCCTCTGCCCGTGCAGACCGAGGCTTGATGCAACATTTGAATTTCTCCGGGTGACTGTAATCCAAACGTCAACGGAGAGAGAGAATGAAAAAGGGTGGCAGATTTACCTGATCCCGTTACCCGTGTACTTGACTTCGGGTGTCACCTCAACCCCCCCTTCGACAACCTTCGAGATGTGAAACACAGCCAATGCTGTGGCCATGGCAAGCCACACACTGGCGTCCGCGAACTGAATTCCTATGTATGGGTTGGATGGTCGGTGAACCCTTACAGTCACCCGGATCCCGTAGACATACCTGGACAAATACTTCGAATAGAGGATATATGAGAGCCTGTGATGCACAATCACAGATAGTGAGGGCTTACCGACGCCCAAAGCCAAAAGCACTTGTACGAGGGTCTCGTTCCGCAGGTTTATCACCTGTTTCAAGGAAGCGCTCTGGGGAAAAGAGCTCCGGGTCGGAGTACACTGTGGGGTCATGTAGCATGTACCTGGGCTTGTCAGCGTTGTTGAGCTAAGTGCGTATCTCATGCGAAGCTCACCATATATTCGTTACAATGATTGAACCCTTCGGGATGTGATATCCTTTCAGTATTTCAGACTTTGAGGTCTTACGAGGGGGCCCTACAAGGTGCATAGTGATTAGTCATATTTCTTCTGAATTGTACCTCATCGTGACACACCAGTTGACGCAACAGGTTCCCAGCGATAGATCTCGCTTTGCAGAGCACTCAGATAAGGCAAACTGTCGCGGTCAGCCAGTACAGGAAGCCTGTCGTTCCCGACGACACGATCGATTTCCTCTTGGGCCTTGGCTTGGATGTCCGGGAGGAGTGTCATGACAAGGTAGAGAGTGTATAACACAGAAACCGTCTGTGCACAATTAAGGTCCGGCGATCCATTCCTTCAAGTAGTGCCACCCACAGTATCGGCTCCTCCTATGTTGCAATTGAAGGGTGATAAGATGTCATTACGAAGGCAAGATGGAACCACGCACCAGAAAACAAAGATGAAGCAGTCCACTTCAAGTTTTCTCGACCGACCTCAGTCGTGATATCCTGGATATTATTTGAGACAAACGAAGGTGGGGCCGTCCCAGTCGCCTCAAATTAGAGGCGCGAATCAGTGCTTATTGCGTAGTGTCATTGGAAAGTCCAAAATACCATTTGATCCAAAGTAAATCTGAATGGAATGTCGGCCATGTCTTTCAAGGACCTCCTTGCCTTGGAGGCCTCTTTTTGGAAACTTGCTCCAGGAAACCACTCGGGAACATACTTCACTGGCAGTGGGTGAATATTCAAATTGGTATGATGAATCCGGTATTGACATACAGAGTGGAATAAAGTCCACGAGATATGCTCCCGGTTCGTTGAAATCCGAGAAGTAGCCAATGGCAGATTCCGCAAGCGCGATGATGGGATCCCCTTTCTCTTGTACTTCGTAACCATAAGTGATGCGAACGATGATTGCACCTGTAAATCTATATTATCCTGAGTCCTTATCTCAGAGATATAAGAGGTCTGAATATGTACCGGCGGATGTGTCCCAGCACATTGTCTGGATCATGTAGGGTGGCCTTCAAGTACTTTCGGACCTCGGCATCAAAAAGACCATCGAACTTCCTGAGGGACTCCCGGTTTCCAATTGCGCGGTGCATATACTTGCGTGATTCCTTTAGCCGGGGTCCGTACCTCAGAAGCACAATCCAGTCCTTGAATCCAGCAAGTTCGCCAGCCATATTGGAGACAGGCCTATCTGAGTTAGTTGCGCCCCTTTTATCGAGTATCTCGTTTGCAACGTCGATATCGTTAAGAACGATCATGGGCTGCCCGGCCGCATCTAGGTATACAACCTTTCCTGGGATTTATTCTAGGTCAATCGTGTAAACGCAATGATTATAATATACGGAACCACGCACCATATTTCCGGGCCCACTCGGCGTAGGTCTCAGCAAAATCGGACTTGGGTATGTTGAGCAAGTTTCCGATCAGGGGCCATCCTTTTGGTCCAGGTGGTAACGGAAGGCGTTCTCGTTTTGAGGCCCGGTAAAGCGGGATTAGTGCCAGGATCAGGACAACAACGCCAGTCAAGACGCCAGTTGTCGAGGGCTGCCAGTTAGTGGACATGGTGTGGGGAAGTAGCCACAAACGAAGTTCTTTGTTCCTTGGCGTTTTATTTATACCTACGAAATCCGCCGACTAACGTCCGTGTTGGTCCAAATGCGTGACTGACATCTTGAAAGAAGTCACAGTGGGAAGCATGAGGAATTCGTCCCATTACGTGTCGTGGGTGGGTGTGGGACCCCCGCCCCGCGGCTCAACCACTCAAACTCGAGCAGTACTCGAGCTTAACCAAGGGTCTAGGCGAGTAACTGCAAGTTGGGTCGAGGGTTAGTTGCGTGCCTTTCAGTCATACGAAGATCCAATGTGATCAGCACTTTTCGGGGTACAATAAGATGGGATTGCACAAGTCGATGGCGACATTACAAATCCGTAGTGTCATGGAGCCGATCACACCGCCGCGGCAAGCACTGGTGTAAGGCCCAGGGTACATGTGTGTGTGTCCGAGTCTGTTGCGGCTGTCGCAGGGCTGTGCCATGTTGTTCCCATCTCTGTTCATCACCACCACAGTATCGTCGAGCTGTCAGTGGGTGTGTGGCTGGATGCATGAGGGTGCGGTTGACGCCCTTACATGGTGGCTTGTGGGTCACGTGGGTGGTGGGATGATCTTTCGTCAGACTCGGTTGATCCCGTCTCCCATCAAGAGGGCTTAGAGGTCGTCGCCTTCAGTTGGTAGCATTTCGCCCACTCGTGTTGTCATACTTTCAAGTTCTGGGGCGCCCATCGAATCACCGGTTATAACCAGGTGATTTAAGATATTGCGTCCACCTCATTCAACTTGAGGGCACGGCGCCAAGGGCCAAATACCCCATCTCCGGCCTTATTTCTTTTTGTGATCGTGGTCCTCGAAAATGTGTCGACGCTCGAGCCCCCATCACGCATGGGGCTGCGACTGCAGAATACCGTACATGTCGAAATTTCCTTTCTCTATCAAAATATACACGATTCTAATGTGATACAATGCGTCATCTAAAAAGATATCCATTTGCGTGTCTGATGTCAGCTATGTATGCATCGCGGTAGCTCATGGAAATCGCGTTCGTCATAATCGCCATGATGGGGCGACGACTTTGGGCCATCAAGTGGGACCATATATACATGCCGTTCTCTTCGACGACGACCTCTAGGGCTGACTTCAGTCACCAGGACAATGTTTCGCTCATCCCGATGATGGCATCCATGGAGGAGGCGCGGAATTCATCTGGGATCATCCGTACATCATTGCGATTAAGCTCCAATACAGCCTATTCCGGGTTTGAGCACTTCCGCATCGCGAGAGAATTGAGCCATACCTTGGTGTCATCGTATGTCTCCCAATAAGGTCCTAAAAGCGGGCGATCAGAGGAAGTAACAAAAATATTGAAGCGTATCACAACGTACTGCTCGTCCCTTTGCCATCGTTCGGGGTCAGTGAGACGGTAAAAGAGATCCAATAATCTAGCATAGCACGACTCAATCTTGCAACTTTTGGTGGCCCACTCTTGGCTAAACCTCCGAAGAGATAATTTATCTCGACAGAATGGAATACCCCGGTTGCTGGATCACCGCCCGGTTGGGGGTCTGTGAAGATGTAAGCATATGATGGCCCGAAAGTCGTCTGGCTCCAGAACCGACGCGAAGCTTGGAAATACACATCCCCAACTAATCATCGATAATGTCAGCACATATAGTAGTTGGGCTCAAAGTATGCGTGAGATGATGATGACGTACGGACCGCGGATCCACGCTTGTACCCAGGCCCAGCGCCAAAGGTTTCATTTCCCGTGCCAAACGGCGAACCCAGACTGGGGTCATCGGGGTAAAGCGACATCACTTTGTTCACCCCAGCGCTCAAGGCATCAGGGCCAAGAGGAGATGGGGTATAATTGGCACTCAGCCATGTCGAAATATCTTCAGTCTGAAACCTCCGCGGAACGAAGATTGTCGCTGTGCTGGTATTGAGCATGTTGCCCGTCAACGTAGAAGGGACAGACCTTCATCGAGAACCGTGCCAGCCATAAATGGAACTCGTCCCCCTGCCCCGCGCGATAGTTGCTTCGAGGGGTGGTCACTCATAAGGCCTTCGGGCCCATCAAGAACGGGGCGAAAGGGAAACAATTCGATGGCCAGTCCGGCGGTCATGGCGGTAAGGATATCAGGTGAGCTGACAGACATGAGACAAGCGAAGGTGTTGTTCGGCGATGCGGTGGCACAGGATTGTGTGGCCTTTGCAAAGAGCATCCATGAGGGAATCCCGCGGTAGGGATCGAAGATGGGAAGGGTCGAGGCCGTGCCCGATTGGAATATCTGGGAGACATAAGATGACGCGTCTCAGATATATGCGAGTGGCGAGCGCGTACAGCAGCTCGGGCAACAGTTGAAAAGTTCTCGTTGAGGTAGTGATAGGACGTCGACAATGCCCCTGCGCTCTCTCCGAAAACAGTGACCTGTCATGGTTTGTGATACTGGCAATGACAAGGACCCGCGGACATACCTTGCGGGGGTCTCCACCAAACGATGCGATGTTAGCTTGCACCCACTCAAGCGCGGCCCATTGGTCGCGCAGGCCGAGGTTGAGGGAAGCACGTTCCACAGCTTCGGGTCCTTGAGGGAAGCCGAGAGGTCCAACGCGGTAGTTGAGGGACACGTACAGGATGGGAGTTCCCTATCATTAGGAGAAGCATCACTAAGAGAGTTGGGAACTTGGGGGTGTGAGGTGAGGTGCGTACTCGAGCCACGGATTGTTCAACAAGAGGAGTTCCGTCATAGATGGAAGAAGCGCCAGCTGTGAAAGGTATGAGCTTACAAGACTGCAGAGATATCTACCACGCACTCATGAAACCGCCTCCATAAATCCAGACCATGACAGGTAAAGAGGAGCTAACGCCAACTCCGGAAGGTCTGAATACGTTAAGCGTAAGACAATCCTCTGTCATATTCCCACCCCATTGCTGCGGAAACGAATGAGTTCTAGCGAGGGTGAGGGATTACAGGCTGTAAGCATGGCAGTCCATAATTACGAGCATCGAACCATCGCAGGGGGGAGAGGGAATGCTTAGGCTGGGGAGGAGAAAAGCGGAGACCATCAATGGGAGGCTCCGCGAAAGGTATACCTGAAAAGTGAGGGGTGAGGAAGAAATTGCGTCGTAAAGAAGGGATGACGAACCCCCGAAGAACTCCAAGTCGGAAGGTCGAAGTCGTTTTCCTATCAGAGTGGTGTCTCCGACTTGTACACGTGGCTTGCCTCCATGATGACGGAACCCAGTCAGAAAGGCGGTCAAGAAGAGCGAGCCGAGAAGGAGTGACCACATGATATTGGGTTAATCTACGCGGATGGGTGTTGCGCAGTGAAATGGGTGACCGGCGACTAATTTATGAGGTCCATGCATTGCACCGACCCACGTTATCATCCGTGCGCAGCACTTTGAAAGGGGCCAATATCGCGGTCACGTGTGTATCAAGTCGCGTCATTTCGACCCCTCACTTGCACCTCGCCAAGCTTAAGGCAACCCCAGAGTTCAAATCATATGGAAAAAGTGTGGCCAATGACACCTTTTTGGAGGCTCCTGGCAGGCGCCACACATCTATTTCCTTTTCGTTAAATAGTTTACACCCTCGTAATGTGGCAACGTCGACAATCTCAGTACCAGTACAACCGCTCGGAGAGCCCCAGCTGCAACATAATATACCGGTCGGATCTACTTGCTCTATTAAAACATACCACCCGGGCATTATCTAAAAAGATATCAACTGCACGGCCCGTGGTGATAGCACACCAATCTCACCTCCGTCAATATCGCCATGGTGGCGACGATTTTGACCCTCGAGTGGGATCATATTGTATACACATACATCTCTCTTGAACACGACTTCCAGCACTGGCTTCGGATCACCAGGAAAACGTCTCTCTCAACCTAATGATCAAGTCGATGGAAGTGGCTCGGTACTTGTCCGGAATCATGCGCACACTGTGGCTGTTAAGCTCCAATACACCCTATACCAGGTTGAGTATTTCGCAATCACGAGAGCACTGCGCCATACCTTGGTTTTCCCGTATGTCTCCCAATGAGGTCCTAAAGGCAGGGTCAGAGGAAACAACACGCGGATGATGCGCGTCCTAACGCACTACTCGTTCCCTTGCCGTCATTCGGGGTCAGTGAGACAGCAAACGAGATCCAATAATCCAGCATTCTGCGACTCAGGTTTGCAACTTTTGGCGGCCCAGTCGTACTTATACCTCCAAAGAGATAACGTAATTCCGCAGCAAGGGCTACTCCAAGCGCTGGGTCAGCACTTGGCTGGGGATCTGTGAACAGATAAACATAGTTCGGGGCGAGAGTCGTTTGGCTCCAGAACCGGCGTGGCGCTTGGAAGTGTATATCCCCATCTGAACCGCAGTAACTCGTCGTCAACACAAAACATGACTCGGAGCTAACAAGGTGTCGATGACATACAGATCGCGGCTTGCCGCTTGTACCCGGTTCCAGTGCCGAACGTCTCATTCCCTGTGCCAAACGGCGAACCCGCACTGGGAATGTCGGGATAGAGTGACATCACTCTCTCTGTCCCGACCCTCAGGGCGTCAGCACCGAGCGGAGATGGTGTGGCGTTTGCATACAGCCATATGGAAATATCTTTAGTCGGGAAGTCCCGCGGAGTGAAGATTGTCCCTGTGCAGGCATGAGTCATCGTACCCGTCAAGGTAGATGGAACAGACCTTCATCGAGGTTTGTGCCAGCCATAAGCGGTACTCGTCCACCGGCCCCACCAGATAATCGCTTCGCGGGATAGTCACTGACAATACCCCCGGACCCATCAAGGACGGGGATGAAGGGGAATAACTCTATAGCCAAACTGGCGTTTAAAGCGCCAAGGATATCAGCTTCGCTTGCAGACATCAGGCAAGAGAGCGTTTTGTTTGGGGATGCAGTGGAACAGGATGGTACGTTGTTTGCGAAGAGCATCCAAGAGGGAAGATCACGGTTCGCATCGAAGTTGGGATTGCTGGAGGCCGTTCCTGATTCGAAGATCTATGAAACGCGTCATGATGAGATAGGTCACCTCGTCGATGTGCGAGAGACAACCACGTACAGCAGCTCGGGCAACAGTGGGAAAATAGTCGTTGAGGTAGTGATAAGACACAGCCTTTGCTCCTGCACTCTCCCCGAAGACGGTGACCTGTCGTGGTCTGTGATAAAGGCCATGGCGGGAGGACGAAGAGGCACGAACCTACCTTGCAGGGGTCTCCACCAAATGATGCGATGTTCTCCTGCACCCACTGCAGAGCAACACGTTGATCATGCAGGCCGAGGTTAAGGGCACCCCGTTCTACAGCCTTGGGTCCTAGAGGGAAGCCGAGGGGTCCAAGACGATAGTTGATAGATACAAACAAGATCGGCGTTCCCTGTGAGTAAAATCTATCACTAAGCGAGTGGGGACCATGTGAGAGTGCGATGACATCCATACACGGGTGACGGAGTATTCGACGAGAGGAGTTCCATCGTAGAGGGAAGAAGCACCATCTGCGAAACGGCGTGAGTTTACTGAAATATTGAGATGTCCGCCACGCACATTGGAATCCGCCTCCGTGAATCCAGACCATGACAGGCAAAGACGAGTTAACGTCAACACGGGAAGGCCTGAATACGTTAAGAGTGAGACAGTCCTCTGACAAATTGGGAAGCCATTGCTGTGTGTAAGAAGAATGGGTTCCCGGACAGAGGAGAAATTAGGAGGGCTTACAGGCTGAAGGCATGGGGAACCGAAAGAACGAGCATCGAATGACTGCAGCGGCGGAGAGAGCGAATACTTGGGCTGAGGAGGAGAAAAGCGGAGGCCGTCGACTGGAGGTTCCGCAAAAGGAATGCCTGAAAGTGAGTGGTAAGGAGCTTGTCGAGTCAAAATGAGAGAACAATAATAACCTCCGAAAAACTCCATCTTGGAAGGTTGGAGGAATTTTCCTACGAGGGTCGTGCCTCTGAGTTGCACGCGTGGCTGGCCGTAACCATGGCACCCAGTTAGCAAGGCAGTCACGAAGAGAGACTTGAGTAGGAATGTCCACATGATGCCGAGTCTACGAAGCTACGCAGAGGGGGTGGTACGCAGTAAAATGGGTGGTCGATGTCTAATATATGGAACGACCTCGTCCAGTCCTTCCCAAAAATTTCGCACTGGGAACATTCTTCGAAGTCTCCGATTTAGTAGTTTCTGATCCACGGCATTGCGGTCAATCACGGCTACGTGTGTATCAAAGGCCTGTGTTGCCCGAAATTTCTTATTGTGAAGATGATGATTGGGGTGTGTATTCTTTGCTCTATTTTCTTCGTGCCCACCACATAAAGGTTATTAACCATGACCCACGACATGCCAGGTCCAGGGTTAGGGTGACGCGTGGTCGATTTAACCGCAGCCGAGACGCAAGAGATGCGAAGTAGTTGAAGGGACTTAGCAGAACAGAAGCAGAGGTTATTTTGTCCCCAGGTCGCTGCCTCTGATGGTCCGTGTGTCACGGGCCGTTCGGGTGTTCAAATTTTAGCGAAGAACTTGAAAAGTATAATGCGCCACCGTATACAGTCATGACCCAAAAATGGTAAATTCCCAGATATTTTAGCTTCAAGAAGTTCCGTAATGTAATGGCTGTCTGATTTGTGCCCAGCAGAAACAAACTAGGATCACATCACGGTGTTATGAAACTGGGGCGGGTGGGGGTTGGGGGGCCATCACTGCCCATCAGCACAGGGCATCAGGAAAACGTCATGTGTACTTTTTAAATATACTTATTAGTTAAAAAGTATGGAAATAATCCTCTTACTTCCATCCAGGCATGATTCCTTTGTCTTGTTTCTGTACAAAGGTTACATGTGGAACTTGGCAGCTGATGACTTTAAAAAGGAACATTGATTGCAGAATAGTACTGTCTGAGTACCTATCCTTTCAATAATAGTCATCCCTTTAGACCGGCTGCTCTGGTAGCCGAGCTGCCCGACGTCTCTTCCTCTGCGTCTCTCGCTTCCTCGCCGCTCCCTCATGAACCAGTCCTACAATAGTGTAAGGACAGCATGACTAAAGGCCGTATGGTATGGCCCATTGTCACTCGGTCGTTTCTCTCCTTCGGACATTGAGGGCTACTGTTTAGATTTGAAAGAAGTGGCGTTCAATGGTTGTAACTGGACCCGCACCCATTAGGATTGCTATGATGGCGACGAGTTTGAGCTTTTAGCGGGACCGTGTACGCGTACGTCGTCGAGGTCACGAGAGGCAACGAAAGGCGAGAAAGGGGTGTCTATTTCCGAGGCAAACCCACGGCTTGCTTCTTCGTACACACAATCCATTGATACTAGAGATACCTGAGGAAATAAAAAGCAAAGGCATTCATCTGCGACGACTTCCAAAGCTGGCTTCTGTCACCAGGCAAAAACATCTCTAAGTTCGATGATAGCATTGATACCAGTAGCCCGGTACTCGTCCGGGTTCATGCGCACGCTGTCGCTGCTAAGCTCCAACAACTCCTATACCAAGTTGAGTATTTCCCAAACACAAGGGCATTGACCGATACCTTATTTTCCTTATATGCCCTCCAACGTGGTCCTAAAGGCAGGGTCAGAGGAAGCAACCAAAATATTGACGTGTATCATAACGCACGACTCGTTCCCTTGCCGTCGTTCGGAGTCAGTGAGACCGCAAACGAGATCCAATAATCCAGCATCATGCGACTCAGATTCGCAGTTCTTGGCGGACCAGTCGTGCTTATATTTCCAAACAGATAAGGTATCTCGGCAGTGTGGAAAACCCCGACTGCTGGCTCAGCGCTGGGCTGGGGATCTGTGAAGAGATAAGCATAGGACGGCGCGAGAGTCGTTTGGCTCCAGAACCGCCGCGGCGCTTGGAAGTGTATATCTCCAACTGGCCCGCGAAAACCGTCAATACAAAAAATGAGTCGAAGTGAGCAAGGAGTCAATGACATACAGATCGCGGCTTCCCGCTTGTACCCAGATCCAGTGCCGAACGTTTCGTTTCCCGTGCCAAATGGTGAACCCGCACTGGGATCATCGGGATAGAGTGACATTACTTTGTCTATCCCTGCCCCCAGGGCATCAGGGCCAAGGGGAGACGGTGTGGCATTTGCATTCAGCCATATCGAAATATCTTCAGTCTGGAAGTCAGGCGGAGTGAACAATGTCCCTGAGTTGGCATGAGTATAGCACCCGTCAAGGTAGAAGGAACAGACCTTCGTCGAGATTTGTGCCAGCCATAAGTGGTACTCGTCCGCCAGCCCCGTGTGATAGTCGCTTCGCGGGGTAGTCACTAATGATGCCTCCGGGGCCATCAAGGGCTGGGAAGAAAGGGTAAGGATCAATAGCCAAACTGGGGCTTATGGCGGCGACAATATCAGACTCGCTGGCAGACATAAGGCAAGCGAACGTGTTGTCTGGCGATGCGGTGGTGCAGGATGGTACGTTGGCTGCGAAGAGCATCCAAGAGGGGAGGTTCCGGCTGGCATCGAAGTTACTAAGGAGGGATGCGGTTCCTGACTCAAAGATCTGTGAAATGCGTCATTATGAAACGAGATATCTTATCGATGCGCAAGAGACGAGAGCGTACAGCAGCTCGAGCAACAGTGGAAAAATAGTCGTTGAGGTAGTGAAAGGACGTAGATATCGCCCCTGCGCTCTCTCCGAAGACAGTGACCTATTATGGTCCGTGATACCAGCTATGGCAAGAGGGCAATGTATACAGACATACCTTGCGGGGATCTCCACCAAACGATGCGATGTTCTTCTGTACCCACTGCAGGGCAACCTGTTGGTCGTGCAGGCCGAGGTTTAGGGCACCTCGCTTCGCCGCCTCGGGTCCTTGGGGGAAGCCGAGGGGTCCAAGACGATAGTTGATAGACACGTACAGGACCGAGGTCCCCTGTAAGTGTCTATCAATAAGAGAGTGAACAACCCATGATTTGTGCGTGGGATACGTACACGATCCACAGATTGCTTGACAAGAGGCGTTCCGTCGTAGATGAAAGAAGCACCATCTGTGAAAAGGCATGAGTTTACCCAAAAAATGGTGATATTCCCACGCACACAAGAATCCTCCCCCATGAATCCAGACCATGACGGGCAAAGAGGAGTAAGCGTCAACACCGGAAGGCCTGAATACGTTAAGGGTGAGACAGTCTTCTGACATATTTGCAAGCAATTGCGGTGGGACGCCGGCTGGTGTCCCATCCAGAGGAGAGACTCTTGGCTGCAAGCATGGTCGACCGTAGTTACGAGCGTCGAATGATTGTAGGGGAGAGAGAGAATACTTTGGCCTCGGAAGTGAAAGGCGAAGGCTGCCAACTGGGGGCTCGGCAAAAGGGATACCTGAAAGTGAAAGGTGAGAAGGAGACCGGGTCAACAAGGGAGAACACTAACCTCCGAAAAATTCCAGGTTAGAAGGTTGAAGATGTTTTCCTATGAGGCTGGTGTCTCCAAGTTGCACATGTGGCTGGCCGGCGGGATGACACTCAGCCAGCCAGGCAGTCAAGAGGAGCAAGTTGAGAAGAAGTGGCCACATAGTGCCAGGCTACGAAGCTACGCAGAGGTAGTGGTACGGTGTCAAATAGATCATCGACAGGTAATATATGCATTGAGAACATTCTTCGAAGTCCTCTGCTAGTCATTAGCACAGGCTCCAATTACGTTCACTTGCGTATGGGAGGCTCCGCGTGGAACTTTTCAACTGTAATGATCGGGTGTGTTCTTTCCCTATTGTCCCGAAGTCCAGCATACAAATGTTTCGATCCATGTCGCGTGACATGCCAAGCTCAAGACCTGGGTGGCATATAAATGGTCGGCATAACTGCATGGAAGATGTGAGTTATGGGACGGAATACCAATATAATGAACATGTCAGCTGGCTATGAAGTAGAACGATTGGGTGTCATGCACAGTTGAAGGAATTTGGCAGACGAATGTACGGCCAGTTCCTCTTCCCAATGTCATTTCCTAAGGTTGCTGCCCATGATGGAGAGCTATGTTTCGTGTCGCTATTAGTCCAGGAGGTTCAGCGAAGGATAGATGATAGCACAAAAGGACAAGCAGTCATGTAATGTAATCATGGTTCGAATAGGGTAGGTAGCCAGACGTTTGCTTTCAATTATCTCATCGTATGATGAGGGAGCGCATTATGGTGAGTCATCGACCGGCGTTCGGAGTGGGAAACTTGGAACGGCTCGATCCGAGCCTAACGTTAAACCGGAAAGTTGTATGCAATTAATTGGGAGGTGGGATGATCCGATGGATATAACATGATGCATGGATGGTGTGCGCAAGGGTAGGGAATATTTGCGTGAACGAAAGGGCCGTAGGAGCCCTTATCCCAAATGCAGTCTAGTCAAAGTGTCAACATGATGAAGAATCTATGGAAGGATTCTTGGAATTTGAAGAAACGTCGGCCTGGTCAAAACAAGACTGAGGTACATGGGACAGAGTGTATCGTATTGAATGGGAGTGGTATATCGGATAAGAAGACGAGGGAAAGTGAGAATGAATGAAAATTGTACGATCAATTGTGGTAGACACAAACATACGTGCGTCACGGTGTTCGTTGTTGCTTATTAGTATCTCTTGCGCTGGACCCACCCGGAATGAGGGAGCAGGCGATCCCGTCTTTTTTGCGTGCTGCGGCATGTGGTGCGCATTGGCATTGGCCGGCAGGGCGCATCGAAATTCACAAGTTAGATTTGTCCCACTCCAACCTGAGAATTTGGGACCACGCATCATCGACAGTACTAGTACTAGTAGGGCCCCGCGTCGCTTGTTAAACGTTTAACTCTAGTATACTACTGTAGCATTTATTAGTCTCTTGGTCTTCCCTTAGTAAGTACCGAAGGCAGTAGGTAATTTACTGTAGGTTAGCGGCCACGGCCTCAGTTCTTGTGCTAAACCTCACTCAGGTTCCCTCACAAGTGCGCCCGAACCCCACTAACTCCAAGTCGTACACTTTCTATAGCTTCAGCATATTGACGACGATACCTGGGACGATAAAGTGTAACGCGGCATCGTATAATATCACCGCTCTTACACACGCCCTAGGCATACCTGCAGCCGTCTTAGGCCGGACTATTATAGGTTAATACTCGCCTGTAATCCTTGAGTAAGCTTCAGTTGGCACACACTGCTGTGAAATCCGTACAAGAGCTGCAGCGTACAGGTCAAATTCTTTCCTTTATCAAAATATGTCTACATGTTACGCAAGGCATCATCCCAAAAAAATACCAACTGCCTGTTTGTTATCGGCCATAGATAAGCTATGGCAAGCCCCCCGAAAAAGCCTCCATCAGTACCACAATGGTGTCGATGAGATTATCCTTCAGCTCGGACCATATACATGTATATTTCGCTTCAGAACCCCCAGCGCTGGTTTCGATTACCAGGAAAAGACATCTCTCAAGCCGATGATAACATCGATAGCAGTGGCCCGGTAATTGTCAGGAATCATGTGCACGTTGTCGCTGTTAAGCTCCAGTACTCCCTGTACCGGGTTGAGTAATTCCCAGTCGTGAGGACATTGGGCCATACCTTATTTTTCTTGTATTTTCCCCAATGAGGTCCTAAAGGTAGGATCAGTAAAAGCCACGAAAACATTGATGCGCATCAATACGCACTACTAGTTCCCTTGCCGTCGTTTGGCGTCAGTGAGACTGCGAAAGAGATCCAATAATCCCGCATAACGCGACTCAGATTTGCAACATTTGGTGGCGAAGCCGTGGAGACATTTCCTAAGACGGTTACAAAGTCTCCAAAGATGTAAGGCAACTCGGCAGAATGGTATACTCCAAATGCTGAGTCCGTGCTTAAATGGGGATCTGTGAACATGTAAGCATAGGACGGTGCGGCAATCGTTTGGCTCCAGAATCGACGTTGCGCTTGGAAGAGCATATCCCCGACTAACCGGTCACAACCCGTCAATACAAAAGTGGTCCCAAGTAAGCAAGATGACGAGGACATACAGATCGCAGACTCCCGTTTGTATCCAGGTCCAGTGCCAAAGGTCTGGTTTCCCGTGCCGAACGGCGAACCCGCACTGGGATCGTCGGGATAGAGAGACATCAACTTATCTACTCCAGCCGTCAGGGCATCAGGGCCAAGGGGAGATGGGGTGTAATTAGCATTCATCCAGATAGCAATATCGTCAGTCTGAAAATCCGGTGGAATAAATATCGTCCCTGTGTTGGCATGAGCACCTAGCCCATCCACAACGTGGTAAGAACCAACCTTCGTCAAGATTTGTGCCGGCCATAAGCGGTACATCTCCGCCAGCCCCACGTGATAGTCGCATTGCGGGGTAGTCACTCAAAATGCCCCCAGGCCCATCGAGAACAGGGTAAAAGGGAAATGGTTCGATAGCCAAACTTGCGTTCATGGCAGCAAGGATATCAGACTCGCTGGCGGACATGAGACAACCGAATGTATTGTTTATCGATGCGGTGGCACAGAATTGGATATTGTTTGCAAAGAGCATCCAAGAGGGAATATTACGGTAGGCATCGAAGACGGGAAGAGTGGATGCCGTTCCTGATTCAAAGATCTGTGAAATAAGATCAGGCACCTCATCAATGAGGAAGAATGAGGGATGAGAGCATACAGCAGCACGGGCAACATTGGTAAAATCGTCATTGAGGTAGTGATAGGATGTAGACATTGCGCCTGCGCTCTCTCCAAAGATGGTGACCTATGATAATTAGGTATGAAAGGAGGATAAGGACCCGTGGACATACCTTGCAGGGATCTCCACCAAACGATGCAATGTTATTCTTCACCCACTGAAAAGCAACCCTTTGGTCATGCAGGCCGAGGTTGAGAGCACCTCGCTCCACAGCCTCGGGTCCGAGAGGGAAGCCGAGAGGACCAAGGCGATAATTGATAGATACAAACAGGATCGGGGTTCCCTGTGGGTAACATTAATCAATAAGAGTGTGAAATTTTTTGAAGGGCGATGATGTACGCACACGATCGACAGATTGTTCGACGAGAGGAGTTCCGTCATAAATAGAAGTAGTACCATCTGTGAAGGTTCATGAATCTTCCGAAACATAGCGACGTCAACTAAGCCGTGGAGACATTCACCACGCACATAAGAATCCGCCTCCATAGATCCAGACCATCACAGGCAAAGAGGAGTCAGAGTCAACACCGGAAGGCCTGAATACGTTGAGGGTGAGACAGTCCTCTGACATATTCGGAAGCAATAGCTGTAGGAAAAAAGAATGAGTTCCCAGACAGAAAAGAGATGAGTGTCAGCTTACAGGCTGTAGGCATGTGTGACCGAAATCACGAGCATCGAATGACTGTAGGGGGGAAAGGGAATATTTAGGCCTCGGAGGCGAAAAACGGAGGCTGTCGACTGGCGGTTCGGCAAAAGGAATCCCTGGAAGTGGAGAGTGAGGAAGAGATCTGGTTGAAATAGGAAAAGAAGAACCTCCGAAAAATTCCAGGTTAGAAGGTTGAAGACGTTTTCCTATGAGGGTGGTGTCTCCGAGCTGTACCCGTGGGTGGCCGGCAGGATGGCACCCAGCCAGTAAGGCGGGCAAGAAGAGCGAGTTGAGAAGGAGTGTCCACATGGCGCTGAGGCTGTCAAAGTCACCGAATGGTAACGATACGCAGATGGGTGGTCGACGACTTTTATTTGAGGCGACCCCATTCAATCCTCCGCACTAGGGACGCTTGCCGTAACTTCCGCCGGTTTCATTACCCACAGCACAGGAAATTGGCCAGTCAGTCAGGTGTACATTACAGGCCCCGCTTGCCCTGAATGTTTTTAATTTGCGGATCATAATGGGGTGTGAGCTCCTTGCTCTTTGGGGCCGAGGTCTAGCACAGGACGCCTTGAACCATGACACGCCACAGCCTGGCATGGTACATATGGCTGATATAACTGCAGGTGAGAAGCGACTAGAATGGACAACGGGTCAGCGGGTCACAGAGCGGATCACTGGGAAGAAGAATCATACCGAGTCAGCAAGAGACGCACAGCCAGTTACTCTTCGTAAGGTTGCCGCTCGCGGTAGAGAGTGTTACGTTTCAGTTCACCATCTGTCACTAGCAGTTCGGCGGTTTAACAAAGGTCCAGGGGACGACAAAAAGAAGGCACGACAAAAAGGGGAGTACGAACTTTCGTTTTCGAACGGAACGGGACTTGCCGTGGCACCTGTCTGAGTTGAATAGAACAAACAATGACAACATTTTCATGAGTCGACTACCGTCACCACTTCGCCCGACACCTATGTCTGGACAGTGTTCTAGACTTTTAATGAATGTCCCCGCGCAGTCCTCACCGGGCAATGTGTCGATGATCCTCATTCCCACCCCTCACTCCCTTATGTGAGTTACGTCTATCCTTTTTGCCCCCCAAAATTGTCAAAATCAACCTCATCATTCATCATTCCATCGCCACATGATCTAGCCCTTTGTTACGCTGTTACTCACCCCCTTTGATCCTGT
>Ga0307510_10002704_pt1 | contig 20270 bp, 18 predicted proteins | sample 12_EM_MG_FD_207224 | JGI IMG/M metagenome (GOLD analysis project Ga0307510, IMG submission 207224) | Populus trichocarpa ectomycorrhiza microbial communities from riparian zone in the Pacific Northwest, United States - 12_EM | ecosystem: Host-associated > Plants > Roots > Unclassified | place... | reverse complement strand
GCCGGAGTTTTCCTGTAGTTAAATACAAAATAAACTCATAGGATTTTAAAAAAAAAAAAAAAAAAAAAGTGGTGGTTACAGGGATAAGATGTTCAGATAAGGTTTGACATCGGGAAAATACAGGCTTCTAATCACTGTTCCCGATTCGTACTACTTTCAGTAACGGGTAAACCTAAACGCGGGAGATTGCATTAGCACCACGCTCGAGTTAAACCCTTCCTACCCGGCCTGTCGAGAACCCGAAAATGCGTCATTGTGTGACCGACCTAAGAGAAAAAAGTTTATAAATTTACAATAGCTTCTGTGTTAAGACTACTGTATCTTTAGATAACCACGAAACCGAGAAAAGACACAATCTCCACCTATGGTATCTACGACGGAACCATTACCGTAGCATTAAATACAAGCTGAAAGACTAACCCTGCCAATTTCCCTCGTTCATCACCCGCCTAACCGTATAAATTGGTAAGACACAGAATACGCTAGCATGGATAAGAAAGGGTCGCCGGAGGAGAAATTGATTCAAGGGGTAATAATATTTTGCATGATCGCCACCCAAGCACAGAATTGCGCCTCCCCCGGCAGTTTAATTTCCTCTAAAAAGTAGCACAATTTGCCGCACTTCTTTACCCTTGCTAGCGGATTCCGGGTTTCCCAATTTATACCTTATTCCATGATATGATAGCTACTGTAGGAATATATCGGCGATTAAAAATAGAAAGCATCGTTACGTGTGTAGAAGTTTAGAGAAGAGAAGTTACAAGTTTGTCCAACACTGGGGGGCTATGTAGGTGCATAGGCGGGATCTGGAGGGCATTAGGGAAAGGGGAGAGTAAAATGATTTGTGTGAAGGGGGAAAAGGTAAAAATTAAAATTAAAGGGGTGCTGATCTTGTGGGACAAATAGCTGCGTAAAGCTGCATGATATGGGATGGCAAAGACGTTTTGAAAGTGTACAGGAATCGAGCAGGCATGGGGGTATAGCAGACGGAAAATAGGATGAACTAAAAGTAACACAATGAAGGTTACGACCCACAAGAGCATCATACCTTCCCTCTCACATCTACCCTCACATCTTTGTCTGTCAAAGGCCCACTTCCGTCAACTCTAACAAGAAGGACACCATTTTGTATCTGCTGCTCCATACTCTCGGGAAAGATATTAATATTTTCGGTGGATAGTTGCCCGTGGCTCTGGGCCATTCGCTTGATAGTCTGGATTAGGAGGACCCTAAGTCGAGAGGCCCGCTTAGGCAGAATAATTTCCCGCAGCGATGCATAGGAGTGTTTGCGTCTGTGTTCCAAACCGTCCGGTCCGTTCGCCTTGGAGCTAGGACCGGACGGACTACCGCTGGTAGTCCGTCTTTCTTGGACTCCATGGACGGACTAGGTCAGATGGAGGTAGGACTGGACGCCCTACAGGGCCCTGCCGGGCCCTGTGGTATTTTTCTATTGCATATCCTTGGCTGGTATGCTCAGAAACTTCAAGATCACGATTCGATCTCGCTCATAACTTATGACCAGGTAAATCATGTGCCATAGTGCGTAAACTAATAAGCAAGGAAGAACACATCTTTGAGAAATAAAAAAGCCAGGGGCGTTTTCCAAATTACAACTCAAAAACCACGGGCATGAATCTGCAAAGTAGCAAGCATATCCTTGCTGGAGAAGGTACTAGCACTATCGCCATCAGAACTTTCTCATATTGGTTACAGATATCCGGATCAGAGAGGGTCAATTGACTTTCCTGGTAACTCTTCTGGAAAATCTTAGGCATCGTGCTGCGAGTCAACTTCGGTTGCATCAGTTCTTCGGTTTTGTTGCGACATCACCACCGTGACTATAGTTAAAGCAAAAGACTCATGTAAGGGCCCGTTTACCTAACCGTCTAGTTCTCATATTTTGGTGGGGAAACTAGACGGTGGCGTCTCAACCAGGAACATATTCCGATAGACATGGCAAAACTGTTTACCCAGTTTTCAACCGTCTAATATTCTTGCTGCTAGACGGTCAAAACCTGACGCTGCTCAACAGGTCGTTTTGCAACCACCGTCTATCAACAACACTCATACATCATGCACGCAATCGCAAGAATAGCTATCGATTAGCTCTAATTTTTTTCTGCAAATAGCAATTTGTTCTCTCATCACCCAGAGTGAGTTCAGAGACAAAATTCCTATCCTCTGTCTGTGAGGAGACGTTGTTGGTTAGTCTACTATCTTGGTTGCTAAGCACTGTTGCGAGCTGAAAGCTACATGGTTGCACACCTCCCGTCAATTAATCAAATTTTTCACACTAAACGACACTAGACAGTATAATTAGGTAAACACGCACCCATCCATTCACCCTACGAAGGTACAGCACCTAAGTTTTGAATATTTTACTAGCAGGGGTGTTACGTTAGCAGGGGCCAAGGCAGCAAATCGGGTATAAGGACAGCGAATTGGGTATAGTGGTTACCCAATTCACCTCCTCATCCCTGTTAGTCGAACATCCCCTGCTAGTAAAATATTCAAAACTTAGGCGCTGTACCTTCGTACACACCTCCCACCGTCTAGCCTTCCTTAACGGTCGGCACCGTCTCCGGTTGCTAGACGGCCGTCTATAGGTAAACGGGCCCTAAGTATTTAAAAGAGAAAATAAGGCTCCTTGCGGAATGATTGGCTCCGTCTTATCTTAACCCTTGGAGCACTTGATGATCTATTTAACCTTATTTCCCCTCTTGCAGGCACATCATTTATTCTGCCAGTTACAGGACACCACCATACATCACTCATAGTTTGTCTCCAGCCCCTGGCCATCAGCCGTCCCCTGCAGTCCCAGCCTAGCCCGGTACCCCCCCGAGTAATTTGCCCTATACAGGACCATGGCTAGCGATCACGTCCCATCCCGTTTCTCCCTTTTTTTGCATTATCCCTGCCGTCCTTGTGGGGCCCCTGGACTGTTTGGAAAGCCGCACTCAATACAAAATTGATGGATCTTAGGGTCGTGCGGACCAAATCCACAATTACTCTATAAAATGTATGAGTGGATGGTTCCAATAGGTTAAAACCAGAGTAATGAATGACTTACGCAAAACCAACCCATTTTTAAAATAAAGTAACAAGTGAGGAGTGGTTTGGGGAGTCGCGGAGAGGGCAGAATGGATTACCAAATTGAAGGTTTTGGAGATGGGGAGGGGGGTTGAGTAGTATATCTACCTTGCAAGGCGGTGGTTTTTCTGGGGGGCTGGAGTGGACTAACTGCTCGCGGATGTGTTTGAGAGAGTGGACGAGAAGGAGACAGAATCGCTATTTAAAAGCGTAAGAACGGAATCTAGAGCACGGGGAGACTCTAAGACTACCGGTACTGTTTTCAAACCTAAAATACCAATACTGATGCGCTGGCAGGCTGTAACCCCGCTAAATAGGGTGGTCTCCTGTAGGTAAATGCAAAAATAAAGAGCCTATGCGCGCTCAGCAGTTAGAGGCCTCTCTTTGCCAGGATATACTCGCAAGGTCGAAGCGTTTTTTAAAAATACTGTTATTGCATGCCGGCCAAACCAAAGCAACAATGTCAAATTTTGGTGGTATCCAATAGCAGTCTATTTTTAAAAAAACGTTTCGACATTGCGAGCACTCGAGTACAGTACCTGCACCAGTAGCCCAGGTTAGATATGGGCTACGAGGGCGTGTATTGGTTGGTCGAGAGCGCTCATGCAAGTATCGTGTCGCGCAGCACTAGCTCAAGGTCAGTTTAATCATCTACCATTGGCTATCATAATCGCTCAGCACCTATACTCGCGGTGTCGAAGAGTTTTTAAAGAAGACTGCTATTACATACCACCAAAATCCGGCCTTTTTGCTTAGATTTCGGCCGTGCGCAATAGTAGTCTTTTTAAAAACGCTTCGACACTGCGAGTATTTCGGGCTCGTGCATCCGTTAGAATAACCTATGCATTTATCCAAATGTGATTCATCTTTCGAGGTCCAACTCAAATACTATGATCTACCCCTCCGAATGGTTGAGTAGTCGAATACTCTTCATTTTCGTTATTCCCTAGGCGGTGCTATAGCTCCCAGGTTCCGGTCTTCTCTTATGGGGGACTACGGTAAAATCTCGTCTTTAATGAACTGGCCTGGACTAGGACAGTTTACAAGCGGCCAAATTTTTGAATTAATGATCGGCCAAACATCTCGTCTTTTCCCAAATTCCCAAAAGCCCAGTTTCCTTAGTATCAGAGATTTTGAAAAGTCCTAGCCCAGGCCAGTTCATTAAACGCGAGATTTTGCGGTGGTCCGTTTCGCCTTGAAATTCGACCCTCTATATCAGCCACAGCAGACCACAAGTGTGAAGGGCATTTTCCAGCTTGATACCAATGCTCTACCCGACCATCTCAGTCCAAAAGTGAATTCTACTTTCCGCACTAACCCATCTTCTAGTTTTCGCTAGATGGTATCTCCCCCTACCTCTCCAATTAAATACCCTACCCTCCCATTTAGTACCACCGATAACACAATCGTGCGCTTGCTACAGAGCAGCCCCACACAGAGGGCACATAACAAGTAATTGAAACTGGCTGGAGGAGATGTTGGTCTCTGCTGCTTGTAGGAAGAGAACTGCCATAAGGGGGTGCCGAGAGTGCTGCCCTGAAGTACATAAAGGGTACAAGAGATTAGATCGGTTATTGCAAATAATTTTTGGAAGGAGAGGTAGGATAACAATGCCGCGGAGATTTGCTTCGCTAATTCCACTTCCGCGATTCAACTGGGAACGTGGGAATGGGTGGGGCCGGTATACGAGGTTGCTTCAACGTTCAATTCCGGCATTTCTCAAGCGTTCGCCCTTGCGTAACGTAAGTGCTATCATAATTGAACCTCGCCCCAAGAGGTCCAAGATTCCGTCCTTTGGACAGGAGACGAAAGCACCACGAAGCCTGGCTTCCTCGGCCTCAGTTTGAGACAATTAAAACAACAAAGTACCTGACTTTACACGCAGAGACGACTAACATCCAAAGGGGGGGCTCAATTATTTCGGTTCTTATGGTATATGGACATGTGTTGCAGCATTACTAATACCGCCAATGTCGCTCGGTTCCATATAAACAGCTACTACCATTATACCAAAAAAGTAATACTAAATACCGGTAACATGGAGGGGGATGCCCCCGAGGTGGGCACACACCTGCCCTGCGTGGGGCAGGGAAGTAGACGGCAAGCGGAAAAAATATGTTATCATAAAAAAAATCTCCAAGCAACCCCCGCCTAGTCCAACAGTTCTCATCAACTGCCACATCACCGTCCTACCAAGCCCCAGCAATATCCCCAACCCCAACCTTTGGCATCCTAGACCCACTCTCGAGTACCAGGTGCATAGCATGATGTCCGGAAAAAACGCTTGCAATGATTATTCTCGTCCTCGCTTACCGTAAGAACTGGAATAATTGGACCTGACTCTAGGACGTTGGAGTTGCCTTTGTTGGTATGGTCTGACTCTTTTTTCTTTTTTTTCTGTCTTAAGCTCGGTCTCAGGAGGCCACTTTTCGCTGTGCGCTCGCCCCCCTATCCAAGAGAGGGAATTTCGAACGTCTTAGCGAGAGGTCCAATTATTCCAGTTTCTAAGGTATGTTATGTACGACGCTTCGTTCTTTTCCCCACTTTCGGGTTCACGTAGGGCATGTGGCAGTGGCCGCAGGGGCCGGGAGAAAACCTTGAGTCAGTCCATAGTCCATAGATCGCAAATAGTGGGGTAATGTAGTACCTGAAAGCACCCTTGCCCAATATTCCAAAAGTCCTCCGAGTAAACTTCCTTCGCAACAGCTGGTTCCCGGATGACGATGTCCCATGGAATACTTCGGGTTTAGTTGGCTTCCCAACAGTACAGATAATTACTTCGGTTGGATTATCGATGGAGCTACGGATACTTACGAGGATTAGGGGTTTGTTTGATAAGAGTATTGGCGCAATTCTGCTATCTCCCTACTGGATGAAATTCGACTCTTTGAGGTGAGAATTGCTAGTTCCCCGAGATAGAGGGGGATCGTATGAGGGGCAGGGGGCGCCAATGGCAGAGGTGAAGATGCTGATGATGTACGGGGAAGTGAATTTTAAGGCCGCGATCCTGTCGCCGTGAACTCAAGATTAGCTGGCCCTTAGGGTGTAACTCTGGGACTGGGTTAGGGAGAGGGGTGCTTTGAGTGGGGAAACGGAGTTGTGGAGGTGGACAGCTAGGTATCCAGCTGTGAAATCGACCCGCGGGCGATGAGGGGGATTTTGTTGTATCTAAAATGATTTAGCGAAACAATTCCGGTGAAATGGGGGCAGATTGATCGCTGATCCAATCTCCAGGTGTGCCAAGCCCGGCTATCCCAAGAAAATCCGTGAGGCCGAATGAAGGCATCTTGAAGCCTCTGGACAACTTACTAGGATCTACCCCCAGTTAGTAGGTATCCAGCCGTCACGCGCTGGGAACCTACAGATGGCCAAACTCTCAACTCCAACCTAAGGCTTCCCAACCAGCCCAGGCAGAGCGAAGCTAACGAACTCGAAATCAAAACAAAGTTCTTCCGGTAATTTGACAAACACTTTCAAAACGTCAGTGCGCTCGCAGCCCCGATCAATACTGATCGTTCCAGTTGATTTCCCAGGTCTCGAAGCCAACTGACGCTTCGATATCGCCGGAATTACACATCCCCTTGTCTCAATACTGATATTCTTAACAAATACCGGATTCTCCATCTCCGCATTCCAATCTACGATCCACACAGGCTTTGCATATTGAAAGATATTATGGAGCCCTGAATTACAGAAGAGGTTTACCCCCCCCCCTCCTTCCCCGGGAGTTCTGACAAAACTTACACTCATTCCGGTACCTAAGTTCACGTAGTAGTGCAGGAATAATTTGGGTGGGTGAGAAAGCATGACTGTGATAATATTAAAAACCCCGTATAATTGTTCCTAGGTAGAAATTGCGGGATCCGAGGGTAGTACAGTCCCCGGTAGAAAATATGGGGAAACGGCGATCGTGCTTCTAGGGCTTTGATTGGAGGGTTCGGTGTGCTCGAGCCAATCGAACAACCGTGTTTCTGACTTTCAATTTCCACAATTCCCGATCTTTTCGAACAGAGGCTATATGCCGTAGAAAGCCGAGGCTCCGTCCTCCGAATGCGCATGGGCCAGAACTCCCCCCGCGCATAAAAGTTCCGGTTCCCGTATACAACTGCCGCATCAACAGTTCCGCTACCAAAGCAATGCCGTGACCGGAATATTCTGGCCGAGTCATTCTACAAGTATTGCATTCACCATTCAAGATTTTTCTTTGCACCCAAATAACGAGAGCCACCGCTAATCCAGGCTTATTTGCAACCCAAGTCAATACGATCCAGAGGTAAGCCAACCGGTATCATAGCTTTAGATTGCAAATTCGCCTTACCCTACGTCACCCGAAAGCCACCAACCCTAGCAAAGGGAGAAGCATAATACGAAACCGGCAAGCAGCGAAAATCTGACCCCTTGTTTCCCGGTTATTTTTCTTCCACCTATCCTCGCGCACAATGGTGGTGGAAAATAATAATCTAGAATATCCCAGGGTGAGCCTTTTAGATACCGTGCTAAATTTAGTTTTTTTTTTAAGTCCAAACTTTAAAGTCTCGACATCCAGCGTGGTGCCAAGGTAACTACAGTCGAGTCAGCGAGCGCTAATAGAGTGCTTGGCAAGGGATATACGATAACAGCCCAGAGATCAGAGACGAAGGACATAAGGGTTATAATAGCCGGACTGCCCTTCCCGCTAATTGTTGGAGGGCGAAAGTGTGAATGCCCCCAAAATCGATTTCCGGCAGGGAAATCGAAGTCTTGAATCACTCTTAAACCGTTGGGACCGTTTGACTGGTGCCAGCAACCAACTCAGAGGGTCGACGATCATAATAGTGTTTGTCCGATTGCCCTTCAAAAATTCTTGCACCATCGTATTTCAGCAAGAATCCTCACTTAGTTCCTTATGTTTTCCTAAATTTACATCATTAGTTTGAATTGTCTGTGCAAGAATTTCTTAAAGACTTTTTTTTTTCCAAACGAAACCTCCTACTACCCACCCTCCTGCTTTCCTTCTTTCAGCTTCAGCTCTCTTAGTCAGGAAATAATTTAAGCCCCGACTGTCGTTATATCGAGAGGGGGAGAGTTGAGAGGAAACGACGATAATAACTTTGGGTGGACTCGATTGCGGGGGAAAAATATCCCGAGTGAGTGGTTTTTAGACCCGCTAGGCAAACATCGATATAGGTTCCATCTTTAGCTCAAGACAACGAATGATCTTTGTCCAACAGAGCGAACTGCGCTGCAAACCGTACCCTGCGGTGCAGTGAGCCCCGTAACCATTCTTCTATTCACCACCAGACAGCGAATCAGCCAAGTAGAGCGGTATACGAGAAAAACATGGTAAAGCTCTTGAGTTGCCTAACCATGGTGCCTAAGCATTCAAGCGTTACCGATACGCTCTTGGCAACCGTATCCCACGGGCCAACCGCCGTCTCGGAAGTCGGCCGCCGGGAACCCGTGATGGCATGATTTCCTACAGTTTCCCCGGTCATCATAATCCTCCGCAACCAACCTCGTATTCGGGGAGCCGCAACCTCGTAACTAATTTTTGTAGAAGGAAATGCAAGTGTAGGGATCCGCACTTCGGGCGGGGGTGTGCCATGTGAGTGTGTAACCACCGCGAGATCTTTGCGGTTCTCTACTTGGCGATTCATAAAGTATTCGGATGGGTTGGCGCCAAGATGTCCCAGATCGCACCAAAGAGTTCAGATCTTGGCGCTAACCAATCCGAATACTTTATGCATCTCCAAGTACCTTTGGAGCGTAGCGAAGATGGAGCATAATGGCTTAGGCTGGCTCTGGAGGGCAGAGTGGATATGGATGGCTTCTAGTCTACAGTGGGCGGGAAACTTTATAGCCATTAGCCGTTCGCTTGACTAAACCGGTTTACGTTAGCCTGGTGCTTAGAGGGTTGGTTCTCCGGAATATATAAAGGCGAGACCTGATCTCTTGGACGCCGTTCAATTCAGGCTAATACCAAGGGTTCGATAGATAGGATTCTTTCTCACCATGAAGTCCCTAATCCTCTCAATTGCCTTTTCTACTATTCTCTTTTTTCCGCTTGGCCTTGCGGCCGACGATTCGGATTCGGGGGGCCAACAGTACTCTCGATGCCGATGCCTTCCAACTGATTCTTGCTGGCCAAAACCATTCGAATGGGCCTCTTTTAATGAATCAGTTTCCGGATCTCTGATTGCCGTCAAGCCCGTTGCGTCGCCCTGCCATGATCCGACATTTGATCAAGCAGCTTGCGATGACGCCAAAGCCAACTATAATCTCTCGGTGTGGAGGGGAAGCTTCCCAGGTAAGTACCCTTTGGGCCCTCTACGAGCCTGGCTCTCATTAACAGTTTCTTCGGTAAAGGTGGATATCAACAGATAAATTTTGAGACGTCAGCTGTTAAAAATGAGACTTGCTACATCGATACTCCCAGATCTTCCCCATGCGGCCAAGGGAATGTACCAGTATATGCCGTTGCAGCGACCTCCCCAACACAGATTCAAACGGCTGTCGACTTTGCTCGTGATAGGAACCTTCGGCTTGTCATCAAAAACACAGGGCATGATTACCTTGGGCGATCAGCTGGTAGGGGGTCACTGCAAATCTGGACACACAACATGAACAGCATCGAGTTCTCAGGAAGCTTTACGCCGGCAGGTTGCAAGTGGAAGAAGGGCGAGGAAGCTGTTACTATTAGTGCCGGGGTACAGCTGAAGCCATTATATTCAGCATTAAAGGATAAGGAGAAAACCGCGGCGGTCGGGCTTGCCAATACGGTCGGTGCTGCTGGAGGTTATATTCAGGGGGGCGGGCATTCGCCTTTAGGGCCGTGGAAAGGGATGGGGTCTGATAACGCTTACCAGTTCACGATTGTTACTGCAGATGTAAGTTCCCCGCACGAATGCCTCATCAGTTGGTATAAATAGTTAATTGTCTACTCTACTAGGGCAAACATGTAACTGCCAATGAGTGCCAAAATTCGGATCTCTTCTGGGCTCTTCGAGGTGGCGGTGGTGGCACGTTCGGGGTGGTAACATCCGCTACCATTCGCACCTTCCCCGACAACACGGTGATAGTCTCAAATTTGAACGCAACAATCCCAGACAGGGACCAATTCTACTCATTCGTAGCAGACTTCCATAGTTTCCTCCCAAAGCTCTCCGATGCGGGTGGATCGGGATACTACTGGATATTCCACGAAACAAACAGCATCATAATTGGGGCGCTCTTCGCTGGTCAATCCAACACCAACGTCACGGAAGCCCTTTTTGCACCGGTTGTCCAGAAAGCACGTGGATACCCCAATTCACGGGTAGACTGGGCCCAGCTTCCCTCGGTTCCCATCAGCGTTGGGATAGACATGATACTAACCGGTACCGACGTGACCGCCAGTAATTCCCTGTTTTCCTCCCGCCTTATCTCCCGCAAATTTCTTGAGTCCGCTGATGGGCCAACGAGGTTATCCGAAGTCTTCAAGACCCTCGGGCCAAACCAGAACACAGTATTCATTGGACATCTTGTTGCAGGTGGCCAAGTGGCCAGGAACGAAGGTATTGATTCAGCGCTTAACCCATCCTGGAGAAAGGCTCTCGTCCACCTTTTGTTTGGGCGGGGGTGGGAAACAAGCACTCCTTTCCCCGAGCAGGCCATTATAGCACGGAACCTGACGGATGTCGAAACTCCCATTCTTGCTGCGTTGGAGCCCGACATGGGTGCTTATATCAACGAGGCGGAACCCAATGAGAGGCGCTGGCAGGAAGTTTTCTGGGGAAAGAACTATGATAGGCTGCTCAGAATCAAGGCTAAGTGGGATGCGGAGGAGTTGTTTATGTGCAAACCATGCATTGGAAGCGAGAATTGGGACGCAGAGAGTATTTGTAGGAAGTAAGAAGAGGCACTGCAGTAACGGCATCTTGGTTACGATTAGGACTAGTGTAGCTAGTGGGAAAATTGAGGTTAGCCAATACAAAATTACGCTTTTAAAAGCTATCTAAAACGCTCAGCTCAGTCAGTCATCTGGCATTGCCCCCCCCCCGGTAGTACGAAGCCTATTCCCCTTCCCCCGCGAATCCATGATCCTCAACTCCCAATGAGCAGGCGCTGGATACCCTCCCGGAGACATTTCGAAAAAAAATCTCCAGATTCTAACTAGCTAGCTTATATCTCTGCACCAAGTACTATGGGAGGTTGAAGGAACGTGGCATCGCCGCCATATATTACAAAATCAGCGGTCCAGCTTAACACTGTGAGGATACCACACCTGCCGCCTTAATAACGGCCAAGATCTAAAGATCTGAAGACCCACTTCTTCCCGGAAATAACGAACAGTCTCAGGATGCCCAATACTGCCTCTTTCTAGATAGCAAGGATTCTTGTCACGGCCAAAAATGGGGGGACTAGGCACCTCGCAGGGAGCGAAATAGTAGGTATTTTTCCTTCGGGCATATTATTATCAAGCTGTTCCTTCTCTGTACAAACCTAGGACGCCGAAGCCCGAGGCTGCCTAAGCACCACCGAAGCCAAGCGAGGCGGAAGCGACTAATGCTACGGCATACAACAGGGAATACTATCCCCGGCAATCGTTTGGGGAAGTTGGACCGTGCTAGCTATGTAAGTAGTCATGACGAATCTCAGCATAGCAGTCCCTTCAACCAAATTTCCACCCGTGTCGGAGGGCGAATGGGTAGTCTCGCTAGCGCGCTCACGGCAACAGACCCGCACGTGCATCCACATAATATCGGTACTTGAAACCGCCCTTGCGGCTGGTGAATGATTCGAGAAACTAGCTTTATTCCCGGGGTGGCATGTACGCCAAAGGCGATGTCAAATTGCTCATGATCGGCGTAGGGAAAGTAGAGGACGCGATATCGGATGTCGTCAATCCGTTTGGCGGTTTTCAGAGAGGAGGGAGACGGGGAGTGAGGCTGCTATGCAGGTTAGCGCGGAGGTCGTTGAAAATAGAGTGAAGAGCGACGCCCATGGAGGGTCGTTGTGGTGCGATCGAGACATCCCATCCCTAAACGAGGGATTGTGTGATGAGTCTTGGAATACTACTTAGAGGGAATGAATACCTTTTAGCTGTGGGTACACCGGAGCTCCTAGTCCTGCCACCAACGGACTACACCATTGGCGATAGCTCCCTTCAAAAGAGACTCCCGGTGCATGACCATGATGCGTACCACATATTCCGGTATCACGAAACAAGATTAGAGAATAATGGAACGCTTCCATGAAAAGTGGGGAAGGTGGCAGGCCCTGGGGTAGGCCGGACCCGAGATATAAGAGATAGCCGAGCGGCTCGTCGATGAACTGTTGTTGTTCTGGCACTGTTGCCAAGACATTGCGGCTCCAGTCGGAAATATTGAATGGTGTGGTTACAGGGATAAGATGTTCAGATAAGGTTTGACATCGGGAAAATACTCGTACAGGCTTCTAATCACTGTTCCTGATTCGTACAGTAAGTTACTACTTTCAGTAACGGGTAAACTTAAACGCGGAAGATTGCATTAGCATCACCGTCGAGGTAAACCCTGCCTATCTACGACCGAGCCATTAGACACTTTCGGCATATCCCTGTTTTTCAATTCGAATTCGAGTTCGAAAAATGATAGACACCTCTAGCGACGTTTCCAAAATTGCGAAGTAATACTCATCCATAAATATATTAGTTCAGTACCAAGATGGATGTGACCCTCAAGAAATCATAGCATAGCATACCCGATCTGGTGTCAAACTTCTAAGCTACTCAATTTACAGCTAGTGTCATCTGGGCAGTTGTGCCTATCATTTTTCGAACTCGAATTCGAACTCAAAACAGGGATCTGCTGAAAGTGCCTATTACCGTAGCATCAAATACGAGCCGAAACCCTAACCCCGCCGATTTCCCTTTTTCATCACCCGCCGACTGTATAAATTTGTAAGACCCAGAATACCCTAGCATGGGTAAGAAAGGGCTGCTGGGAGAGAAATTGCTTCAAGGGGTAATAATATTTTGCATGATCGCCACCCAAGCACACAGAATTTCGTCTCTCTTTTTCGCAGTTTAATTTCCTCTAAAAAGTAGCACGATTTGCTACATTTTCTTTTACCCTTGCTAGCTCATTCAGGGTCTTCCCAATTTATACTGTATTCCATGATAATAATAATATGATAGCTACTGTAAGAATATATCGGCGATCATACCAGGGAGTCCAGAGCCCCCGCCCCCTCCCCCGATGTCTTACTGGAGAAAACACTTGGGACGAATAAAAAAGTATTGAATTAGGTCAGCCAACCCCAACGCCCTAACCAGATTCCCAATTATTCTAGTTTTTATGGCGCGCTCATGATAAACTGTTCTTAATGGCATCCGGGAGTTCCAAAGGGCAAACTGAGTGAAGTTTGTTTTTGGGTAGGGGGAGGGAGGGGCGGGGGTTTATACTCAATCCTCGTTTTGTAGTGAACGGTTGGATGGTTGTTAGCGCAGGTGCCCGGCAGCATGCTTCTCTGGAAATTTCTTTCAAACACAGTCAAGATATCTGATTCCCTTCCCAATTGTGGAGAAGGTTTAAATTGTTGATTGATGACCTAGTGTGCGAAAAGCGCTCTGGTGCCATGGCAGATTCAGACTATGTCCTATAAGACAGTCTCAACCTTTGAAACACCTAGGATCTTCTGTGCTTGGGTAAATGTATGTTTACCTTCCACGCAAAATAGCCTACCCCCTACCACGGATTTTGTACTGCTTGATTGAATAGGTGCATATCTATCACTTTTGTCCTATGAAATCTAATAAAAAAACATTCAGTGTTTCAAACTAGTTAAATTCACTAGTAGATTGCATAACGAAATTTGCTGCGCAAAACTATAATAAGCCCAGTACGATCGGCTAAGATTAGAAAAAGCTGACGAGAATCACGAGATCCGGCGGGACAAGCTTAGGTGGTGTGTTTTCTCTCGTATTGTGAAGGAAAGGGGCCAGGCTGTCAATTGTGGGTCGCAGGTATATTTACGGTGGTGCTTATCATTTCGCTTTCCCAGATCACACTTGCCTTTGCCGGCCATGCGAGAAGTGGCATGGGAAGGGTGCTGACTATTAGACAGTTGTCGATCTTTAACGATAGAAAGCATCAATAAGTGTGCAGATGTGAGAGGAGAAGCTTCAAGTTCGTCGCACACTAGAAACCTATCTTGGTGCATAAGTGGGATCTGGGGGGCATCGGGGAAAGGGGAGAGCCAAGTGATTTGGGTGAAGACAGGAAAGACGAGTGAAGAAAGGGACAGGGAAAAAATAAAATAAAAGGGGTGCTGATTTTGCGCGATAAATAGATGCCTGAGGCTATATGATATGAGACGGTAAAGACATTTGAAAGCGTAAAGGAATTGAGTCGATATGGGAGTAGAGCATACAGGAAACGGGATGGACCAAAGGGAAGGCAATGGAGGTTACAACCCACAAGAGAAGGATTATCCCGTCAAGGAAAGACATATGACAATACCTCCAAGGGGGGATTTCCTAGCACTAGCAAACTTAATTCTTCGGTGAAAGACTAGCATGAGGAATACCGTGCTTGTTCCACATGTGCGCAGCAAGATTATCCGCCCTCTTGATCCCATGAGCTCCAACACGCACACACCCTTCAACTTGACAATCCACACGGTCATTGTGGTGCATTGCGCGGTAATGCCTGTTCAAGGCTTGCTTTGTCTTAAAGGTTTTAGTCCAAGAACAATTCGGGACCTCGCAGGTAAACCTTCCTAGGGTGCAAGTCTGAGGACCGCTGCAGGGGTAGCAGGTACGTGTTAGTGTGATTCGGTAGGTAGGAGAACTTGGGCTAAAATCAATGGTTAGGATAAAGCGACACCGACATATGTGTTGCAGCCACCGATGTCGGTTGTCACACGGTCCCAATCATTAATTTAAGACCAAGTATAGTACTGGATAAGAGGGAACTGCTAACTTGTTGCCCGAGCACATGGGGTAGTGACAGAAGATCCTGGGGAGAGGGGGACCGGCATTCCTAGGTGGTGTCACGGGAGCAATGGGGATAGGAGTATTGATCTCTGGGGTTACTTGGGTTGCCTCATTCGCTGCCTCGGGATCATCGGTGGTGCCATTCCATGTGCTAAGAACTGAATGCCACCCATCCTGGTCTGGATGCAGAGGGAGATCGCCAAGCCCTATAGGCAATCCGGATAGCTTGCCTTGTATGTCGGAACCAAAATAAGTTGGGGTTGGTAGCGGTAGTCGTAACAATAACCCCGCGGCACTTCTACCGAATCGGGCCTGAGATATGTCAAAAAAAAAAGCTAGTGGGGCTCACATCTTCTCCTTGTAATGGTAGGCTAATGTGAGCAGCTATAAGTGCAAAAGCAGGATAGCAGACACGCGGAATTTGGTGAAAGAGAGAAAGGGAAAGCGGTGGTATTTGAGTTGAACCTCTGAAAATGAATTGCACTTTCACCCATGACAAAGTTACTCCGATGCATGCGTGAACCTGAAATCTCAGCGCGATACAATCAGGCTGACCAACCGTAGACTACCATATAGATCCTGAGACATCGATGCTTTTACACTAGTTGCATCTGCGCTCCCCCCTACCAACCAACAGCTACCCTCACAATTAGCAGCTCATCTTCGTTACATCCTGGTTTTCAGGCTTCTGAATGACCAAGCGAGGACGCGCCCTTTATTTCTCCTTTTCCCAGACCGTGCCGTATCACACAACTCGAGTAAGTCAGTGCTAAGGGAATCCTCAATCTTTTATCAATCCATCTATCAATTTCTCACCTGACTTCATCTCGCTCCATTGTTTTTATCCGATTCTCCAGCCTTCCGTCGATTACCACCAATAACACACTTGTGTGCTTGCCGCAAACCAGCCGGGCATGAAGGACACAAAGCAACTATCTGAAATTGGCGTGAGGAGATGCCTGCTTGTGCTGCTTGCACTGTTCGGTGCAGCGCTCGAGGAATCGCCATTCGGGGGAGTGGGGAATATTCCTGAGAAGAATAGTATGCATGGTACAGGAGGTTGGACAAGCTATTGCATTATACTCGAAAGGCCATGATTTTTTTTGGAGGGCTTGTTTTGCTGGGTTGGCTCCCTCACTGAAACCCGGGATGGGGGAATGGGTGGGACTGGCATACTAGTTCACTGTTGCTTCAACCTCTAACATCAAATGTTTGCCCTGGTGGGGTGCCTCCTTCCACACGCCCGTAGTTTGAACATGGATCCTAACATTACCAAGACCGCCTCGATCATTCAGTTCCAGGAAAATAAGTAGAATTACGGCAAAAATATTGTAAGGAATAAACCTGGAAGTAGGAAATCTGGCAAAAGTGGGTTCAAACTACCCTAGTTGCGGTAACGAAGTAGATGATACGTGGAAAAAGTGCTCTGTAAGAATCCCCTTCTTGCCAAACCCTGCCAACATCACGAACCCCAACCCCCGGGTACCCGACAGGCCCTCGAGTCTCTGGTGCACAGCATGTTGTCCGAATAAAACCCTTCTATCACAATGCCACGTACGGCTTTTCATTCCTTTCCACTATTTCCTAGTCCTTGTGGGCTGTGTAGCTGAGGCTATCGGGGCTAAAGAACTTCAGTTAGTATCAAGCATGGGGTTTTAAAAGAGCCCTCAGGAATATAGGAAATAGCCGAGGCGGGGAGAGAGCTGCATCCGAGAGGACTCACAAGGAGAGGCAACTCTAAAGTCCTGGCGAGATTCTTATTTCTTACCGTACTTTTAGGGTTAGTGATTGTGGTTCTCCTTATTATCCTTTCCTCCAATTTCCCAAAGCTGAGCAAGTATATTGAATATGCCTAGATTCAACAAGAAAAGAAAACAAAAAAGCCAAAGAGAACAACGCCAAAGGAAACAATGCCCAAATCTAAGTGGGGCAAGAACAATCTGTGGTATGCCCGTGGAAGGTTTTTTGGTGAAGTTGCCGCTGCCCTCGCCATGGGAGATCGTTACCGCCGATATATCCCAGTACGACAATGAGGGCGTAAGGAGGCTCCGTCGGGGTGGGTGGTGGGGAATGACGAAGGCGAGCAGTCTGAAGTATAGGGACGCGAAGTGTAGGGAGTATGGTGATCGCGAGGTTGAGGGAAGCTGAGTAGGCATCTTACGTGAAGGGGGGGATCACAGACCACCCGTTCCCTGAGCTATGACCCCGCAATGGCCCGGCAACCGGCCATACCTCCTTCCAGAGTTCCCTGAGACACTGTGGTGTCCCCCGAGTGTGATTCCGTCCACTTTGCCCAATTGGCAATGGGTTTCTCCAACCACCCATTTCCCTTCCTCCCATCAGCTCCCACTTGCTCTCGCATCTAAAATTCATAGCCCACCTACTGGTTCACCAAATTCCTTGGATGACACTTAGACAAGTCATGCCTAAGTCATTTTGAATTCCAGGACTCTTGCCCCTATCCCTTGTACGAGAACATTCAAGCGGGGGTGGAATAAAAAGGGGAGGAGGTCCCATCTTGTGAGTGTCTACAGGCATGCATGAGGATGTAGAGGATCCCTTCAATGGAAGGAGCACTGGGGAGTACATATAAGAGCTGCATAGAATACTCTTTCTTGATAACTGTGGAAAAACTATCGTGTCTTATGAGATATTGTAGAGGAGTGGTGGTTATGTCAAATATGAGGTTGAAAACGGAGCTTGGGATCCCTCAACCGGAGGTCAAAAGTGAGCTATTTTAGCTATTGTTGACTTCCGACCTGCGCGGGGAGGAACTATTTTTCAAGGACATAAATTTACAGTTGATGACTCCGAGCACCTTTACGACACTAGTAGGGAGAAAACCAAAGGGCTGTCGGTCTTCCGGCCCCCTACTTTCAACCTAGATGAGGCACCCTATGTTTGGGAGCTGCAGGAATCAGCATTGGGTTTCTTTCACACTTCCATGCCATATAATGGTTAGGGGGGAGCGCTATATTGTTGAGCCGTTCTTCGGTGAATGGCTCAGGGGTCTTGGTTCCCTCAGATTCTATAACGCTTACTACCAGTGTGGTGGGCATTCAGTAAGCTTAATGTGGCTTCTACAGGGAGAGGAAATCTCTCTGTGAATGCACGCTGGAGTGCTCCCCCCTAATTGTTTTCCTGATGATATGTTTCATGCTATAGGGTTCACTGCGGAGCGAGTGTGATTTAATGATAACATGAAAGAACAGTTACCTAAGTTCCCCATCCTTCGTACTAACATCTGTCGAAGAGTAGAAGGCATCACCCGGTGCAGTGGCACGCTATCCACTAGCCATATCCTTCAGGGCAAGCGGTCCTTCTGGGCGGTATTATCTTTTAGACTCGAAAGCATGTCGGACATGATGGATATGCAATTAGAAGCCCATTACGGTGAAAATGATCACGATGAAAAGGAGGTTCCATGAAGCGATAGAGGGGCTCAAGTCTGTTACTTAGAAGGATGGCAACTACTGTGGCATCCGCTTTCTCGAGTCCAACCCCTCTTAGCTGAAATGTGCCCACCAGTAAAGTGTAATTGAATAGGCAATTCCTCGGAGGTCTTTAATTAGCCGATTATCTAGGGTTTTATTGAATAATGTGCCCATTTATTACTTTTGTACTGGTGAGGTGACGCCTAATAGACATAGAGTCACCTCAAAACTGGTTTAATAAATTATTAGATTGCGTACTGGGGATCGCTGCACAAACAGAAGTACGCTTAACGGGGCAATTCAACAAAACTACTGATAGAATTTAAGGAGATCTAACTGGATTAACTCAAACAAGCTATACTTGGTCAGGAAAAAGCTACTCCTGCTGAGCGCGTTTTGTTTTGAATTGCGAAGGCAGGGGTTTGACGGCAGATAGTAGGTTCGACAATCTTCACGGTAGTGCCTATCATTTCCCCAATTCTCGGGTAGCCCTTTCGGGTCACACTTGCTTTGGCCATCTATGGGCAATGTGGCACAAGAGAGAAGCTGGCTATTAAACAACGGTCAATCTCGAATGACGGAAAGTGTTCATACTTGCGAGAGGGGAAGTTTTAAACTGATTGCCAAGTAGACGCCTATCTGGGTACATAATGGGAATCGAGAGAAGACTAGGAAAAGCAGAGAGCCAGGTGATTCGTTTAAAAACAGAGGAAAGGTGGGCGAGTGAGGAAGGGGAGGGGAAAAAAAGGCACAAAAAAGGTGTCGATCATGTTGAACAAACAAATCCGGGGGCTACACGATATGAAATGACAAAAAGACTTGGAAGCGTAAGGCAAGTGAGCAGGGATGGGTGTGGAATTGAGAGTAGGGTGGATGTGAAATTCGGATAAACTGAAGGGAATGCAATGAATGTTATAAGGGAAGAAATATCCGACCATGTAAAAATATGAGACCATAATGCCCCCAATTGACAAGATTGATCCAGGCCCTGGTAAAATTAATTCATGGGCAGCAGCCTAGCATGAGAGATACCGTGCTTGTTCAACATGTGAGCAGCAAGATTATCCGCCCGCTTGATTCCGCAAGATCCAACCCGGGTACACCCTTCAACTGGACAATCCACGCGGTCGTTGTGGTGCTTTGCTCGGTAGTGCCTGTTGAAGGCTTGTTTCGTCTTAAAGGTTCCTGGCCAGGAGCAATGCGGGGCTCCGCAGGTAAATCTTCCTGGGGCGCAAGTATGAGGACCACTGCGGAAGTGGTGGATACATGTTAGTGTGATATAGTAAGTAGGATTATAGCGCGGAGTAGGTAGGGGCAACTTACCTATTGCCGGAGCACTTGGGGTATTGGCAGAAGATTCTTGGGAGGCTGGGGCGGACATCCCTTGGAGGATCTATGGCGGGGGCGTGAATGGCAAGCCTGTTTTCCAGGTTTACTTCGATTACGTCATCGGCAAGATGGAGATTATCGAGAGCGCCATTCCCGGAACCGAGAACGGAAAACCATCCATCATCGTCGGGATACAGCGGAAGATTGGCGAGTCCTGGGTGTAATCCGATAGGGTTGCCAAGCTCATCGTAGTCAACCAGGGCAACCACCCCCCATGGTTCAGGAAACAGGGGTTCCGTCCTGCGAGAGAGGTCAAAAAAAAAAGCAAACCAAGACTTACATCGCTTCCATGCAACCGTAACTTAGTGTAAACCGCTATAATTTACAAAAAAATATAGCAGACACGCAAAATGTCGTGAAGAAGGGGGAGGGGAAGTCAACTAGTATTTGAACACAACCTCTAAAAATGAATTACACTCTGA
>Ga0307510_10002703_pt1 | contig 20273 bp, 14 predicted proteins | sample 12_EM_MG_FD_207224 | JGI IMG/M metagenome (GOLD analysis project Ga0307510, IMG submission 207224) | Populus trichocarpa ectomycorrhiza microbial communities from riparian zone in the Pacific Northwest, United States - 12_EM | ecosystem: Host-associated > Plants > Roots > Unclassified | place... | reverse complement strand
CATTTATTTTTGTTTATGTTACTTTAGCCAAACATAATACTATCTGATTGCTAGAAACAGGATTCATGGAGAGGTGGTGATATCAGCTGAGCCCAGATGGTTATGCCATGCCACGGTCACTACTCATGACTCCAATACCCTACGTGTGAGTTTTTTCTTCAGTCTCTCGATTTCTGGTTTTAAAAAAAAATTGTTCTGATTTCCAATAATATAGTAGTAACTCCTGGTATTTGTAAGAAACTAGCTTCTTTCTATCATATGCAAAACCACAATTTATTGATAATTTAACCATACATTTATTGCTTTAAACCCATAGTTGAAAGATTTGACAATGACTAGGGTGATAGTTTTGTTATTTATTAACAGCATTTTGTATAGTAACTTGAAAAACATTGCTTCAGGAAGTAGCTGGAACTCAAGTCTTGATCCCAGTAATTGGTGGACTTGTTGAGCTTTTTGCAGCAAAGCATGTAAGTCTTTTACTTGGTTTTTTGCTATAAATAATTAAATTCTGCTAATGTGATTTATGTGTGAAAATGCCATTCAATATTTTCAGATGAAAAAAGATGAGAAGATGATAGAATCTATTAGAGCTCATTGCCATGTCCCTGTCAAACAAGAAGCCGTGACTGAACTTGGGTATTCCAATTCGAGCTTCAACGACCACCGTCTTGATTCATTGCTTGAAGAGAATTTGCCGCATTCCTGCCACTTGTTAAGTTTGATTCCACGGACACAGTTTCTTCTCCCATTAACGCAGCCCCGTAACAGCATTAGCTTTGAAGGATCATCTAGCGGTTCCAATCCTTCAAACGAAGCTCCATCATTTGTTTCAAATGCGAGTCAACTGCCGCAACATGGACATTTGGAATTATCAGTTGGAAAATCCAATCACGACGAGAAAATTCTGAAGCAACGAGCAGGTTCTGCAGATTGCAACAAGAAAGTTCCAAAAGTTATGAGGAGGTCGGAAAGAGATGACTACAAATCTAAGAATCTTGTCACAGAAAGGAACAGGAGGACAAGGATTAAAACTGGCTTATTTGCTCTGCGTGCCTTGGTCCCCAAGATTTCCAAGGTTAACATAGTTGGATATATTTCTGCTACTGAAGAGAGCTATTCTCTGTTGTTTTTGTTGCTGTTGCTGTTGCTGTATGCTTTCTTCGAGTAATTCTGCATTTTATAAATGTTACAGATGGATAAAGCTGCAATTCTTGGAGATGCAATTGATTATGTCGGCGAGTTGCTCAAGGAGGTGAAAAACCTCCAGGATGAGATCAAGAATGCTGAAGAAGAGGAACGCAGAGCGAGCAACATTGAGCTAAAGACTTCAAAACTGGAGATCTTTCAGGAAGACCACGTGTCTTCTTCTAAGATCAACCAGGATTCTTCTGGTTTTGTAGAAAAGAAAGGGGCAGAGGTATACAGAGCTTTCTGAACCTCGTTCGGTTTTTATTGCAAATCCTAAGATCATTATTTACTGAGATTTTTGGACAAAACAAGCTGAGCCATTTAAGTTTAACAGGCTTCATGAGACAATCAATTTCTTAACTGACCTTTTCCCAGGTGCAATTAGAAGTGGACCAGATTAGCAAAAGACAGTTCCTGCTAAAGTTCCTTTGTGAACAGAGGCAAGGAGGTTTCGGGAGGTTGATGGAAACCATCCATTCTTTGGGGCTTCAAATCCTTGATGCCAATATTACAACATTTAATGGCAATGTTCTGAACATTCTCAAGGTCGAGGTAAGATATCAACACTGAATCCTGATATTCAGCTGGAATCAAAATTCAGACCTGGGTTCCACATAAATTCAGCTACACAAGCTTGTTTTCCACATAAATTCACCAAAAATACAAGAGTTTGCAAAAATATTTTCAAGTGCAAAAACTTCTATGACAAGATGAATTTCAGCTGTTCTCTGCTAGAAGCACCATTTCTCTTTTTCTGCTTTATTTACTTGCGTAATTGTGAATAATTATACTAACTTGCATATACTCCTGCAAGGCGGATAAGGACATTCATCCAAAGACACTGAAGAAGTCATTGATCGAGCTAACAGGGAACCTAATTCAGACATTTGGTAGTCAAATTTAGGAGAATCAGGGAGTTCCTTTTTCTTTCAGATTTTGAAGAGTTTAAAGTGGGAAAGTTGGCGGCTTCTCCATTCAGCCAGGGCTGTTATATTGATATACTAAAAAAAACAATGAGGTTTAAACGTTTGTTTAACATCAATATTAGCTATCTGTCGGACACATTATTATCTTTACCTTCATTGGAACTTCTTTTGTACATATATTTTCATCAACCAGGACCTTGTACAGAAGCAAGATTAGGGAAGCCATTCTGGAAATACTTTTTACAGATTTTCACCCCCTGAAACCAAGAAATCGATCCTTTTATATCCTCAATTTCAGCTTTTTCATGTAATTGTAACCATGCCCTGCATGATTCTCACATTATGTTGTGAAACTATGTGTGACTAAATCTAAACACCAGCCCACAATAAGAAGAAATACCAGACAAACAAAAAGTGTACAAGAGAAAAGGGTAGCTTAGGTTAAAATATGTTCAAATTTACATCATAAGCAAAAGTTTCTTGCAAATATATATGCAATGCAACAAAACTTTTTTCCATCTTGTTCTAGTATCAGTCAGACAGGGGTGCTCATTTGAGTAACACCCCATTAGTGAATAGATGAGCTTTACAACCTTTCCTTGAAAGTTCACTGCACCTCTGAGGTAGCTAAACATTGCAGTCAAATTTCACAGGAGAAGGAAAAAAAACTCAACGCTAATTAGGTCTGTCGAAATGAACTGCAAGTTCTTTGAGATATAACCTTCTGTGGTGCTAAACAAAGATTATCTTAAGAAGATCTACTGTTTGGCCATGTCACCTTTATCTAAACCGGCGGCCAGCATAACTGCCAGTTCGGTTCATGGCTCGAGTTTCTGACTCGCTACTTGTGTAATCACCTGAAGTTGGTTGTTCCCGGGATGTGTCTCTAGCAGAGTAATCTCCACTGAAAGTGTCAAATTCTGAGCTTCCATTACTGACAAGAGCCATCCTCCGGAAATTACTAATCTCTTGATTGTACTGGCCTGAATCATATGCAGTGCTCTGACCAAATTTCACACCATTACTGAGATCCGACAATTCACCTCCACTATCTAATGCTCTCACCACCTAAAAGAGTGTTCCAGGAAATTTAACAATCAAACAGGAATTGTGCTCATTTTTGTTCTCCATCTAAAAAGAATATTCCTGACAAGATTAGATATAAGAAAAAACAATTTGACAAGAGGCATATTCATCATCACCTGCATCATGCGCGGTCGCTTTGGAGCCAAATGGCGAACACAAGCAGCGGCTGTCTCAACCATTCTGAACAATTCACTCTCCACGTAATGCTTTTCAAGTCGTGTATCAACCAGCTCACCAAGTTCACCGGTTTCAAGGGCATGAATTAGGAGTGGACGAGCCTGCCACAATCATAAAAAACTATATGTATATATATTTGTTCAATGGATATGTAGATTGCAGGGAAGAAAATTTGGATATGCAAGTCGTCTAGCTCAAGGCATAACTAAATGGATATGAACAAGATAAAGTCGGCTTGTTTACAGGCAAACCATTTAGATGGGGAAAGAAATTAAGTGCTTGTTTTAAAATTTTTTGCTAGATTTATGAACCATATCATATTATAGCCAGATGATGGTTGGATATATAATACATTTCATTTGCTTCAATGCCAATTCATACCCATTCAACCAAGCTTTCATCCCCCAGAGGCTGACTTGCATCAACTGGTTTGCGCCCGGTTATCAGTTCTAGAAGCACTACTCCAAATGAAAATACATCAGACCTATCTGTTAGCTTTCCACTTGACGCATACTCAGGTGCCAAGTACCTGAAAACCAAATTGCGTTATAATATAGGGTTATGATTAAACCATTACTGTAGATTTTGTTTTGGAAGAAGGTGATAGATTGGATGGCAAAACTTAGATGATTTTTTTCTATTTCTTTGGAACATTTATAATTGGGAATCTCACTTTACTACTATGATCCACATTCCAGGATAGATTTTGTTCATTGAGGGTGTTGAGGGTTTAGTCATTTACACCAAATCGAGAAGATGAAGGACAGGTAAGGAAGGTAAACACGTGAACAGAGGACATGGAATCTGAAAGGAGATTACATATTGCCGTAAACATACCCAAATGTCCCCATTACTCGAGTTGACACATGGGTCTGAGTAGTGTCATTTAGTCTGGCAAGCCCAAAGTCTGCAACCTGCACATAAGAAATAGCTCGCAAATAACAATGCAGAGCTAACAGAGAAACCACATTTTGAAGGGAATCCAACATAGAAAGTCGTAGGCTTGCCTGCGCTTCGAAAGCATCATCCAACAAAATGTTCGCCGACTTAATGTCTCTGTGAATAATTTTCGGATGACCTAAAATTAGATCACAGGAAACTTAATTAACCTTCTTTTTTAAGAATTTCACTATCAGTATATTCTAATTACTTTTAGAACATGATCTAGATGCAGATTGAGCAACAAGATGAAAACAAGTTTTTGAGAAAATATGAGAGGAATAGTACACCACATAACCTATGTTAATTAAGGAGGAGAAGGATAGGATACGTACAATCTTCATGTAAATATGCCAAGCCCTTTGCAGATCCTATGGCAATTTTGAGTCTTTTAGGCCAATCCAACACAGGCAATTCTTTTCCTGCTTGCACAAATCAGGGACATAACCAATCACATAGCATAGGTTCTAGTAAGTAGCACTGGAGAAGGATACTTCAAATCAATATTTATAAAATGGAAAAGAAAAATCACCTTACCATGCAAATGATTCTCAAGAGTCTTATTTGGAACAAATTCGTAGATGAGCAAGCGCTGATTGTCAGAGATGCAATATCCCACCAAAGACACCAAATGTCGATGATGGACACGACTGATAATTTCAACTTCAGCCTTAAATTCCCGATCACCCTGTCCACTACCGGCCTTTAGTTGTTTGACAGCCACTACCTTCCCATCTGCCATGCACCCCTTGTAAACACATCCAAACCCACCCTCACCGATAATATTTTGACGAGCAAATCCACTTGTTATTTCCATCAGCTCATGGTAGCTGAAAAAGGTCTTACCGGTGCCAATGACATCTGAATCAGGCCCCCCTCCATTGTACATATTCCCTCTTTGACTTCCGTGGCTTTCGGAGGGTGCAGATTGCAAATGATAAGAGGGACTTCCAGGTCCAGTGAGACGCACAGATTGTTGTTGCTGTCCGTAATGATATCCATCTTCAAAAGGAAAAAAAAAAATCACAATAAGAAACTAACTAAGCAATGAGGAGCATCACAATAGGCACAGTACTTTACCTGTTTTCAAAGTAAAACTTTTGGGCGGCATGTAATGGCCAGAAGCATTGGCCACCCGTTTTTTTCTGCTCTTCACAACTAAAAAGATTGCCGCAATTAGTGTTAGAAGAAACAAGCCTGTGACTGCAGCCCCAACAGCCGCAGCTATTATTGTCTTGCCTCCAGCTTCGTTACTTTCATTTCCTGGTGCTGGTGGAGTCCTGGGCACATTGTGATTTGTTGCATCAGTAGAAGTCGATGATGGGTGGTCCGATGGTGAGGCTCCTGGAACGGGAGGACTATGAAATCTAGAGTCTGTTGGAACGCGCCCGGAATTTGACGGATTGCTATTTGAATCCAGTGTCTTGGGTGACACATTTGAAATGGGGGGAGACAAAGAGGGTTTGAATTCTGCTGGGGGAGGAGGAGATTGTTGTACATCTCTAGAGAGAGGCGGCGGGACAAATTTACCAGCAGGGGGAGGTGATGCAGCAGGAGGAGGAGGGGATGGAACGGATGAAGAGGATGACTCTTTCTTGGCAGGGGTAGGAGGAGGATTAGGTGAGGGAGGTGGTGAGTTTGGTGGCGGAGATATTTTAAGTGGTGGTGACGAATTTGATTTAGTTGAATTTGAGACTAATGGTGGGCTGGGAGGTGGAGAATGGTTGGACTTGGGAGGTGGTGGTGGTGGTGGTGAAGGAGGAGGAGGAGGAGGAGGAGATTTCGAAGTGGGTGGGGGTGAAGATGGTTCTGGTGTTTGTGGGGAATCAACATTAGTAGAATTAGGCGGTGGTGTAGCTGTGTCATCAACGAGTGCCGCTGATTCTTCACCATCAGTAGCTGAAGGTGAAGGGCCTAAACTGAGGGTGGAATTTGTGTCAACTTGCAAAGGAAAAGACTCGTTCGATGAAGAACCCGGCGGCGGATTCCCCACCGAATTCGACATTATCCTTATGATTATATATAGCTTTATTTTCTCCCCCCTTTTCCTAACGGATGTCGGGTTTCTCTCAAATCGTATGGGTTTTCACAAAATATTTATGAGATTTTATAATGGTAATTAATTAAACAAGATCCTTCTTCTTATTTCCCCCTGTGCGTGCATGCATACATGCATGCGAAGAGATCGATGAAGCAAGCCCGAACTATTCTCAATTTGCTAATCATATGATATAATGCATCTAATTTCCTTCAAATTAAGAAATCATTGAAAATGTGCTTCCTAAGGACCTTCAAAGAAGAAATCTATCTATCTATCTATATATCCTAAACCCAAGAAGCGAATGGAAGAGGGACAAAAAAGAAAGAAAGAAGAACCTGGTATTGAATGAAGTGCAGGAAATGTGAGAAATTTCTGCTGATTACGAATATTAGCTTGCAGAAAGCATCGATCCCAAGGAAAAGCGTAAAGGATGTCCTCTCCTCTTCTCCTTCTCCTATCATCCCCTCTTCTTCCCTCTCTGTCTCAAAAACTTTGAAGTTTAACAACCTTTCCTTCAAATTCTCTTGCCTTTTTAAGACAGATTATTTTTATTTATTGTTATATATATATATATATATATATATATATATATATATCCTTGAGTTCCGGGTTACCGCGCAACTAATTAAGTTGGGTTTGCTATATGATAAAGAGATAATCGGCCTGGTGGCAAAATCCCCCGAAAGCCCAAGTTCTCTTTTTCCTATCCTTCCTGCCCACATGTTTAAAGGAAACTTATATAGTTATTTTTAAAAGTAATTTTTATTTGAAAATATATTAAAATAATATTTTTTTATATACTTTAAAATTTATTATTGACACCATCATATGAAAACAATTCAAAAATATTAAAAAAAATTGAAGTGAAGAAAAAAAAAATTAATTTTTATGAAAAGCATATTGAATCACAATTTTAAATGGACACTTAATACTGGGTAATTACAGTCATGGAGAAATCGTCATTAATTTTATTATGAGATTAATTTCATTTTACTTCCTTAAATATATCACTTCTATTCTTTTCTTTTTTTTTTAATTTGTTCTTCAAGAATTATCTTTTTGATATTTAATTCATTCCAAAATAAATTAAATGAAGAAGGTAAAGCATGGTTTCTTTTACTATGATGCCTCACTTAAATGCATTGTAAGCTATTATAGTGCACGTGAGTCAGCCCCTCCTTTTTCCATATAAGCTAAAAGAAGGTTTGTGTCACTTCGAATGTTGTATAGGAGGTGATGATTAAGTAATCATGTAGTTTATGTTTTGATTGACCGCAAGGCTACTTATTCATTTGTATATAATAAATTTGTGAAGAAATCAAATATACAACTAGAAAAATTAGAGGGTTTAGTAATTGGTACATCATTAGGGGAAGCAATAGATATAGATTTTGTTTTGCGGAGAGTGTTAGTTGAAGTAGAAAGGCATGAAATATGGGTGGACTTATTACCTTTAGAGTTACAAGATTTTGATGTGATTTTTTGGATGGACTGGTTGAGTATCCACCGAGCTTGAATAGACTATTTCACTAAATTTATAACCTTACGAGCCTTAAATGGAGTGTGGGTAGTTTCTAGAAAAGAAATGAACATAGTATCGAATTGCTTAATCTCAATCATGACAACATAAAAAATGTTAAAGAAAGGATGTGCAACCCATGTCTTAGATTAAGGGAAGAGAGAACTAGAATTGAAAGATATTCCTATAGTGAAGGAATTCCCAAACGTTTTCCTATAAGAATTACCAGGGTTTCCATCCGAGAGGGAAGTAGAACTATCTATTGACATCATAATGTCTCTTATTGCGCAAGCTCCTTATAGGATGGCACCAGCAGAATTAGCATAGCTGAAGATACAGCTACAAGATTTATTAGAGAAAGGATTTATAAGGCCTAGTAATTCTCTGTGGGGGGCTCTCGTGCTGTTTATGAAGAAGAAGGATGGGACCCTTCAACTTTGCATTGATTATAGAAAGTTAAATAGGGTAAAAGTGAAAAATAGATACCTACTATCGCAGATAGATGATTTGATTGATTAAATAAAGGGAGTCATGTTGTTTTTGAAAATAGACTTAAAACCCGGTATTACAAGCTGAGGATAAAAGAGCAGGATGTCCCCAAGACTAGTTTTAGGACCCGATATGAGCACTATGAATTCTTAGTAATGCGATTTGGGTTAAATAATGCTCTAGCGGTGTTTATGGACCTAATGAACTGAATTTTCTGGTCATGTTTAGATAAATATGTGGTGGTACTCATAGATGATATTTTGGTCTATTCCAGCTCTACCTAAAACACGAACAATACTTAAGAAATGTACTACAAACTTTAAGAGATCACTGATTGAATGTAAAACTGAGTAAATATGAGTTTTGGCTAAAAGATGTGATCTTTCTAGGACATATCATTTTAGCAAAAGGTATTTGGGTGGATCCAAGAAAAGTGGAGGTTGTACCGAATTGGGAGAGACCCTCGAATGTGACTGAAATTTAGAGTTTTTTTTTTTTACTGGTTAGGTTTTATCGAAGATTTATAGAAGGATCCTCCACTATTGCAACTTCTTTGACACTGTTAGCTCGAAAAGAGGTGAAGTTTGAATGGTCTAAAGAACATGAAGAAAGTTTACAATAATTGAAGGAAAAACTTACTACAACTCCTATTTTGACACTTCCATCTGGAATGGGAGGATTTGTAGTGTATAGTGATGTTTCAAAGAAGATATTGAGATGTTTTTTAATGTAACATGGACAAGTCATTACTTATGCATCAAGACAACGGAAACCACATGCGTCTAATTATCCAATCCACAAGAAATTAGCAGTTGTGGTATTTGCTTTAAGACTGGAGACATTACTTGTACGGGTCGCAAGGTCAGATTTTTACTGACCATCGGAGTTTAAAACATATTATATCATAAAAAGAATTAAAAATAAGGCAAATGAAATGGATAAAGATTATAAAAGATTACAAATGTGTAATATTCTATCACCATGAAAAAACAAATGTGGTAGTGAATGCTTTGAGCATAAATAATCAAGTAATAGTGGAAAATTCCAAAATAAAACGCAAGAGGGAGATAATGGAGTTAAAAAGATTGGGTACTTAAATGGTAGTGGCACCAAAAAGGTCATTATTAACACAATTAAAGATAGAACTGATATATCGAGAAAGGATATTGAAGGCTTAGCAGAAGGATTCAACAGTAGAAAGGTTAAGAAATAAGATGAAGATAAGCATAAAAACACCTTTTTAAATCTAAGAAGATGGACTAGTAATGATGGAGAAACATCTGTATTTGTTTAAAGATAATGTCCCTAAGAATGAGATTTTGGCAGAAGCACATGAATATATGTTCTTGTCCACCCTAGCAGTACTAAAATATATCGATACTTAAGAAAGTTTTATTTGTGGCCATACAGAAAAAAAGTGCAGATTTTGTAGCAAAATATGGTGTATGTCAACAAGTAAAAATTTAACACCAAAGACCTGCAAGGCCACTACAATCATTATCAATACCTCAATGGAAATGAGAGGATATTGTCATGGATTTTGTTATGAGATTACCCTGGGAAAAAAAAAGAGGAAATGATGTTATATGGGTAATAGTTGATAAACTAACCAAGTCAGCCTTGTTCTTACCCATAAAGATGACGAATCTAATGGATAAATTGAAAAAGTTATATGTGAATGAAGTGGTACAATTACATAGGGTGTTAGTGATTATTTTTTTAGATCGAGACCTCAAGTTTACTTTACAGTTTTGGCCTAGTATCCAGCATTCTCTAGGAACCAGTTTAAGCTTGAGTACCGTTTTCCATCCACAGATGGATGGACAACTAAAAAGAATAATCCAGACACTTAAAGATGTATTGAGAGCATATGTATTGGAATTCAGTGGAAATTAGGAAGATTATTTACCGCTGGTAAAATTCACGTATAATAATAGTTACTATACCACAGTGGGGATGGCCCCTTATGAGGCTTTGTATGGAAGAAAATGTAGGACACCAATATGTTGGGAAGAAATTGGTGATAAAAGGATGATTGAGCCTAAGTTAGTACATGTTACTTTCGAGAAAGTGAGAATTATAAGTGATATAATGAAAGCAGCGCAATACCGATAAAAAAGTAATGCTAATAATCGGTGAAGACCTTTTGAATTTTAAGAAGGAGATATGGTTTTTTTTAAGGTTGCTCCATGGAAACATATGTTAAGAATTGAGATGAAAGAAAAGTTGGCACCAAGATATTTAGGGACTTTTGAGATGATTAAAAGGATTGGGCATGTGGCCTATAAATTAGCCTTGTCTACTCACCTAGCCAATATATATGATGTATTCCATATCTCACTCCTCAGAAAACAGAAGTGGATTTTTCAAGATTGATGTCACAAGTCCCTTTAGAAATAGAGGGAGATTTAACATTAAAGGTAAAGCTGGTATGGATTCTAGATCGGAGTGAGAAGGAACTTGGAAATAAAAGAATCCCTATGGTGAAAATATTGTGGGAAAACTCTTAAATGGAGAAAGTGACGTTGGGGGAGAGAGTCTGAAATAAGAAACAAATACCCTGAACTATATTTAGAATCAAGTACGTAATATGAATTTCGAGGATATGGTAGAATGTAAACCTCGGTCAAAGTTTAATTAGATAAGTGAATTTTTAAAATTATTAGTCAAAACAAAGACAAAAAAAAAGACAAATGAATAAATAAAAATAATAATTAGAAAGTGGTGAAATTGATTAATATTAATTGATAATAAAAAGGGGTTGAATCAAATATGAGATAAAAAAGTGGGGTTAAAAAAAGAATTTAGAGAACTTAAGGGACTATTATAAACAATAAAAATAAGAAAGGGTATAAATACATGCTGGCTGGGAGGTGAAGAAATTGAGAGGGTTTGTATGTTTTTTTTTCACCTCAAATTTACACCAAATTAAACATTATACATAAGAGAGTAAGAGATTAAAAAGGGGTTTCAAAGGAATCTGGCTTAGGAATCAAGAAAATCTTTAAGGAAATTCGGGTTGTTTCTGCCGGTTTTAGGGGGAGGTAAAAAGAGAGGAAAAAGTTTGGTTCTATCTTCATTTTTCTTTGTGAATAAGTGGTATGATGCTTGAATTATGCATTTCATGCATCCCTAATGATATATTGATGAGTTTTTCATGAAATAAGCAATATACTTGAAATTGTGTTGAATGTTTGAATGTCTAAGTTAGTGTTTTGTGAAGGGTTAATGTAAATATACATGAAAAAAAATAATGGTTAATGAATAATTGAAGAAATCATTGAATGTGATATATTAAACTATGAAAACTTATAGGTGAAATGTTATGATTATTTGAATTTGATTCGAATAATTATGAAGTTAAATGTGTTAATTAGAATAGAAAAGATAATTGGATAAGAATTTCATTAGAAAAACTTGAATGGATTCCTTATTTTGGCTAAAATCATAACCGGCCATGAAGAGGGGTTAAGGTTAAGTGAAGAAATTGTTTGAGCTATGATATAATTGTGTGGAAAATAGATTATTTAGATAATGTAATTTAGTGAAGAGAATAAAAATGATAAAATAGAGGAAAGAGTGATGAAGAGGGAAATTTCATAAAAAGAAGAAGAAGAATGATATATGATTCTAATATAAAATTGATTTGATGACATGATAGAGGTTGTTGGAGGGTCGTAAATGGTGGGAACTGTGGTGCGACAGGCATACACAGGTAGGTGAACAATTTATCTTAATTGGATTAATCATATGTTTTTCTGTCAAACATTAAAATGGGTAATTATATGGAGATTTAATTTTAAGTAGATAATTAAGATTGTGATAAGAAAGGAATCAATGAATGAGAAACCTAGACGAATTTAGAAATATCCGAGAATGTATATTTAATTTTATGGGTATTCAAAAGTGAATACCGGATTAATTGGCTTTCAAATTGGGAATGCCAAAATTAGAAATATTCAAAAATGAATATTTATTTTTATGGGTATTCGAAAGTGAATACCAGATTAATTAGCTTCCAAATTGGGAATGTTAAAATTAGAAATATATGAGAATGAATATTTAATTTTATGGGTATTCGAAAATGAATACCAGATTGATTGGCTTTCAAATTGGGAATATTGAAATTAGAAATATCTGAGAATGGATATTTCATTTTATAGGTATGCGAAAGTGAATATCAGATTGATTGACTTCTAAATTGGAAATGCCAAAATTAAAATATCCGAGAATGGATAATTGATTTAATTAGTATTCGAAAGAGAATATCAGATTGATTGACCTCCAAATTAGGTCTGTCAAATTCAAAAATATTCGAGAATAGTTATCGAATTTTATTGGTGATAAAAAGGAAAATAATAATATTAGGTGGATTGAGTTTTTGCTAAATTTGGGAATGTTAATATATGAAACATGTATATGTGTGGATGTGCAATATTATTATTAAATAAAGTAAATAAACTGTGAATAAATATAGTTTTGTACTAATGAACATGGAAATATTTAAATTTATAGGTTCCTTTTAGCTTCGCCATGATTGATGTTCAACTATACATGAATTCTTTTTTGTATGCATTTTGCTATAAGTATTTTGTGTAGTAATGATGTATGGAGAGGATTAAGTCATTCAATCTAGATTAATATTTTGTAAACAATGCTTAAATGAATATGGTGTGTAATTAAAAGTAGATGTTTAATTGGCTAAGTAATAGTCAGTTAATTATTAGTTAAATGCTTATTTATTAGGATTCAATGAATATACTTAGGTAATGTTATTTGTTTTTCTATGTTATTAACAAGTTAGGTGTATTAAGTTTGTTTAGTCTCATTATTAGTTTGTTCATTCTTTTATTATTGTGCATTATGACATTAAAGGGTTGATAAATGTTGACTTGAATAGTCTTGGAGTTATGGAACATTAGATAAAAGTTTAGTATGAAGAAATTAATGGATTTATTATGGATTATGGACTGTGAAAGGACCAAGATAATTGGACCATTGAATATTGTGTATTTGAATTGATGATGATGTGAAATTGAATGATTATTGATAATTAGGATGTCCAAAGTACAAAGAATTCTGCTAAAATTTTGATAAAAATATAGAAATTCTTATGTTCTTAATTCTCTTAAATGTGAGATTTTGTTTAACAACTTGGAATTTAAATGGGGATGTTACAATGAAATTGAAAAAAGAGTTTTAATTATATAAAAAAATTAAAATAAATATTAATTAAAAGAATGGAGATCAAAATTAAAATAAAAAATAAATTTTATATTTAATTGATGGGTGAGATTGAAAATAAAATCAATTTTGTAAAAGAAGCAAAAAATATAAAAGAGAATGAGGCTTAAAATTAACATAAAAATAAAAACAATGTTGTAATTAAAAGGCGGAATTGAAAAGAATATTAATTTTTACAAAAGAGTCAAGAAAAAAAATAGAAATCAAAACAATAAAGACCATATTGGAAAACATAATACCATCAATTTGAATTGAATGATGAAATTAAAAACCAATAAAACTTTTACAAAATGCCCAAGGTAAAAAATTAGAAACTTAAAAAATAAGGACCAAATTGCAGAATATAATATTTTATTAATTAGGATTCAAGGATGAAATTGAGAACAATAAAATTTCTACAAAATGATCAATATAAAAATTGAGAAAAGAATAAGGATTAAAGTTGAAATACCAACAACCAAAAAGGTCAAGCTGTAATTTTCATGAAAGGAAAGAGAGAAGAAGAGAAAAAAAATGAAGGCCCATCGACGACAAACTAGACCATCACCAAAGACATGCGTCATATCGAAAGGAAGAAGACACTACGACGCTTCCAAAGATATGGCGATGATTCCAAAGACACGGTTAAAGGGCATTTTTGAATGAAGGGAGACGCCGCACACGTTGCTAAAAGGCCTTGGGTGCCTCTCATCCACCTTCAGGTGTGCTACACGCACACGTCCTTTTTTATTTTTTTTTATTTAGCTAAATACAAAAGTTCCTCTAAGATGACTTTCTAATTAAAAAAAAAAACATTGTGAAAAAACAAGTTCCTCATGATTATTATTTTTTTATTTTAAATATATTTTCATAGTTTTACTATGCATTTTAATTGTTTATTATATTTGGTCAAATACCAAACTTTCCCTCAGCTTAAATTGTAATAATAAAAAACCCATTGTGAAATTATAAAAATATTCATTGATGTCAAGTTTAATTTTTTTACTTACAAAGATATTCTAGTCGTTTTACTATGTAATTAAGATAAGAAAATATTTATTTGTTTCTGATCAATTTAAAAATAACAAATAAGCTTTATAAAAAGTTAAAGCCAGTGCAAAGTTTTTAGATTTGAAGGTAAAAATACCATTATATTGTTCGAGTGAAAAAATCAAATAGACGTTGATGTTGAGCTACAATGGTTTTTTTTTTTTTTTTTTGGGGGGTGGGAATCTTTAGTCTTTTCTCCTTTCAACAGTGGATATCTAATTTAAGGCCGTTAAATGTGTTCTTCGTTTTATGGATGTTTTTAATATATTGCATTAAAAAAAGAATTTTAAAAGTTTAATTTGAACTGGGGTTGTTTAATAAAGAAATTGAAATTAATACGTAAATAAATTATTGATGAAAATTTACTTTTTAAACATTTCCCTTGATTAGTGAATTTCTAAGTGTTAATTTCCCCCCCTTCTTTTCACCCTTCCATTCCTATATATATACACTCCACCTCTAACTTTATTTATTTCCATTTTTTTACTTGTAAAAGGCCTCCAACAGCAGTTAATATGACTGCATGTTTTTGTTGTTTATTTTGTGATAAAAAGATCGAACATATTCTAGTAATATATTTATTGAAGTTAATATTATTCCACTTTTTTTTTTAATTTCTTTTATCAATTACATATATATGTCTACTGAATATATATATATATATATATATATATATATATAATTTTATTTTTTATTGATTAATAAATAATAATTGATACTCATTATATACCCAAAACTCGATGAATAGTTTATGAATATCTAAGATAGTGTTTGAGAGTGTGGTAACGGTTGTTTTTCAAAATATATTTCGCTCGGAAAAATATTAAAATAATATTTTTTATTTAAAAAAAATTATTTTTGACATCAGCATATTAAAACAATCCAAAAACACTAAAAATAATAATTTAAAATAACAAAAAATTCAATTTTTAATTAAAAAACAAGTTGAAATTCACCCCCAAATACCATCTAAATTTCTTATCCAATAAATATAATAAGTAGAATATAAATATTAAAAAATCAAACCCCCATGTATCTATTCATTCATTTTCCCTCGTGAGAATCGGTCACAAAAATCCCTTACCTTATCTCTTCAAATTCCACGACGCTCTGCATCTTACCTCTTAATTATAAGAAACCAGAAGTTGTTAGAAAAAAAAGAATATATATATATATATATATATAAAGTTGTTGGATTTATTAGCATAAGATAATAAAGAGTTCCATGTTGGATGTGAAAGCCTAATAAAGAATCCTTGAAACACTCAAAACTTCCATATAACAACTTTCCATTTTATCGTCTTTTGGATATTCCATTGGTAAATTTAATTTATCCACTTAATGTTATTTATTTATTTCTTTCTTATATTCTCGAAAAAATCTTTAAACATGAGCAAAAAAATTGTAATAATGGTCGAGAAAAACCTAAAGTAGCAGTCTCTCTCTATATATGGAGCAGCTAGATAGGCGAGCTGGTTGTGTGAACTCTGTGACCAGTTGCTAATTCTCACACACAAAGCAGCGGAAGAATCTTAGAGAGAAAGGTTAGATGCTTCGTTGGATTCTGATTCATCATTTTGTGAAATTAGAAACTGTTGCAGATTTTGTTCCTTTTCTTTCTTTTTTAAAATTTATTTTTTCACAAGGTCATTAATCAGCCTGGCTTATAATTAACAGCTATTATCTCTTTAATCTTCATCTCTTGTGTCTGTGATGTTGTTCTGACTTCTGATCATAGATATTTCTGCTTTCTTTCTTGATATATGTAATATAGTCTGCATGGCATAGTTTTCTGGCAATGAAAGGAAATGATTCCAGAAGAATTTTAGGGTAGATGGATTTGTTACTGATGATGATCTAATTAATTACTAGTTATTTATTTGGTTTTTCGTTATGGATTCGATCCAGCTCTGTGCACTAAAAATAAACTAATTCAAATGGATAGTATATATCTTCTGGTTTCTTTCTCTCTTTCTTTAGTATTTATCGTTTAAATGGATTATTAGCAGAAGGAAGAAGACATGGCAAACGATTCATACAAGGATGCCATTGCAGGACTGAGCAAGCTTCTCAGGTATACCCTAGTGATCATGAGTTTTCTACTTTCAATTCAGAACAAACAAACTTGAGATTTACTTACAATACTAATGATTTTCTGTCTTTTTTTCGTTCCTCGCTTGCTTATAAAATCCTTTCATATTTGACATTGATTCATGTACCTGTATTTTTCTTAAGTTAGAGTGCCATAGCTACTAATTATAGTAATAGGTAAATTCTTCTTTCATGGGGCCCAATGAATGGATTTAACTGACTGTTCTCTTCCTTTTGATCTTACCTCGGCAACAGTGAAAGAGCTGACCTCGGGAGTGTCGCCGCCGCCTCAAAAATCAAGCAGATAGCGGCCGAGTTGGAGGCGGCCGGTTCGAAGGAGTTTGACCCGGCCGAACGTATTAGAACCGGGTTCCTCCACTTCAAGACGGGGAAATATGAGTACGTTTCGTTTTAGCCTTTTCCTTTTGGTTCGGATAATATTTATTTAGTAGCACTCCATACGGCTGCTAAAGCACCATCAACTTTCCCTCTTCTTGTGCTTGTCCCATTGATAATTATTGCCTTCCTCCCATGATCTCCTCCCAAAACACAGAATTTACGGTTATCTTACTGTTACTGCTGTTAAACTTGGTTTAACTTGACCGTTCGATCAATCTGTTCCAAGGCTCTATTAGGATTTTAAAAGAATTAACTTGAAATTTATCTAATTCACTTTATAACCTTATTAAAAACTTGACCATTTTGATTTTATTTTTAAATTATTGATTAAAATTAACCCGTTTGACCCGTGAATTGAGCCATTACTCTCGGTAGTATTCTAAGTTAGATATAATAAGTGGTTAAGGTTATGTTTGAGAACACGGTGCAAATTGCATTTCATGAAATTTTGAATATTTTTTTTATTAAATATAATTTATTTTTTTTTATTTTCAGATTATTTTGATATGTTGATGTTAAAAATAATATTTTTAAAAACAATATTATTATAATATATTTCTAAACAAAAAATATTTTAAAAAACAACTATTATTATACTTCCAAAAACATATACGATATTGCCTTTACTAGGCCTGAAAATGTAAGTTTTTCACATATTATTGTTTGGCTTTAAAGTTTAGGAAGCTTCTTAGAAGGGTAGTTGCGATACTAGTAATGGCACAATTTGGCTAATAATCACATGAATATGCATCTTCTGCAGCAAGGATCCAAAATTGTACGGTGCCCTTGCTAAAGGCCAGAGCCCTAAGGTTAGTGGTCTTCTTCTTTTTTTAAAAAAAAAAAACTAGTATTATATACTTATTTATTTTAGAATTGAAATTTCCAAAATTCTATTAATAGAAAATATTACTAGTAATGTGCACAATTTCGTAATCCAGCTCAGCATTACCTAACCAACCTTGTATGCACCTATGCTTAGAGTTTTTTTTCCAATGTTACTTGTCTTCATTTTATTTACCTAGCTAATCCTGATGGGTGGTTTGCAACCATACGATGTTGATGTTGCGTTATGATGAGGATTCTTATGTGTTTGATTTATTTTAAGGTTTTTTAAATTAATAATTTTTTAATTATTTTGATTTATTGATGTTAAAAATAAAAAAATAAAAAATATTTGTAAATCAAAAACTATTTAAAAAAAACACATTCATCACATTCTTAATTCAACTACTATAATGCAGTTTTTGGTGTTCGCTTGCTCTGATTCTCGAGTTTGCCCTTCCCATATCCTCAATTTCCAGCCAGGGGAGGCCTTCATGGTCCGAAACATCGCCAACATGGTCCCGCCTTATGACCAGGTTTGCTTAACACTTAAAATTGATATGAACCTCTCCTAATGACACGTTATTTTAATCCCTTTAATTTGCACAGAAGACTGGGTCTATCTACTCTAACGTCGTTAATCAGTGATCAACTCATGATGCTGGTTCCGTTTGTTATTTTTGGATCGTCGACTGAACAATTTTGTCTGACTTCTGTTTTCTCCCGCAGACAAAATATTCCGGCGCAGGGTCCGCCATTGAATATGCTGTGTTACATTTGAAGGTCAATATGCCATCCTTGCTTTGCAATACTAAAATATACTAATACAATCATTATATTATATAGTTGTTGTTCTATTTATTGACACTGCCTCGCCTAATCAGATCAGGTGGAGAATATTGTAGTCATTGGTCACAGCTGCTGTGGTGGTATCAAGGGCCTCATGTCTTTCCCAGACGACGGGTCCTCTTCTACGTACGTACTTAAGCATTTTGATCACATTATATATATATATGATACATTTAAATTCCATCTGCATGAACACATGTTCTTTCGTTTGATTGCTTGCGAGTTGACTTAATAATTTAAATACATGCATGCCAGTCAAAGTGAAGAAAACACTCCCAATATTTTGGCTTGCCAGTCTGTCAGAAGTTAACCAGGCGATCTCCAGCATGTTACTACCTCACTGATTATGGATAATAATAATAAAAAATAATATAATACTATCGTCAAATAAAATAAAATAAAATTAGCTAGGTGCGAGAACCAATTACTGACTAACCAGCAGGTTATTCTTCTGTTTCTTTTTTCTTTTTTCCTCTCTGGTTTATATAAAAAAGGGACTTCATAGAAAATTGGGTGAAGATCTGCTCAGCCGCCAAGACCAAGGTGGCAGCAAAAGGCGAAGGTTTAAGTTTCGAAGAGCAATGCCACAGCTGCGAGAAGGCAAGTAATTAGACCTACCATGTTCTATACTAATTATTAATTAGCCTTAAAACTACAAGATCCATAATTAATTAGGTTTCAGTTAAATTAATTATGGACATTAAGGATCATGCATGGTTCCATTATATACCTCTCATCACTGAGCTGGTGCAGGAGGCTGTCAATGTATCGCTGGGAAATCTGTTGACATATCCCTTTGTGAGAGAGGCCGTGGTCAACGGTGCTGTATCGCTGAAGGGTGCCCACTACGATTTTGTCAAGGGAACTTTCGAGCTATGGGATCTAGATTTCGCAATTTCCCCGTCCATTGCTATCTGAGCTTAATTTCAATGCTTGTTGTATATGTTCTATCGAATAATTTTATTTTATTTTATTTTTGTTATGAAGGTGGGGTTTGAATTCCTTTTTTTAAAATAAAAAAAAATAAGAGATAATAATGCTAAGTGAGCCTTTTAAATAATATTTTTTGACAATGTGAAGCTTTGACCGGCTTCATTTTAAATTTTAGCGTGCTCATTTTTCCTATCTTTAGAATCTTGTTTCTTTAAATTGTTGAATTCAGTTCAGTATCAAACATCAAGGTGAGGAAAAAAACTAAAAAACCAAGAAAACTAAAAAAAAATTAAAAAAACCAAACCGTGAAAAAAAAACCGATTAAACCGATTAAAATTTTGAAAAAACCAATCGGTTCGGTTTTATAAGCCTGAAACCGAAAAAACCAAATCGAACTCAAACCGAAAAAAAACGGGAAAAAAACAAAGCCAAACTGGAAAAAACCGAGCCAAACAGGTTTGAACCGGTTTTTATCCTAAAAAACTGAACCGAAACCAATCGGTTTGAACCGGTTTTGGTTTTTTAAAAAAAAAATTCG
>Ga0307510_10002702_pt1 | contig 20274 bp, 15 predicted proteins | sample 12_EM_MG_FD_207224 | JGI IMG/M metagenome (GOLD analysis project Ga0307510, IMG submission 207224) | Populus trichocarpa ectomycorrhiza microbial communities from riparian zone in the Pacific Northwest, United States - 12_EM | ecosystem: Host-associated > Plants > Roots > Unclassified | place... | reverse complement strand
TCGCGCAAGCGCGTCAGCTTGAAACCGAGGAATTTGCGCGGGAAAGCGAAGTACTCCCTCAACAGTTCCGAACCGCGAAAGACGCGGTTGTCGATCGGGAATAGCGAGTCTTCCTCTTCAAAGCCAACCTGCTTGATCGCCCCGGCCGGCAGTTTGGTAACGACGGGATCGCCGTAGTCATCGAGGTAGCGGATGTAGACGCCGATACAGTTGCCTATTATCTGCTCGTATAGCGCGATCGCATCGTCTTCGGCGCCGGTCAGATAGATCGGCAGTTCGTCCATTCGGCAGCCGGCGAACCAAAACTCGGGCTTGGTCCGGGCCGCCTCATCGGCGATGTCGTCTTCGATCCGCATCGCCGTGCGATGGGTCAGCGACAGGCCCAGCCCCGCGAGTGCATCGCGTTCAACGGGAATGCCGAGCGCCTGCATCGGACCGGCGCTCAGGTAGTATTCGGTCGTACGCAAATCGAATGGCCAAAGCACGATATCGCTGCAAAGCCTGAAGCGGCATGCGACACTCCGGTCGCGCTCCCTGTAGGTCGCATCGAAATAAGCGCCGCGTGCGACCTTTTTCCCATCCCGCAACGCCGGGTCGCCGTAGGCAGGCAACGCCTTGACCAGCATCGCAGATGGTGTCGGCGCGAGATAATTCGGCACCAGCTGTTCGAGCAAATTGGCGGTGAATTCCGGAAATTCGTGTTGCAGCTTGAGTTGCACGCGCGCTGCGAGAAAGGCGGTACCTTCGAGTAGCCCCGCGATCATGGGATCGCCGCGCTCGCGGACTAGGCCGCCCAGCCGTTCGGCAATTCCCGGATATTGTTCGGCAAAATCGACGGCCTGCTCGTACAACAACGACAATTCGCGATTGTAGAGATCAAGAAATTCCCGATCCATTCGTCTAGAGCCGGTTGATGTGGATGCCGCCGCTTTCGACATCGACGTCGGCGACGAACTCCACCGGCACGTTCACCGGTTCGCAACGCAGGTCGGCCAGGACGACAAAGCGGAGTTTCAGTTCTTCGATGCGCACGGTCAGATCGCGCGTCGCCCGTATCGTCCGTGGATCGAGCCGCGGCTCGTAGGTCATGAGTACATTACGAATCTCGGCAGACAGGTTCTCGACGCGCGCTTCGTCGATCGTCATATGCGCGATATCGGGCAAGCCGTAATTCAGGATCGAACGACGTACGTTGCTGAATTTCGAGATATCCTCCGTCGATTCGAAAGCAATGGTATTCATCAACGATTCGAGGTCGCGCGCAACCTCCTTGCGCAGCACCGCTTCGGAGACCGGCGCACGCCCGTTCACGCGCCGGCCCGCGATTACGCGCTCGCCCTTCTCATTTCGCTGATCTACCTTGGTTTTGGCATCCCGCGCCGTGTGGGCGGTGCGGAACGCAAGCATCAACGGGGCGCTTTGACGATCTTTCCTGGTCGACATCGTCAGACAGCTCGCATTACTCCGCGAGCCAGTGCTCGCGGCTTTGATGGCCTCGCGTCCGAAATCTCAGCCAGAAATAATTTCGAACTTCCAATCGCTCGGATCAGGCTTCGGCATTCTGCTGCATATCCCACTTCACCGGGTTGCCCGGCTGCGGGATGCCCTTGTTGTCCTGAGTCGTGTACACGACCTCGAACTTTCTGAAGTTGAGGGCAAACGACTCCGTCATCCGGTCTTCGCCGCCGTGAGACCCATTCAAATGAACGGAAGACACGATGAGGTCTTCGAATTTCAGGTTGTAATATACCTGCTGCTTGCCGTCGGCGCCTGCCCTGCGGGCGATAAATTCACCCTTCGGGATATGCTTTCCGTTCGCGCACATCTGAAACAAAACCGTCGATGACTTGTCCACGAAATGCGTGAACAAGGGTTCCTGAACATGTACCTTGCCTGCACCGCCGCCGGTTCCGGTATTGTAAGCACCTTGCTGGTTCGCGCCCCATGAAAAGCTGAGAATCTCAATCGTGTCGGGATATTTCAGATCCTTCGATTCACCCGGTACGAGGTCGAGCTTCAGGAACATATCGACGGCCATATTACTTTCCTTTCAAGTTTTCGAATCTAGACGATAATTTTACCAGTCGGCGCAAAATAGCGAACCAGTTGCCTCAAGTCGTTGCAGGGCCAGGCAAACGCGACACCAGGCTCAAGCCGATATCCATCGCCTCGAGCTGAAAGTGCGGACGCAACATGAAACGCGCATTGTAGTAGCCTGGATTTTCCTCATTCGGTATGACTTCGACCGACGCCGCCGCGAGCGGCCTGCGCGCCTTCATCGCCTCCGTGGACATTGCCGGATTTGGATCGACATATTCATTGATCCAAGTCTGAAGCCAGATGGTCAATTCTTCCTTTTCCTTCATCGAACCGATCTTGTCGCGCACCATGCATTTCAGATAGTGCGCGAAACGAGAGACGGCGAACATATAAGGCAGACGTGACGAAAGATTGTCAGAAGCAGTGGCGTCGACGCCCTTTTCACCAAAATACTTCTTCGGCTTGTAGAGCGACTGGGCGCCGATAAACGCCGCCTTGTCGGTGTTCTTGCGATGGATGATAGGAATGAGCCCGGACTTGGCCAGTTCGTGCTCACGCCGGTCGCTGATCGCGATTTCAGTCGGGCATTTGAGATCGACACCGCCATCGTCGGTCGGGAAAGTGTGGGTCGGCAGGTTGATGACTTCGCCGCCGGACTGGACGCCGCGAATCCGCGTGGTCCAGCCGTATTCCTTGAACGCCCGGTTGATATTGACCGCCATGGCATACGCGGCATTCATCCAGCCGTAATTTTCGCCGGTGTGCCCGTCGGTATCTTCCTCGAAGGCGAACTCTTCGACCGGCTCGGACTTCGCGCCATAGGGCAATCGCGCCAGCACGCGGGGCAGACACAATCCGACATAACGGGAGTCGTCCAAATCCCGCAGCCCCTTCCATGCCGCGTATTCCGGCGTGTCGAAAACCTTGCCCAGGTCGCGCGGGTTGGACAACTCGGTCCACTTGTCCATTCCCATCAAGGTCGGAGCCGCCGCAGCCAGGAACGGCGCGTGCGCCGCGCCGGCAACCTTGCTCAGGTCACGCAGAAGCTGCACATCGGTCGGAAGATGGCTGAAATAGTAGTCGCCGATCAGAGCGCCGTAGGGCTGCCCGCCCAACTGACCGAACTCGTACTCATAGAGCTGCTTGAACAGCGGGCTCTGGTCCCAGCGGGCATCCGGATAGAGGCGCAGATTCCGGTAGAGCTCGTTCTTGGAGACGTTGAGAACCCGAATCTTGAGATTGGCGTCGGTCTCGGAATTGAAGACCAGGTAACTCAATCCGCGCCAGGCACTCTCGATGGTCTGGAATTCCGGCGCGTGAATGATCTCGTTGACCTGCGCGCTCAGCTTCTGATCGAGCCGCGCAATCATCTCCTCGATGGTGTCGAGCACGTCGGATTTGATGACCGAGGTATCTTTCAGCGCTTCCGTTACCAGCGTCGAAACCGCGTTCTCGACCTCGGAGGCCGCACGCTCCGTTCTCGGCTTGAAACTTTGCTTGAGCAGCGACGCAAACTCATCGGCCTCGCCGACCTGAACCTGCGCTGCCGCTTCTTTTTTGCCTGCCTCGGTCGCCATACCAAACTATTCCTTCGATTCCGATTCAGAATCCTTCGGCGTTGCAGCCGCGGCACGCTCCTTGAGCGCGTTCATGAGCTGAGGGTCGGCAAGCAGCTTCTTCAACTGATCTTCAGCGCCGACCTTGCCGTCCATATAGCGAAGCAGGTTGGCAAGCTGCTCGCGAGCCTCCAGCAATTTGGCGGTTGCAGGAACCATGCGCGCGATCGCGACGGGAGTGAGGTCCGCCATCTTGTTGAAGCGGAGATTGACCGACATTTTCTCGTCAGGATTGTCGCTGAGCTTGTTGGCGACCCGCATCGTGACACCCGGCTGGATCGCCGCCATGCGGGTATCGAAATTGTCCATGTCGAATTCGAGAAACTTGCGGTCGTCGAGCTTTGCCTTCTCGACCCCCGGATTGTTGCCCGAAAGATCGGACATCACACCCATCACGAACGGCAATTCTATCAGCCGCTCCGCATCGTACGGATCTTCGTAGGTGATGTGAACGCGCGGGGCGCGGTTTCTGCGAATGAATTTTTGGCCGCTGTCGGTTGCCATGACAAATCCCTTCGGAAACGTAACCTAACGAAATCAAAACGTTGAGCGCAAATTCAGATTCTCAATTCTAGAGATTATGTCCTTATTCCAGTCCAAGTCAACGCGCCGGGAAACCGCCTTAGTCAAGTTTGGCTATCGGGGCTCCGAAGCGACCCGGCCGGCAACACATCGACCAGCAGGCTTAGAAAATCCCGCTGGGCGAGTTCCCGCGCCCGATCGGCCAAAAACGGCACCGGACTCGACGGTTCAACATTGCGGAAAAATGCAGAGACTTGTTCAAGCAAACCAAGCGCCTGACCGCGATTGGTCACTGAGTAAACGACCGGCTCCGAACCGTCCGGCGACGCCGGCTCGTTGGTTCCAGCGGCGTCGAGCAAGGCCGCCATCCGATCGACCGACAAGTCGAAAAACCAGCCGCGGCCAATGTTGATGGTGGCCGTTTCGGCGTGGTTGGGCACCAGGATATGGATCGCCTCGGCGAAGGACTTACCGAGCAGGTGTTCGGCTTGCCGGACCAACAGCAGCGCCGGACTGGAAGGCTCCAGGCGGGCGAAATAGGTCGCGACCCCGCTCAGCGCGGCTGCGGCCGCGGCCATCGAGGCGACGCGGGATCCCGCCAGTGCAGGGTCGGAGGCGCCGGTCGTACTTCCCCCGGCATCGTCGGCTTCCGGAGCGGCCTCGATCGCAGCTGCGGGATCGCGGCGCCTGACCACGCTTTCCAGCACCGCTACAATCCCGGCAATGATCTGCACGACCCGGTCGAGGTTCAGCATACCGGAAGATGGAGCCTTCTCGCTCCAAAGCTTGCATACCCGATCAACCAGTGCGGCGAGCGCGACGTAACTTGCCGTGGTCGCCTTCAACCGGTCGAGATCGACCTGGTCGAACACCTGGGTGACGGCATTCATGTCGAGGAAAACGTCGTCCGCCCGGGCCGCAACCTCGCCTTTGGCCGTCAACCAGCTGCGGTAGCTGACGGGGCCGTGGCGGCGGTTATCCACCAGCGGTAGGCATTGAAGTGGAATCACGACGGTCGGCATGACATCCAGCGCCTCGATCGCCATCTGGCGATAGGCGAAATCACCGTCTTCGGCGCGAGGGTGCACGCCGTCCCATTGCCGAGCGAAAAGTTCCGCGATGGCCTCGATGCAGACCGTGAAGCCTTGCAGATCCCTGTTCAGAATCGAGAGCTTCGCCAACAAGACGATCAATCGCAGATCGCTGGTACGACCGAGAAACGCTTTGCCGGCTTCGATCTTGGTGCTGAGATCGTGGACCTTGGGATCGAAGCGCCTGACGTTGCCCTCTTCGTCCTTTACCTCGAAAAAAGAAGCTGGAAATACCGCATCGACCGAGGCGAAAAAATTGAGATAATCAGCATCGCCTTCGGCATCGAGATCGGGGCCACACGGATCATCGCCGGGAACCGGACTGGTCAAAAGCGCAAGATCTATCATCTCGAACAATCCCGGAGTCACTGATTCATCGGTTGCGACACATCGGCTGCGGCCCACAACCGTTCTCGACGCAAACCACCATGTATGGAGTTCGCCGCACGCCGCTGCGGCGAGCGCATATCATGGCATCCCCGGAGCAGGCCGACAAGACGGCGAGGCGTTAACGCGATTCAGTGTTAACGTGAAGGACCGATGAGTGGTCTGTCGGCTCCGCGGCGAAGCCCTCAAGCGGTTTACTGCCTGATGGGCTTCGTGTAGTGTCTGCAGATTGTCATTCATGGCTTCCTGAAGTTCGATATCTTGCCGCGTCGCTTTTAATTGACCCGGCACTCAATCTGGTTCTCGAATATGGAGCTTGTCGCTTAGATGAGCGGATCGCTCACACAAGACACTCGCTTTGGCGAACTCACCACTCCCCTCGGAAAGGACGTTCTGGTTCTTGTTCGGTTCGACGCAACCGAAGGCCTGAGCGAGCTTTTCGAATTTGGTATCGAGTGTCTCAGCGACCAGCCCGACCTCAACTTCGACGGGGCGATCGGTCAGCAATGCAAAGTCAAGATCAAGATGTACCAGCCGGAACGCGAGTTCAGCGGCATCCTGGTCGAGGCGCAGTGGACTGGACTGGTCCACGACCATCACAGCTACCGGCTCGTTCTCCGGCCATGGCTGTGGTTGTTGGGCCGCACAACCGATTGCCGTATCTTTCAGGACATGAAGGCGCCTGACATCATCAAGGAAGTCTTCAAGGACCGCGGCTTCACCGATTACGAATCGAAGCTGACCGAAGAAGGATCCTGCCCGAAGCTCGAATACTGCGTTCAATACCGGGAAACCGATCTCAATTTCGTCTGCCGGCTGATGGAGCAACACGGCATCTACTATTTCTTCAAGCATGAGGGTGGAAAGCACACCCTGGTGCTAGCGGATTCCAAGTCTTCGCATTCGGCGGTGTCGGGTCTCTCGTCGCTTCCGCTAAGGCCGGCGACAGGTCAGTTCAAGAGCGACGACCAGCACGTTACCGAATGGATCAGCGAGCGCCGCTTCCGGACGGGCAAGATCGAGCTCAACGACTACAATTATGAGAAGCCCAGCGCCCAGATGCTGAGCGACGCGAAGGGTTCCGAAGGCTATCAGCGCTCCGACATGGAAGTTTACGATTATCCGGGGAAATACAAGGTCAAATCAGACGGCGAGCGCTACGCCAAGATCCAGCTTCAGTCGGAACAGGCTTTGGACCATCGTCGGCATGGTCACGGGCTGGCAGTCAGCCTGTTTCCCGGCGGGCTCACGACGCTGAAAGAGCATGCCGTTTCGTCGCAAAATATCGAATATCTGGTCGTGCAGGCTTCCCACACCTACATTGCCGAGAGTTATCGCGCGGACAACCAGGGCAGCAACGAAGAGGTTTATCGGGGAAGTTACGAGTTCCTGCCCAGCGACCGGCCCTTCCGCGCGCCGATCGTGACGCCCAAGCCGCTGATTCACGGCATTCAGACCGCAAAGGTCGTGACCAAGGACGACGGTTCCAGCGAGGAAATCGACGTCGAAGCCCTCACTGAAATCTACGTGCGATTTTACTGGGATCGCAAGAAGAAGCGATCGTGCAAACTGCGGGTGGCGCAGGTTTGGTCCGGCAAGCGCTGGGGCGGTCAATTCATACCGCGCGTCGGGCAGGAAGCGGTCATCGAATTCCTGGAAGGCGATCCCGACCGGCCGCTCGTCATCGGCACCGTCTACAACGACGAATACAAGCCGCCTTACGAACTACCCAGCAACAAGACCGTCGCGGGAATCAAGTCGGACTCCTCCAAGGGCGGCGGCGGCTACAACGAATGGAATTTCGAGGACAAGAAGGGTTCCGAAAAGATCGGGGTGCATGCCGAAAAGGACTATGAGCTGGTCATCCGCCACGCCGAAACCCGCACCATCGGCGAAACCTTCGGCAGCGGCACTTCCCGGGATACCACCTTAAAGAACGGCGATGACAAGCTGGACATCCAGAATGGAAGCCAGAACGTCAAGATATCCAAAGATCAGACGATCGACGTCCAGAAGACCATCACCGTTACGGCCAACATCAGCATCGAGCTCAAGGTCGGGGCCAGCAAGATATTGCTCGAGCAATCCGGAATAACGATCGAGGCCCCGACGATCAACATCAAGTCGCTGGGCCCGATGGTCGTTAAGGGGACGCCGATTAACATCAATTGAGAGGGCCATGAGCCAGGCACGCTTTGCTACCGTAGGCGACCTTTTCGATACCTATCCGTCGGCATCCGCCGATGTCGGCGCGGCCGAAGGCGGTATGAGGTCGCTGGATTTCGTCCGCACCATGGTCGGCAAGAAAGACTGGGAGTCGGCCGTATCTTTTTGCGCCTATTTCTTGCCGCGCAGGGTGGCGGTGGCGTGGGCGTGCCGGTCGATACGCCGGATGCAGGGCGAACTGAGGTCCGATGAGGAGAGAATGCTCGGTTTTGCCGAAGACTGGGTCGAGGAACCCGAGGAACCGCGTCGCCGCAAAGCCCTGGCCTCCGGAACGATGGGCGACACGAAGTCGCCGGCGACCTGGGTTGCCCTCGCGGCCGGCTGGTCCGGAGGCAGCGTCGTGCCCGACGAAATGGGATATGCTCCGGCCGATCCCGAGCAGACCGCCAAAGCAGTCCGGGTTGCATTCTTCATTGCATTGTCACGCCTCGAGGGCGATGCGAAACACCGGGTAATGACGGCCTGCCTTGAGGATGGTATTAAATTCGCAAGCGGAGGTTCTACAGCTCCCCGCTAGCGAGAAGAATTGATGGCGCTTCGCTTTTCGATCGAAAACGTCCCTAACTTGCCCGACGGCGGGCCCATTTCCTTTTCGGTAACGGGCAAGCGATCCGTGGACATCGGGAGGGACCAGCATCTCGACTGGACGCTGCCTGATCCGACCCGCTTCATTTCGGGCAAGCATTGCGAGGTTCACTATCGAAACGACGCCTACTGGCTGCACGATGTGTCCACCAATGGGACATTTTTGAACGGCTCGGACCAGCGCATGCGGAGCCCCTACCAACTCAAGAACGGGGACCGTCTCGTCATCGGCCAATACATTGTGGCGGTTTCGCTCGACGCCGCCTCGTCGCCGTCGCCCGAGAGGAATTTTGCGGGCTCGAGCGGACTGGTCTCACAGCAGCACGCCGCCTACCCCGAGATTTGGGCGAGCGACAAGGATGCCCCGCCCCCGATCGATCGTCAGCAGATGAAGATGGCGCGGGAATCGGCGCGACCGGTCAATCCGGATTTTCTCGACTGGGCCGCGGGCGTGCCCGAGGTCGATGCCGGGGCGATCCGGCGTCGCCCGGCTGCAATTCCAGCCCACCCGAAAGCCGACTTGGATTGGGCGAGCGGATCGCCGTCCCGTCCCATGGCCACCCCCGAACCCGCGCCCGCGGTGGCCGCCCCTCGCAGGCCCGTCTGGAAGGACAACGACATCGCTCCGGGCGAAGCCAGCCCATTCCTGGCCACCCCGTCGCTCGACGCTGCCGAGCGGTCCGAAGCCGTGCCGGACCGCCCGGTCGCGCCGCCGTCGCGCGCGCCGGCAAGCAGTGAACCACCGCTGAGCCCGAAGCGCCAAAGCGAGGACGGTGATTTTGTCCGCCGGATGGCACGGGCGGCCGGGTTGCCCGAAGACTTTTTCGCGGCCAAGGACCCAAACGAGCTCGCCGACCAGCTCGGTGAGATCATGCGTATCTCCGTCGGCAGCCTGATGTTGCTGCTACAGGCACGCAACGAGGCCAAGCGCCTCTCTCGCAGCACCAATCAGACGACGATCCAGGCCACCGAAAACAACCCGCTCAAATTCTCGCCCACCCCCGAGGATGCGATGCGAATTCTGTTCGGCCCGAAGACGCATAGCTACCTGGAAGCGCGCCGCGCCTTTACGCAGGGCTTCCAGGATCTGAAGTCACATCAGCTCAAGACCTATATGGCGATGCAGCACGCCGTCACCATGCTGGTGGCGGATCTCGACCCGGCCGCCATCAACAAGGACCTCGAAGCGGACGATGGCATCATTGACATGGTACGCTCCCGAAAGAGCCGGCTATGGGACGCGTTCCTGATGCGCTGGAAGGCCAATCTCGGCCGAGACAGCGGTGCCGCCGTCGAAGCGTTTATGCTGCATTTTGCGGACTTTTACGATCAAGATAGCGGAGACGATTCGCGATGATCGATCTGCGTCATGGATCGGCCGGCCGCTCGAGCAGCGGAATATTTGAACGGATTTAGAATGTCCTGGTACAGCAAGGTTTTTTGGTCAGAGGGGCTGTTTCTCCGCCCTCATCATTTGCAGCAGAACGATCGTTACGTTGAGCATCTGATCGAAAAGCGGACGCGTCATGTCACTCCCTACCCCTGGGGCTTCGAGCAGCTGGAAATCGATCAGGATCTCGCGCAGCAAAGCAAATTCGCCGTCAGGCGGGCCAGCGGGATGATGCCCGACGGGACACCATTCGACATCCCGGCCGACAGCCCGATTCCGGAAGCGATCGAAGTGCCGGACGGCGCGGCCGGTCAGATCGTATGGCTGATGATGCCTCTGGCGGCCCCGAACACGCGCGAAGTCGACGAAGCGGCCGCCGACAGTGCCAGCCGCTATACTCGCGGCACCGAGACGTTCATCGACTCGACATCGGCGTTACGGATCGAGGAAGAGATCGAGATCGCTTCGCCGCGGCTTTCCTTCGACCTGCGTCGGACCGCCAGGCCGGGCTACATGGGGCTGGGCATTGCCCGGGTTCTCGAGGTCCGTGACAAGAACGTTTTGTTTGACGACAAATTCGTCCCGCCCATGCTGGTCTGCTCGGCCCATCCGATCATCGATGGCTGGCTCAATCGCATTATCGGCTGGATTGAGGCCAAGCTGGAGGAATTGGCGCGGTATGCCGTCGATCCGTCGTCAGGGGGCGGCCTGCAGAGCGTCGACTATTTCGTGCTGCAGCTGCTTAATCGTCAGATTCCCGCGCTCATCCATTTCCAGCGCTCGGGATACGTTCACCCCGAGCGGCTGTATGATGAGTTGCTTCGGCTTGCCGGCGAGCTTGCAACGTTTGCGACCACCGAACGGCGGGCACGCGATTATCCCGCCTACGATCACGACGATTTGGAGAACGTGTTCACGCCGCTGGTGCGCGACATCCAGGAGTTTTTGAGCGCAAGGTTGGGACGCCGGGCAATCAGCCTGGAAATCATCGAGCGCTCGCAGAACGCTTTTGTCTCGCCCATTCGCGACCGCTCGCTGTTCCGCAATGCGACGTTCGTGCTCGAAGTCGCGGCCCGCCGCCCGCTGATCGAAATCCAAAACGACTTTCCGCACCTGTTCAAGGTCGGCCCCAACACCAAGATGAACGAAATCGTGCACGCGAACCTGCCCGGACTGCCGCTTGTGCACCTGCCGACGCCGCCGCCTCATATCCGCGCCATCACCGACCACGTCTATTTTTATCTGGACAGGAAGTCACCGCTCTGGCCTGACTTCAGCAATGCCGCGTCAATCGGCATGCACTTTTCCGGAGACTGGCCAGAACTCGAACTGTATCTCTGGGCAATTCTAGAAGACCGGCGATGAGTGACAGGGACAAACCGGTAAATCCTTTCGGGCGCAGCGAGCGGACGATTATCCGCCCCAACCCGGGCGGAAGGCTGCCACAAGCCCCGGCTCCCTACCCTTCGAGCGAACAGCAACCACCGGTGCCGGGTGCACGTGGCCAGTTCTCGCCCAATCCGCTCGGCGACACTCCGGGTTCGCCGTATCCGTCGCCGGGACAATACCAGCCCGTCCCGCCGCCGGTCGCGCCCGTGGCGGCGCCTTCCTCGCCATTCGCCGCGCCGCCGACCAGCCAGACCCCCGAGGAATGGATTTCCTCACAGAACCAGCAGGTGCCTCAACAACATTTGCCGACAGCGCCGGTGCTGCGTGTCGACGACCTCGTCGCGCCGAATGCCAACCCGATCATGCGGGCCGCCGGGCCGCTGCTTCAACTGTTGGGCCGCCTTCGCATTGCGCTGATGCGCGCGTCGTTCGCGAGCCTGATGGAGCAGGTCGCGGACGCCGTGAAATTCTTCGAAACGGACATCCGCTCCGCGGGAATTTCGGAACAGCAGGCCAACACCGCCAAATATATCCTGTGCGCAACGGCCGACGATATCGTTCAGCACATTCCCACCGATGAACGGCATGTCTGGGCTCAATACAGCATGCTGAGCCGGTTTTTCGGCGAACGGGTCGGCGGCGTTCGCTTCTTCGAGATTTTGGACCGGCTCAAGATAGATCCGATGGTGAATTACCCGATTCTCGAACTGCAGCACGCCTGTCTCGCGCTCGGCTTTCAAGGCATGCACCGGAGTTCGGCTGGGGGCGTTGCCGGGCTGCAATTGATCCAGCGCAATTTGTATGAGCTGCTTCGTCAGGTTCATCCGAAGATGATGCGCGACTTGTCGCCGCATTGGCGTGGCCAGGCGCTGGCCAGTCGCAAGCGGCGCATCCGTATACCGGTCTGGCTGGTAGCGTCGGTCGCCGCTGCGCTGCTGTTTGCGGGCTTCATCACGTTGCGGACGTGGCTGGCACAGAAAGCCGAGACGGCAGCGCAACTGGCCTTTGCGCTTCACCCATCGGACAAGATCGAACTGAAGCGAAAGATCATCGCGCCGCCGCCGCCACCGCCGCCGCCCCCACCGCCGGATCGGATCACGCAATTGCAGCGAATTCGCAACGCGCTGGCGGCCGAAAATACCGCTTGCAAGATGACGGCCGACCAGACCACGAGCTTTATCGTGATCCGGGTCTGCAACCTCATTCTGTTCGAATCCGGCAAGGCCACCGTTCTCGACCAGTTCAAGCCGGTGGCCGCCCGGCTCGCGGTGACGCTGGAGAAGGAGCCGGGCAAGATACGGGTGGTCGGACACACCGACAACACGCCGATCGGCAGCACCCGGTTTCCTTCAAACTATGCATTGTCGCTGGAGCGCGCTAAGGCTGCCGCAGCGGTCCTCAAAGAAGGCTTGACCGATCCAAATCGTGTCGAGGTCGACGGAAAGGCCGCCGACTCGCCAATCGACACCAATTCGACGCCGGAAGGGCGCGCCAATAACCGGCGCGTCGAAATATTTATCGCGCGTAGCGAGTAGCAGTCGGGACGACGACGGGATGCTTGGCAAGGAAGTCGTTCGCATCGTTTTGTACGGGATCGGTCTCGGATCGCTCTCGTCGCTGATCTATTTTGCCGGCCCGCTGCTTGTCATCGGCGAATGGCGTCCGCTCGAAAATTACATCATTCGCGATATTACCCTCGTCCTGTTGATCGCGGGCGTCGCCAGTTTCGGCAGCTTCTCGTTTCTCCGCAGGCGGAAAAACGAGAAGAAGATCGCAGAGGGCATCGCCGGCGAAAGCGAGCCGGTCGACGACCAGCCGGTTCTCAAGGATCGGATGAAGGACGCCCTGGCGACGTTGAAAACCGCGAGCGGCGGCAAGTCCGGCTACCTGTACGATTTGCCCTGGTACGTCATCATCGGCCCACCCGGTTCGGGCAAGACCACCGCCCTCATCAACTCCGGCTTGAAGTTTCCGCTGGCTCAGGGTTCCACCCCGGCGGCTGTCGCCGGCGTCGGCGGCACCCGATACTGCGATTGGTGGTTTACCGAGGAGGCGGTGCTGATCGACACCGCCGGCCGCTACACCACGCAGGACTCCGATGCCAAATCGGACAAGCAAAGCTGGTTCTCTTTCCTCGATCTGCTGAAGAAGAACCGCCCGCGCCAACCGATCAACGGCGTAATCGTCGCGATCAGCGTAGAGGACCTCCTGACGCTGCCGCCGGCCGAGATTACCGCCCATGCCAATGCGATACGGGCGCGCCTGCTCGACCTTCATCAGCGGCTCAAAGTGGATTTTCCGGTCTATGCGCTTTTCACCAAAACCGACCTCGTGGCCGGCTTCACCGAATATTTCAGCTACCTGAACGAGGCCGGCCGCCGCCAGGTCTGGGGCGCGACGTTTCAGACCGCCACCAAGAAAAAGAACCTGGTCGGCGAGATCCCGAACCAGTTCGATCAACTGCTGGAGTGGCTGAGCGAGGGTACGATCGACCGCCTGCAGGAAGAACCCTCGCCGGCCTATCGCGTGTCGCTGTTCGGCTTTCCGACGCAAATGGCGCGTCTCAAGCATGTCGTGTTCAGTTTTCTCAACCAGATTTTCGAGCCCACGCGATATCACGTCAACGCCACGCTACGCGGATTCTACTTTTCGTCCGGCACCCAGCAGGGAACGCCGATCGACCAGCTGATCGGTTCGCTCGCGCGCAGCTTCGGAGCCGAGCAGATCGCAAACACCGGATATTCCGGCGTCGGGAAAAGCTTCTTCCTTACGGACTTGATTTCGAAAGTCATCATCGGCGAAGCCGATTGGGTTTCAACCGACTGGGCCGCGATCCGGCGGGCATTGATCCTGAAAGCGACCACCTTGACCCTGGTGGGTCTCATTTCGGTCGGATTGACCGTCGCATGGCTCACCAGCTTCAAGCAGAACCGCGATGTCATCGAGCTCAATGAACAAGCCGACGAAGAATACGCGAGCGCGGCGGCTCCGCTGGTGACGCAAACCGTGATCGACGATCGCGAACTGCATAAAGTCCTGCCGGTGCTCCATCGCCTGAGGAATACGCCGGTCGGCTATGGCAGCCGGACGACGCCGACACCTGCGTCCGCGACGTTCGGCCTGAGCCAGCGGGACCGGCTGCAATCTTCATCGGAGTCCGCCTATCACACGGCGCTCGAGCGACTGTTCCGTCCACGGCTGCTGTACCGTCTCGAGGAGCAACTCAATGTGCGCATCACGGATGCCGGCTTCGTCTACGAGGCGCTGAAAGTCTATATGATGCTCGGCGGCCTTCACCCGGAAGACCGGGAGCTCATCAAGTCGTGGATGCAGCGCGATTGGGCCGAAAATCTCTATCCTGGTCCGACCAATTCAGAGGGACGCAAGCTTCTCGAAGAGCATTTGGCCGCCATGTTCGATCTGGAGACCGAGCAGCCGCCGCTTGTCGAACTCGACGGCCGGCTGATCCTGGAAGCCCAGAAGACTTTGGCGCGGTTGAGCGTTTCGCAGCGCGCCTACGAGCTCTTGAAATCGGAAGCCCGGGCATCGACCGCCGGCGATTGGGTGGTTGGCAAGAAGGGCGGCCTCGATGTGTCCAACGTGTTCGAGGCCGCCGGCCAGCCGCTCGACACGGTCAGCGTCCCCGCGTTCTTCACTTACAACGGTTTCCAGGACAAATTTGTCGCGAAGCTGGGCGACTTGTCCGAGCGGATGAAGAAGGATCGCTGGGTTTTGGGTGAAGCCGGCCAACAGGCCGCGCTCAGCCAGCAATATGACAACCTCGCCAACAACATTCTCGATCTGTACGGCAATGACTTCATCGCGGCCTGGCGCAGCGCGCTGGCAAAGCTGAAGATGAAGAAGCTGCTGGCCGACAAGCCCAAATATCAAGCGCTGCGTGCCGTCTCGGCGCCGACCTCGCCGCTGCGGCTCATTCTGGAGTCGATCCGGGACGAAACCGTGCTGACGCGAGAACGTCCGAAGCCTGCCGCGGGCAGCGGCAACACGGCGGCACCGCCCGAGCCGAAAATCGCAACCCTGGCGCTGCTGTTCAACACCCAGGACGGTCCGCCGGGCGCCAAAATTGAAGGCCAATTCAAGCCGTATCATGCCGTGCTCGAAGGCGACAGCACGCGGCGCCCGATCGATTCCATCATCGCAAATCTGAACGACATCGCGCAAAGCCTGACGCTGATCATTGAAAATCCGCTGCTGACGGCACAGGCGAATGCGGCGCTTCAGACCCAGGTCGCGGCGCTCAAAAACAATGCCGCCCGGTTGCCACCACCGTTCTCGGATATGTTGCGCGCCGCCGCGGCTGAATTCGAAGGCGATATGGCGGCATCGACGGCCGGTCAGTTGCTGGTAACGCTGCGCGACCAGGTGACCGCGACATGCCAGCAGATCATCACCAGCCGTTATCCGTTCACACGCGGCAGCAATCAAGAAGTGCCGCTCGGCGACTTCTCGAAGTTGTTCGCCCCGAACGGAATACTGGACAAGTTTTTCACTCAGTCGCTGGCCCCCTACGCCGACACCTCAAAACCCGAATGGGCATGGCGAAAGGAAAGCCCGGTGGGCAGCACGTTGGCACCCGACACGCTAAAGCAATTTCAGCGGGCGGCTTATATCCGCGACGCATTCTTTCAGAACGGCGGAAATTTGCCGATGGTCGCGCTCTCGGTACAGCCGCCGGTCGTATCCGGCGCCGGCGCCAGCGCAAAGTTAGAACTGGGAGGCACCACGATCGTCAGTCCAACCGCGACGGCACCTGGTTCGGTCTTCGGGACATCGTCACCGCCGGCCCAGCCGGTCAATGTCGCACCGGTAAACGTCCAATGGCCGGGACCGTCGATGAGAACCGCGATTTCCGTGACCAACGATGCAAGCAGTCAACCCTCGGTCCTCGAACGCACCGGTCCGTGGTCGCTGTTCCGGATACTCGAGGCTGGATCGATGACGGCGCGCGCCGAAACCGCCAGCGCTACCTTTATCGTGGCCGGGCGCGAGCTCAGGTATCAGATCACTACGGGCTCAATCCGAAACCCTTTGAATCTTGGCGCTTTGAGGGATTTCCGCTGTCCCAGCGGAATTTAACCAGCCATGCGGTGCAGCTTATTTGGAAAGCTCGGCGCCAAACGCGACTTCATCGCTCTGGCGACGCCGCGTCGTTTTCTGGAAACATGGGAGCCGTGGGTCCAAGCCTGCATGTCCGCAAGCCGCCACCAACTCGGCAATGGATGGCAAAATGCATTTCTCACCGCCCCGCTCTGGCGATTCTGGCTTGGCGCGGATATCTGCGGCGCGACCACGCTCGGCGCGATCATGCCCTCGGTGGATGGCGTCGGGCGGTATTATCCGCTGACCCTGCTGGTCATCGCCGATCCCTCGCAGTCGATACCTCCGCCGGATCTCAACGCACAGGATCAATGGTTCCTCGCCGCGGAGGCTTTTTTGCTTTCGACCCTCGACCAGGCCAGGTCATTTGAGGATATCTCGGCCGCGCTCGAGGTAATGCCGGCTCCGCCGGTCGAAGCAACCGTCAGCCCATCGAAGGACATCCTGGCGCTCGGCGACAACATGGTCGGCATGATCACGGCCGGAAAGCCGTTCCAGGATTCACTGTCCGTCTTGCGCCAAAGCAATCACGAGACTTCGGCAGCCGCGAGCTTTTGGTGGACCGAAGGTGGCGGAAACTTCCCGCCGATGGCACTCTGTTCGCGCGGAATGCCGAATCCATTCCGTTATTCGACCATGTTGACCGGCAGATTATCCGACGATGAAGTTGAGAGCGCCTCGTAGCGGGGGACGGAGTATCGATGAGCCAGGCACCCCTAACATTCGATGCAGGTTCGGCGACGCATCCGGGCAAGGTACGGCCGCGGAACGAGGATTCCTATCTGGTGCGGACCGACGCCGGCCTTTGGGCGGTTGCAGACGGTATGGGAGGGCACGAAGCGGGAGACGTCGCCAGCCAACTGATCGTGAGCAGCCTCGACACGATATCGGCCGAAGGATCGGCCATTCGGCTGCTCGAGGAGACCGAAAGCCGGATTAGCCTCGCGAACCGGCAGATTATCGAGATCAGCCGGCAGCGCGGCGGCGCCATCATGGGATCCACGGTGGCGATCCTGCTCATCTCCGAGGATCACTATGCCTGCGTCTGGGCGGGCGACAGCCGTCTTTACCTGGCAAGGCGCGACACCATCAGACAGATCTCGCGCGACCATACCGAACTCGAGGAAATGATCGCGAGCGGCGTGGTGACCGCCGAGGAAGCCAAGAGCTTGCCGAACAACGTCATTACTCGGGCGGTGGGCGTTCAGGACAATCCGGAACTCGAAATCGTGACCGGAGCATTCGAGGACTGCGATATATTCGTACTTTGCAGTGACGGGCTTACCAAGCATGTCTCCGACGATGAAATCCTGAAATGCGTCTCGACTCAGGACGCGCAAACCTCGTCCACCGCGCTGGTCGAGCTCGCACTGGAACGAGGGGGGCTGGACAATGTGACCGTCATCGTCGTTCGGCCGACGAAGCTACGGCCGCAGCAGGAACGAACCGTATCGCCGGCAATCGCGCCAGAACCTCCGCCAACCGACGTGTGGGAGTAGGCGCGTGAATTCCAAGGAACCATTTCGATCGGCGCATCACGGGGTTGCGAAGGGAACACGCCTCAACGGCATTTATGAGATCGATGCCATGATTGGCGTCGGCGGAATGGGCGAAGTCTACAAGGGCCACGAAATTCAGACCGGCACCACCGTCGCGATCAAGATGCTGCTGCCCGAAATGGCTGGAAATGATGCTGCTCTGGCGTTGTTTCGCAAGGAGGCGGCGGCACTCCACTATCTGATGCACGACGCGATCGTCCGGTATTTTGTTTTCACGGTAGAGCCGGTATTGCAGCGCCCTTATCTGGCGATGGAATTCGTCGACGGCCGATCTCTCGCCGACCTTCTGGAAGAGGGACCGCTGACATTCGAGGCATTGCTGCGCGTCATGCGCAGGGTGGCTTCCGGTCTGAAGGCGGCCCATGAACGCGGAATCATCCATCGCGACGTATCCCCCGACAATATCATCATTCCTCAAAACGACGTCGCACGCGCCAAGATCATCGATTTCGGCATCGCCAGATCCACCCAGGTCGGCGACGCCACGATCATCGGTGCGGGCTTTGCCGGTAAGCACAATTACGTATCGCCGGAGCAGATCGGTCTTTTTGGCGGCGACGTTACCTTCAAGTCCGATATCTACAGTTTCGGATTGGTGCTGTTTCACGCCCTGACCGGACAAAAGCTCGACATGGGCGGGACCCAGTTCCAGCTCGTCGAGAAGCGGCGGCGGGTTCCAGATCTCGGTGCCGTCGATGCGCGCATCCGTCCGCTGCTGGAAAAAATGCTGCAGCCGGATCCGAAGGACCGCCCAGCGATGGAGGAGGTCGAGAACTGGAGCGTTGGTTCGCCGCGGAAGCTTTCGATCAATCGGCCCGAGCACACCGAGGTCATCGCTGCCACGAGACCGGACGCCAAACCGGCACGCCGGTGGCTCCGGTACGGCGCCATCGCCGCGGCCGTGCTATTGCTGCTCGGCTCCTCCGGCTTTGCTTATTACCGCTATGTCTGGAGCGTTCGGGCCGGCAGCAGCGCCCCGCCTCTGCCGCCGTTGAAGCAGGATCCCTCGGCACAGAGGCCGCCTCCGAGTCCTACCCCTCTGCCGGGCGATACGGCTAAGGAAGCGCCGCCGATATCGCCGAAGGTACCGGCGGACAGTCCGGTTCGCAGCGACGTCGTTCGTCGATTTATCCAGCAATATGACGGTGGCGACTGCTTTTTCGTATTGCCGGTTGCGATCGGTCAGAGCGCTGCGGTGATGGAAGGATTTGGCGCATCGACAGCGCCGTTTGATCTGCTCGACAGGGCCTTCAAGAAGAGCCAGGGATTCGAGGCATCGATCGGGATCCGGCTGGTCACGCCACCGCAATGTCCGGCCGTGACATTTTTGAATCGGCTCCGCGGTGATGGCTCGCGCTCACCGCGGATATCGCTGGGGTCGGTCAAATTGCGGCCGGGGGAAACGCTGCCCGGGAACGTTGAGAACTTCGCCAATCGTGTCGTCGAGCTTCTCTTCATTTCCGACGACGGCCAGGTTCAGAATATGTCCTATCTCCTGAAGCCGGGCACGGATGCGCTCTCGTTCTCGATCGATATTCCGCGTTCCGACGGTGTCAGCGGTGCCAATGCGCCGCAACTGATCATGGCGATTACCAGCCCCCGCGTTCTCGATTCGCTCCGGCAACCCCGCCCCACGCCGGCAGATCAGTTTTTCCTCCAGGCCATCAGCGAGGCGCAACGCGCCAACATCACCATGAGTGCTTCGGCACGATACATCATGGTTCAGAAGTAGCCCGAGGCGGGCATTGCATGGGGGCGACCAGAGCAAGTTGAGGCTGAATCGCGTCGCCGCGGCGCGAAGCATCGACGGCTCGTGTCCCGAAGGTGGTGCGTCGCTAACGCCGGGACCCAAAAATTGCGAAAACAACCCCATGCAAAGTAGAAATTGGGGCCTCGTACGATCCGAAAACACAACACAAGATCTAGCCTATCTGGGTGCATTCGGGGCGTGCGCGGGGCACATCTCGTGCGGGCACGAACCTAATCTCTCGTCCGCTTTAGCCACCGATGATGACCATCGGCGCGCCCGAGACGATCACACCGCGATGGGCCGTCATATCGCCGATCCGAGCGGCCGGACTGCCGCCAATCAGGACGGTTGCGGATCCCTTGACGATGACGTCGATCGGACCGACACACGTGCACATATCGCCGATCCTGGCGGCGGGCATGCCCGCAATGATCACGGTGGGACAACGCACCGGTATTATAGGACCTCCGACGTGAGGCACCACCCCGGTCACCATGGGGCAGGTGTGCATATCGGAAATGCGGGAGGCAGGCGGCATGGGGTCCCGAGCGAGCGGTTAATATTCGCGCGCCAAAAATCACCCCAGCGGCCGGCGCCGTCA
>Ga0307510_10002701_pt1 | contig 20287 bp, 15 predicted proteins | sample 12_EM_MG_FD_207224 | JGI IMG/M metagenome (GOLD analysis project Ga0307510, IMG submission 207224) | Populus trichocarpa ectomycorrhiza microbial communities from riparian zone in the Pacific Northwest, United States - 12_EM | ecosystem: Host-associated > Plants > Roots > Unclassified | place... | reverse complement strand
TATTCAATTTCAAAATCGGGCTAGATGTTATTACTAAGCTAGTTGAATGCGATCCGTGGGGTAGGTCTTTTTTTTTTTTTTAATAAAAAAACCATATCAATATCTTTAATTATGAACTTGCTTATGAATTATGATAATCGATATATATAATTACCAAATTGTATTATATGATTTTATAATTCTAATTTAGAAGGGTGTAATTAAAAAAAAAACAAGGACATGTATAACACAAGTTCCTTTTACTATAACGATTTTAAAAAAAGAAGATATATATATATATATATATATATATGCACCTTTTATATTAATAATAGAAGAAATGCAATATCATGTCGCCGTCACTAATTAGCACCACCACTCAACAAATATCGTGCTCCACCTCTTGCATTTCACGATGATTCAATTGCTAATCGAATCTGGGAAAAAATAAAAAAAATCGCAAGTCAAATCATATACGTACATTTATCAAAACATGATAAATGTATTTAACCCACACATGAAACTCATTTATTATATAGACTAAAAGACACTTAAACTAGACTTCAAATAAATAAGATAAATGTATCAAAACTCGATAATTCATGAATGTACAAATACATAAAACTAGTCGGCAACACCTTTTCATTCATATATTTTTCCTTTTTACACAAAACCAGCTTATTGCCGCGACATCCACCAAGATGCAACGGTAAAAAAATCATTTTTCATTGAATGATAGTCCCTTTCAATTGCAATTCATTTTTTTGGTGTTCTTTAATGTCTGAATTTCAAGATATTTGCAAACAGTAAACATTTCTTGTGGTTCTAATACCATATGAAATGAGATAGTTGACATTAGATTTCATCTGAAAGATTTAAGTTTTAAATTGAATGACTCACTCTTACTGTTTTATAGTATTTAACATAAAACCATTATATGGCATTACTTAATAATTTAAGTTTTTTATTGAAATATTTATTTGATATGATATGAAAATTTAGTTGATTAAACGAAAACTAGTTTAAATATTATTATCTTCATTCTTTCTTATTAAATTAAAAATTATGTATAAGATAATGATTAACTTGTACAAGATTCAACTCTGAAGAAATTTCATTTGAAGAAGGGAGTTGAAGAGTAATATAAAACCATAATAACTTTATCTAACCATTTACAATTTTGAATTAAGATGCATATTTGAGTTTTAAAAGAAAAAAAAACCACAAATTTTCTCCTTTCTTGGATATCACTAGTCCATTGGGCCATGCTCTGCTACGGGTCAGATCAAAGTTTTTTAAACATAAAAAAAAATATAAAGAGTAGGGGATTTTTTTAGCAATTTCATTAAACCTGGGCAATCGGGTAAGTTTTGAAACCCCCTGACCCGACTTTTTACCTAGCATAAGTTTTCGATTAAACCGCACTAGAGCTAACTCAATGTGAATCAATTGATTTTCATAGGTTTAAAGGCAATCTGAATGACCGATAAAAGCATGAATTAGTATATAAAAAAGCATTACGATGAAAGTTTTTTTAAGTATTGAGACGATGACATATTGGATGACCTCGGTCATCCCGCGACTCAGTTCATGGACTCAACTTGGTTTAATAACTTTATATTTATTTATTTTTTACTTAATTATATGATAAAAAATAGATGCTCGCAATTTCAAGCATTAACCCAAAAAATAAATGTTTGTTTGAGACTGTAAAACCCTATACAAAGCAAAAAAACCACTTTGAGAAGTCTATTTCCTAAAAAATCCAATATTGAAAGATAAAATCGAAATAGTTTATTTTTTTTAATTATTATCAACATTAATTAAAATATCAATTTTTTTTAATTTTTAACTGAAGAAGGATGAAATTAAAAACAAAATCAAATTTGAGAAATTAATTAAAAAAATAAAGAATAAAATCAAAAGAAAAATAACTTAAAGGGATGATTTGTCATCCCGGAGGGTCAAACATGAATTTACAGGAAAAAAAAAAGAAAAGTTATCGACGATCCCTTGAATGAATGCGCCATATAGGAAGGTGTTCAAGACGAATAGAATAAAAAAACATGATAAGCACATAAAAATAACGTTGTTGAGTTAAAGGCTTTATGCCTGTTTGTTTCTGCGTTTCAAAAGCGCTTTTGACAAAATTTAAATTTTTTTTATTTTTTTATTAACTTCAAATTAATATATTTTAAGTGTTTTCAAATCATTTTGATGTGCTGATGTCAAAAATGATTTTTAAAAAATAAAAAAACATCATTGGCATGCATTTTAGCACGAAAAACTATTTGAAAAGCAACTGCAACCACACTGCCAAACAAACCACCCCCCAATTCTATATATTATTATCTACCGACATCCTTAATTGTCTCACGCAATCATGAAAATCATTTTCCTGACTTTTCACGAGCAATAATGCAATGGAAATACAAGGACATCTTGGCAATTGGGCCAGCATGGAAAAAAAAAATCATTGACATGTATTTTAAGCAACCGCAACCACACTGCAAAACAAACCCTTAGTCTATATATTATTATCTACGCAATAATGCAATGGAAATACAAGGACATGGCAACTGGGCCAGCATGGATAACAAATAGGAACAAAACAACAAATTATGCTATTGGTTAGGCTAAATACAAGTACATCTTGGCAACTGGACCAGCATGGATAACAAATAGGAACAAAACAACAAATTATGCTATTGGTTAGGCTTATTAGGCTTACAATAATGCATGCCGAGAACTATAGGAAAGCTTTTATACAGTGAAGTGTGATGGTAAAAGGTAAGTTCCAATATCAATGATGGATTTGGATGGCAAGAAATCAATTAATATTTCATGAAGAGTTGCATATTATGGAAAGCTTTATAGGAATGATAGGATTACCTTCTATATATCATATACTTACCTTGTATAAGATCATAATCTTGTGCAGTGCGTTATATGCTTGTTACTATATACAACCCTACATGTAAATATAAGAGGAGGGCTGCTAATCAGTGATAAAAAACCCTTCTGAGTTTAAAGAATTTCGGCCTATCAATATGATTCATGGTATCTGTTGCTATCTAATTTTTAACTCATGTTTTGATAAATTTTCAAAAAAAAAAAGAGAGAACATGTGGCGATAACATAAAGCATCAAGGCTAATATTAAGGAAGCAATATGTCAAGGAGATAATTACTGAATCATATATAATTATTGTAATATAAAAGACCATAGATATATGATTTGATTGATGCTGGTTATGGAAAATAATTACTGCAATATAAAAGACCATAGATATAAGAATTGTTGGTGCTATTTATAAAAGATAATCTCTGTAATAATTATTGCAATATTTCCTTAAATAGCACGTGTAGATATTTTCTATATAAATGAACCTCCAGCCATATGCAAAAGGAAGGGGCAGCAATTTTAAGACAAAAAAAAATTAGGGCAACCACAAAACCCTAAACCCATCTCTTTCAAGCCAGCCGGCTGTCTACCCTCCTTTGACAAAAAAAAAAAAAAACAGTCGCCGCCCAAGGAAGCCCTCTTCCTTCTCCTCTCAATTGACAAGAGCTCTCTTGCACTCTCTTTTCCCTGCCGCCAGCCAAACAGACCAAGAGGTAAACTCCAAACCACAGCAGCCGCATACTCTCCCTTCCATCTCCCCGATTGCAACTCCCTTTCACTGCCTTTACACTCGTCCCCATCTTCCTCTCCTAATCGCCCCCTCCCTTTAAAAAGAAGAACTAGAGTCGCCCCCTGCTTTTGATTTTTGCTCCCGAGAACCAACACAAGCCTTCCTCTTCTCCACCCAATAGCCCACAGACGTCGTCCCTTCCTCATCCGCTAGAGCTGCCCACCTTTTTATCTAGCAGCGACGGCCCGCTCCCCGTCAGTAACGCCTTCTTTCCTGATAAGCACCAGTAGAGCCACCACCCTCCTCCGGTCTCCTCAATAATAACGACCAAAATAGTAGCCCGAAAGCCACCACCTTTGGACCCAACAACCAGATCTGCCACCATGGAGTAACCCTCGTTCACAGTAGATCACGGCCACCAAAGTAAAGGGTTTCCTTTACGGCAGAACCGTCTACGAAGGAGAAGAAAAGGGGAACCAAGAACATATATAAAAATGAAAAATAAAATGAATCGACTAGCTTGTGTTGCTTTTCTTTTATAAGTGACATTGGTTCTCACAGCCGGCAGGGAAGGGAAGAAGGGATGAAGTCGTTCCAGATCCCACTATCTCATGGCGTTTTCCTCGCGGTGGCACGTGAACCCACGCGCCGCCAATTGTAGCGGCGCGTGGAACCCACGCGCTGCCACTGTTCCTGCCTTCCCAAGAGTATTCCTCTGCAATTCCTGAATATTTGAGGGTCTATTTTGCAATTTCTAAATTGTATCATGTAAAAATGATGTGTGAGTGGAGCATAGTAAAAGTGGATGTGTGTGTGTATTATTATTTTTTTTCTCCTTGCAAATTTTGAAAATATATGTGCATGGTTTGTTGTCTTTAATTGTGTTTCATTGTGATACTTGTTCTTTAAAAAAAAAAATGTTTTCCTTGTATGCTGCATAAGGCCAATATCCTAACATATTTTGAATTTGTTTTTTTTTTTAAAAAAACAAATATTCAAAGTTTAAAAGAAAATGTGTTTTAGCATGGATTTCTTAAACACAAAAAAATATTTTCTTGCATTCTGGATTTTACAACATGTTTGTAAAACTTCAAAAGGTATTGGCCAATATTACAAAAAATATAAAAATCTTATTTTGGAGGGAATTCATCTATTATTCACCGTTAATATTTGGATAAAGAAATCCCACAGGGATGAATATCTAAAATATTATGGGGAATAACTTGTTATTATTCACTGTTAATATTTGGAAAAAAAACCCTAAGTGGTAAATATCTAAAATAAATTTCTAGGAATAATAAGTCATCACACATCCTTAAAAGAAGCCTTGATTATAATTGAGGGCATTTTAATTTTTGACTCCACGATTTACGAGCCGTGAGAGTATGAAACACTAAGGCAAAAATAGACTTTTAAAGTGCCTTGAATTTCCTTAGATTTCTAAATTTTTGTCCCTCCTCCTTGTGATTTACGAGTTGCAAACTCTTGAAATACTAAGGAAAAAATGAGCTTTTAAAGCACATGGAATCTCCTTGGATTTCTATCTTAATAAATTTAGTTTGAATCAAACACAGATTTCAAGAGATCTGCATTGGTTCTCCTTAGCACTTTGTAGACATATCTAAAGGTATGATCCATATTAGCCAAGGGTTCTTGCTTTTAGACTTTGAACCCAAATCCATTCATCATAACAAACCTATCCTAGGAAAACTAATTAAGAGAACACCAACACTATAGCAATTATAAGGCAAACCAAACATCAAGCAGCTTACCTTAGGTAGGCGTACTAAGGGTGCTAATACCTTCCCTTTATGCAACCAGTCCCTTGCCTTAGAATCTATGAAAGACCAGTTAGGGTTTCTAGTGATCATAATACTAGGTGGCGACTCCGTTTTTCACAAAACAAAGACCCCAGAATCAATCCCCACTCCGGGAAGGGTCGCCGCGACGTGTAGCTGTCGCGAGGGTGCGACAATATCTATAAAATCAATGCCAAAATTCTTGTGTCCAGATTGAAGTCAGTTATGCAAGACATCATTAGCATTAACCAATTAGCTTTCATAGCAGACAACAATATAATAAATGGCTTCATAATAGCAAATGAGCTAGTCTGTGATTTGAAAAAACAAAAAGCTGAGGTCTGATATTCAAGATTGATTTCCATAAGACCTTCGACTCAGTCTCTTAGGATTACCTGGATGATATCATGGGCTATATAGGGTTGGCAGGAAATAGAGGAACATGATTTATGAATGTCTATCTTCCTCAGAACTCTTGGTTCTTATAAATGGATCTCATTCAAAAGAATTCTCTATTTTGCGAGGACGACATCAAGGAGACCCGATATCCCCTTAGCTGCTGAAGGCCTCTCGGTTCTTTTTTATAGGGCATCTATGAGAAACATTTTTAGAGGGCTACAGTCTGTTTCAGGACCTTTCCTCAGTCACTTGCAATACAAAGATGACACATTAGTCTTTATCTCGATAGATATTGACCATTTACTTCAAGTCAAAATAATTATGAGATGGTTTGCTCTAAGTTCATGCCTTCACATTAATTTCTATAAAAGCTCTAATATTGGCATCAATGTAGAAGATCATTTGTGTTTGAGTTTGGCTAGGATTATTTTCTAAAGGCCTAACTCTCTTCTATGCAATTATCTTAACACGCCACTAGGGGCCAATCCATCTCGCATCTCCACCTAGAAACCAGTTATAGACAAATTTTATAAAAGGCTTAATCAGTGGAAAGGGAGGCTGTTAAGCATGGTTATGTGTTTATGTCTCATCAAAAGTGTTCTCAACTCCCTGTTTATCGATTTTATGTTAGTATTCATGATGTCGAAAGGGGTATGTAGATTACTTTCCTCCATCCAACGATGATTCTTATAGTGTGGCTGCACCAAGCAGAGATATTTTTGTAAGATCCAATAGAGACTGGTGATGCGTGATAAGAAACAAGAAGGCCTTGGTGTAGACTCCCTTATGTCAAAAAATAGAGCCTTATTGCTAAAATGGATTTAGAGACTTTCCTCTTCGGGTTCAGGTTTATGGAAAACCATTATTGTTACCTTGTACAATCCAGTTTTTTAGAATGGGATTCTAATCTTCAATAAGCACCCCTCCAAAATCTAAAGGGATATTATAAACATTCTTCAAACCGATGAGCATCATGTCTTCACAAAACATTGTAAGTTCATTGTGGGCAATGGAAAATTAACATCCTTTTGGCTAGACAATTGGATTGGAGATTTTCCTTTGAAAACCACCTTCCCTAGGCTATATCTTTTGTTTTCCTCAAAATCTTCTTTGGTGGCTGACATGGGTAGATGGATCAATATCTAGACATGGTCCATACAATGGCGTCGCTCTTTGTTCCAATTTGAACAAGACTATGTTATGCTTCAGGCTGGACAAGAAAATTTTGGACACTCAATACAAATGGCATCTTAAAAGTAAAATCGTGTTCCAATATAATGGATTGGCTACTCTACGGTGGTGCCCAGTCATTCCGGTCTTCAGTTTGGACACAACACGCCCCCACCAAAAATGCAATTATTCCTTTGGCTTCTTATCCAATACAAAGTATCCACTAGAGATTTCTTGTTTCAACATGACTTCCTTACCCTTTAGCAATCAAGATGTGTATTTTTCAATAAAAGCCTGAAATCTTCAAGTCACCTCTTCATCCATTGCCACTTTGCTTGGAATCTATGGATGAAATTCTTTTCACAATGGGGTATTAGTAGTGTTTTCCCAAAATCTTTTAATGATATATGCTACCAATGGTTTTCCACAGTGAAAGACAAACAACAAAATCTCTCATGATAGCTTCTTTTCTCCTGCATTGTGTGGAATCTTTGGCTTCATCGAAATGATGACGTCTTTAATGGCGCTACCCCAAACCATCAAAGTTGTTTTTCCATGGTCCTCCGAAGTTTCTCATTATGGCTGATGCTTGATTCCAATTCTTTGGACCTCGTTGGCGAGAATGTTTATAACAACTATGATGCCAACGGTTCTGCAGAAAGGAGGAGTTGATTTCATTTGTTTTTTTTCTTTTCCCCTATAATTTCCTTCCCATGTTTCAAAACCTTAAAAGCTTTTTTGCTTTCTTTTTTCTTTCCTTTTCAGCTAGATCTTCTGTAAGCTAGGCTATTATCTTTTTAGCTATTTTCTTAATAATACCATCTATTAACACAACCTCCTAATAATGTTTCTCATATGTACTAGAGAATGCAAATGAAACCTTATTTGTTGGGTCAAGGAGTGTCTATATTTGTTGATGGTTCTTATTCTTGTCCTTCTTCTCATGTTGCTGCCATTGATACAATAACTTCTATGCTTAATCCTTATTTTATTTCATGGAAGCAGCATGATCAAGTAACCATGCACGAGTGCTTTTCTTTCTTCTTTGTTACTGAAATTCTACACCTTATGGTTGATCGTTACACATCACACAGTATATGGAAGATCCTTGAAAAGGCTTTTACCTCACCATCACATACAAGGATTATGATACATGGCTCATTCCAAGACTTATCTACAAAAAGCAAAGGTCTTGTTTTATGAGCTAGATTTTTGTTATGCTCCTTGCGTGTATTTTTGTTATGCTCCTTGCATGTTTTTGGTTATAGTACTTCTCATTTGAGTTATAGATGTCTTAATTTGTCTTCCAATTAAATATACATTGCACATCATACTCACTTTCATGGAAATGTGTTTCCTTTTCATATTCTGAATAGACAACACCAATGCCTCCCTCATGTGTGACCATATCCCTACCAGTTTTGACATCCTTTCCATCACTTATGGCTTCCACATTGTCTCCACCAAACACAAACCCCAAGTCTAGTCCCTCATCTACGGCTTCCACCTATCCTCACACTATGAGAATCCCCATGGACAATCCATCAAAATACCTCACTACCTCTTCTCACACTATGACAAACCCCATAGTAACTACCTCCACAGTTTATTCCAATGAGTAGTAGTCCTAATGTTTCATCTCTAATCTACTCCTCTTTTCTTGATCACTCTCTATATATGGTTTCTGCTTCTTAGGTACCGTGTCCCTCCAATTCAGGTCACATTCTTCATTTGTATTATCTCTTATACCATAGTCTAGTCCAACATTGGGTTCTCTCTCATCTAGGTCTCCTCTTGGGTTAAATCCAGTGTTGATTTTTCTAACTTTAATCTTCAATAGGTTTCGGCCAGTACTTCCATTCCACAGTTGCCCTCTCGGTTGCATCCCATGGTCCTTCATATATGGCAACCCAAACATGCTAACCTTAATATGTCAATGCCTGTAGATTTTTTGCTTAAATCTTCTCCTGATTAGGAACCCTTTACTTTCAAAGAAGCTGCCAAATATTTAGCAGAGCAGTAAGCAATGCAAGATGAAATTAAGGCTTTCCACTCAAATGGTACATGAACTCTTGTTCCTTATCTTCCATCTATGAATGTTGTTGATAGTTGTTAGGTGTATAAAAGTAAGAGGCTAGCATATGGCAATATTAAAAGATATAAAACTCGTCTAGTTGCGAGATGATTTACTTAGTAAGAAGGAATTAATTATTTAAAGACTTTCAATCCTGGAGTTAAGCCTGTTTTTGTGAGTTTAGTACTTACTATTGTTGTGTACTAAAAAATAAAAAATAATAATCTAGTACAACAAAAACAAATAAACTACCTAAGATTTCTTATTACACCACAATTTGATGCCATCATAAGATCTTAAGAGGTCATTTCTTGTATAAGTGAAGTTTGAATCCAGAGTATGCAACCAAATAGCAACCCGATGAAGTATGGTGAAGAAACAATCAAACAAGCTTCTAGTTCCCTCCTCAAAAACAATTTTGTTTCTCAACAACCAAATACCCCAAGTAGTACTACTGGAGATTAGTCTCCAAGCTAATCTTTGAAATTTGCCTTGCACCATTCCAGGCCACTGTGGAAGTAGCGAGTCTAATATGCTCGGTAAATAACATTGGATACCCCACCAATCCAAAAATTTCATCCAAACACTCCTAGAAAAGTTACAATGTATAAAAAGGTGCTCTAAAGTTTTCAAATCTGAGCTGCAAAAGACACACGAATCTTGTGTGGTAGGCAAAACATTCCGGTGAAGGAGAAAAGCTCTTGTACTAACTTTGTCCTAGACTGCCAACTAGAGGAACACCTGAACTTTCGGAGGGGCCTCTTTAATCCAATTGTTGGCTTAAAAAACTCTATCATTAGTAGAGGAAGTACTATCAATTAGGGTGCAACATAACTTAACTGAGAAGCTTCAATCAGAATCCATCGGTGGTTACTAATGTATCTTGGTAATACACCTATTTCATGGAAGTTCGTGAAGCAAAGATTAGTGGCTCGGTCTTCGACTGAACCAAAGTAGAAGGCTTTTGTTGATGGTACTGTTAAGATTTTGTGGCTTCACTTTTATATCTTCGGGTTTCTCCTACTCCTATAACTGTTTTTTGGTGTGATAATTTGAGTGCTACTTATTTATCTGTGAATCCTATATTTTCAGGAGGAGGGCTGCTATCTATTAACACATCCTCCTAGTATATTGAGAAACCTTGTCTCCTATATCTCTTAACTTTGCCAGATTGGAATTCAATTATAGAGCTAGTTTTACATCGTCTTGCTTTATGGTTGATGAAGACAGTTGATGGAAACTTTATGTACTTCAAAGGATAGATCCGAAGGTATAGTGAATTTGACAAATAAGCAACCACCCTTCTAAGAGAGTGTGTTGTCTCTTTTCTAGCTTAGACAAGTTTTGATTAGACTTTTCATGGCTTACCCTTCTCCTTTGTATTTCAGACTATATGGTTTCTGCTTTGCTAGTTCACCATCAACTTCCTGGCACTAGCTATTATAATATATCCTCATGATTATTATATATATAAAAAAAATACAAAATAACCATTTAAATTGAAAGAACCAATGAATAAAATGAAAATAACATGGGTGTTCTTCTAACTATCCATTGCCTATATATATAACACCAAGACACTCCTAAACCAAGCAATCAACTCACAGAACAGGACTTCAAAAACTACCAGCAATGTTGAAGCCTCAAGTTTATCAACAATCAAACCCTACAAGAGCTCTCTTGCGATTTACCAAACAATTCATCCCTGGAAATGACCATTCTTCTTTCCATTTAAAACCAAGACCCAAAGCACAAAAACACTTTAAAACTGGCTTTAAACCTAGAAGTTCTAAAGCTATAGCAAGTCTGTCGCAGGATACTAAAATTAAGGTTAAAGCCATTGTGAAGGTGAAACGAAATGTTGGTGGGCTTCTAACAAGCCTAGGGATTGATCAAGGACTGAATGACATTCAAGACTTGCTGGGGAAAACAATCTTGTTAGAGCTTATTAGTGCCGAGCTTCATCCCAGTAAGTATTCAAGCCATAGCATAATATTATTTCAAAATTACTTTTTCCTTCGTTCCAATCCAAAAAAAAAAAAATGCATTTTTTTATACTGAACTTCATTCTAATCCAAAAAAAACAAATCATTATTAATATTGAACTTTGAGATCTAATTAATTTTGTGAAAAGAATCTATGCATGAATTTTGAGATCTAATTAATTTTGTGGGGATACAGACATGAAGCTTAGTTATATATCACAATTAATTTGGTTCCACATTTTTTTGGAAGAGAGTGAGCTAGAGAAGCCAACAATTAAAGGGTATGCACACCGGAGATTAAGCCAAGCAAATGAGTACGTCAAATATGAAGCAGGCTTCGAGGTTCCACTGGATTTTGGAGAGGTTGGTGCTATTTCTGTTGAAAACGGGTACCATACGGAGGTGTTCCTTCAAGAGATTGTCCTTAATGGCTTACCACAAGGCAACATCAATGTAACTTGTGGCTCATGGATACATTCCAAGTATAAAAATAATCGGAAAAGAGTCTTCTTCACTAACAAGGTCAGTATGCATCCGTCGCATACATAAAAGTACATAATCTTAAATTTTCTGCATTCTAATGGCCACATAAATCTTTTCAAAGAATGATCCAAATTCCTTTTTTTTTTTTGGGTTTATTTTATACACACCCAATTTTGGATTCATAATAATGTCAAAAGATGGTATAACAAAACAATTAAGTCGTCACTATATATATATATATATATATATATATAAGTGCTATATTTTTTCATAACAAAACACATTTGTCACAGATATTTGCTTATTTGTGACCAAATATTCGATCGCAAAAATGGCTTTTTTTTTTAAGTGATATAAATGTTATTTTTTGGAATATTAGAAAGTTCAATAGCTATTTCTTAGAACCCTTTCTATATTACTCTATAATTTTTGTTTTAAAGGTAAGGCTATTCAAGTACCGAAATTACTGGGCTTGTAAAGGTATCTTTCTTTACAGTCAACTAAAAAGGTTATGAAGTCGTCTAGTACCTGTGTACTACTCGTCAGGTACAGACTACACGTGATCATTTAAAGTTCAACTTCTTTAGGGACAAAATTTTGGGTAATCCTAGACGTGAAAAACAAATTTGTTGGACTAATCTCCAGTCCAGATGATGGTGAAAGGCCAACCAAATTCTGCACAAAAAAAAAAAATAAATAAAAAACTACTGCAATCATTGTACTAAGATTTATATTATTGATTTCAAATTTTAATATAAATTTATTTTTTACGATCAATTTAGTGTGTGTGATTTGTGAAACAGTCATACATACCATCACAAACACCAAGTGGTTTAAGAAGACTGCGAAAGGAAGAGATCATAATCTTGCGAGGCAATGGCCTAGGAAAACAGCAAGCTGGTGATAGAATATATGACTATGATGTTTATAATGATATTGGTGATCCTGATAAAAGTTCAGAACTAGCAAGACCGGTACTCGGTGGTAAAAAACTCCCTTACCCTAGACGTTGCCGAACCGGCCGGCCTCGAAGTGAGATAGGTAAGAAACATACGGATCGAGTTGAATTCTCATAATTATTTTCTGCATATCATGCTTGCATAGAGGTAATTTTGAATTGATAATTCCCTATTAAAAAAAAATTATCGCTAGGAATTTGTTCTTTATCTGCATTATAGTGCGCAACATATATAATGAAGGAAACTTACAGGAATATTTGTAAAGAAAGTCTTATCTTCTATTAATCTTTTTAATACAAGTTTAGGCAAGTGGGATTAGTGTTTCCACTAATCATTTTATTTCAAAGGGTATGAACAACTGCCATCATGCATACAGATCCAACATCAGAGATAAGGAAAGGTTATTTCTACATCCCTAGAGATGAAGCATCCTCAGAAGTAAAGCAGATAACATTCTATGCCAAGACATTTGCCTCATTAATCCAAACATTCTATGCCAATGCCATTACCTGTGCTGATCATGGATTCGAATACTTTACATCAATAGAATCCCTTTACGATGAAGAACTTGAATTGCCTCCCCTTCCAAATGAAGGGTTGTGGAAAACATTGTTGCCCCAACTTTTCAAGGCTATCAATATCCCCAACGGACAAGATATGTTGCGCTTTGAGATGCCTAAAACAATGAAGAGTATGAACACATTCTTCTTATCCTGGATTTCTTGCATATAAATCTCACTCAGTAATGGAGGTTTTTTTATTTTTTAGGAGATAAATTCTGTTGGCTTAGGGATGGAGAATTCGGTCGACAGATTCTTGCGGGTCTCAACCCATTTAGCATCAAATTGGTCATGGTATACTAAATAAATATGTATACAATATACTTAGATTTTTGTTTAATTTACGTCGTGACGACTGCAAGCTTTGTTTGACAAGATGCAAAAGGTCATGCAACAATATTCATCCGTAATTGCTTACAGCAATGGATAAATTTGTGCAGGAATGGCCAATAAATAGTAAACTTGACCCTCAGATCTATGGACCCCCAGAGTCTATGTTAACTACAGAACTAATAGAGGCACAGATTGGAGGATTAATTAAAGTCCATGAGGTAAGTGTTGATTTACAAAATCATAACAAAAATCCTACTGTGCTCTACATTCTAATACACTGTCATACATACGAGACAATATTCAGGCCATAAAACAAAGGAAGTTGTTCATCCTAGATTACCATGATCTCTTGTTACCATTTGTGAGCAAAGTAAGAGAAATTGAAGGAACAACGTTATATGGTTCAAGAACATTGTTCTTCCTAACCCCAGAGGGCACATTAAGGCCACTAGCTATTGAACTGACTCGCCCGCCGATTGATGGGAAGCCTCAATGGAAGCAGGTATTTACACCATGTGACCATTCCACTGGTTTATGGCTTTGGATACTTGCCAAAGCACACGTGCTTGCTCATGACTCTGGTTATCATCAACTTGTTAGTCACTGGTACGCGCCTATAAATTCATTTTAATTTAACCAAAACTAGGCCAGGTTCAACAGTACTTCAGTAACACCAGTTTTGTTCGTTGGAGTTGTTTTTTTATTGCATCAATTAACAAAGAGCTGATTAAGATGTTTACTTTTGCAGGTTAAGAACGCATTGTGTGACCGAACCTTACATAATTGCAACACATCGGCAGCTCAGCGTTATGCATCCGATTTTTAGACTTCTACATCCTCATTTCCGCAACACAATGGCGATCAATGCTCTTGCTCGAGATTCTCTAATAAATGCTGGTAGTATCATTGAGTCTTCATTCTCACCTGGGAAGTATTCTATGGAGATTTGCTCTTTTGCTTATGATCAGCTGTGGCGGTTCGACAATGAGGCACTACCAAATGACCTGATCAGCAGGTAACGTCACCAAGATTTTTGTTTCAAATCTTTGTACTGTCTGAAGCAATATCTTCAGGTTATAATTTCATTATCTATTTTGTTTAATTTCCAGAGGAATGGCTATAGAAGATCCAACTGCTCCACATGGCCTCAAACTTACAATCGTAGACTACCCTTTTGCCAACGATGGTTTAATCTTATGGGATGCCATCAAACAATGGGTTAGCGACTATGTTCATCACTACTACCCTGATCCAAGCTTCGTATCTTCTGACGAAGAGCTCCAAGCTTGGTGGACAGAAATTCGGACAGTAGGCCACGCAGACAAGAAAGATGAACCATGGTGGCCAGAACTCAGAAGTCCACATAACCTTATCGATATCCTCACCACTATCATTTGGGTGGCCTCAGGTCACCATGCGGCAGTGAACTTTGGGCAATATACATACGCAGGCTACATTCTTAACAGGCCTACCATTGCTAGAATAAAAATGCCAACTGAAGACCCCACGGATGAAGACTGGAATCGTTTCTTGGAAAAACCTGAATCTGTACTTTTGGAAACTTACCCTTCAAAACTTCAGGCAACAACAGTAATTGCTGCTTTGTATGTGTTGTCCTACCATTCTCCTTATGAGGAATATATTGGGGAGCATATAGAAGCAGCATGGGCTGATGATCCAATTATAAAGACAGCTTTTGAAAAGTTCAATGGGAAGTTGAAGGAGTTAGAACAAATAATCAATCAAAGGAATGCTAACCCAGAATTAAAGAACAGAAATGGAGCTGGAATTGTGCCATATGAGCTCATGATACCGTTTTCTAAACCAGGGGTAACAGGAAAGGGTGTTCCACATAGTATTTCCATTTGAAATATTTTAAAACTAGATTACACTTAATGTTGATAAGATTTCTGTGTTTGATGAGAATATTTGGAGAAATTAACAACAGATATATCTGAACTTCACTTTTGTGTCATCACTTTTCCTTAGCATTAAAACATGAACTCAAACTAGCAAGCATTTCATATTTAGCAGAACAAATAAGTAAAATAATCGTTTTCTTTTCGATAAAAATGATTGGAATACTTAATTAAAAACAAGAAAACGAAAAGTACATATGCATTTGAAGTCAGATTACAGCGTTTTAAATTTGAGCTCACCTTGTACATTTGAAATTTCAAAAGAAGGCATGACAACTCGTATCTTTTGACATTGTTTCATAAAATTGACAAATACAAATGAAAATACTGATGAAAAAATTACGTCGGTATATTATAATGACCTTTATAGACAAAGTTTTTCATCCGTATCCATCGGTAAACACTGACAGAAAAATTCTCTTAGTGTATACCAAGGGAATGACGAAGGGTATTACAGTAGGATTAAAAAAACCAAATCGTGCGGTGACGTGACATTTTTACCGACAAAATAACTGATGGAGTTACTAACAGAATAATTTCACCGGTAATGCCATCAATGATACTTAATTTATTACCTGTCGATTGATTCTCCTTTCTCTCTCCTTCATTTCTCCTTCTTCCTTATACATTTTTTCCTGTAACAAATAGCCACCATCCCCCCAATTTCAACACAATTCAACCTTCCACAACAAATTCGGCCACCACAACACTTAGTTTGTTAGCATTTGTGTTTTGATTCAAGTTTTATTGAGGATTCTCCATGTCGCACAGGTGCAGCGTCACGTTGATCGTCCTCCTAATGGTATTGTATCGGGAAATGGGGGAGACAAAGAATTCTTGTCTTATTATAAGTGGAAAGAGGGAATGAGAGTCGTCACCTGGTATTTAGTCACTAAGAACCCTAACTAGTCTAAAAAATCAAGCACGAGGACTGGTTATGTAGAGGGACAGTATTAGCACCCCTTGTACGCATTACCTAAAGTAAATTGCATTGTTTAATTGTCTTATTAAACTAGTTGTCTGGTTGTTAGGCTGTCTAAGGTTGAAGACAAGTCCTCCTCAGTAAGGAAATCCTTATCTTATCAGATAAAAACCTAACTATTCTAATGTCAATATATAAAAAAATTATTTAATATCAGGAATACATCTTACGCATAAGTTTGTAATCCTAGATACTAAAAGAAAATAAAATAATTTTTCTGGTATTTTTGAAATATGGACCTAATTCTGATGATTTTAATAAACTAGTTATTAAAGTCCAAAATGCATGTTAATACATTTTTTTTTAATTTTTTGTTTGAAAATATGATATGAATATGTTTTATATTTTTTAGATACTTGGCCATATGCATGAAAACAAGATTTTTTTTTTTGTTTTTTCTATATTTTATTTGGCAACATTTCGGAGAAATCGAGTATTTTAATACTAGATTTGTATCTTTACACTATAAAAATACAAACCAGTATTAATCAAAATTGGTAGAAAATTCTATGATAAAATCACAATTTTTTTAAAAGGATTTTTGGAATTTTTTTTGTTTTTAATTAATATATAATATCATATTATATTATATTATTATATTATAATAATATAATGGGATTGGCCGAACCCAATTATATGGGTTGAGCCCACCCTGGTTGGGTCGAGACCAGCCCAAAATAAATTCGGCTAAGGTCGGCCCAACAAGTCCTTTACTTCTAGGGTGACTGGGTCGGACCTAGCGTAGTCATTTTGGTCTGGGCCATCACTGGTCTGACCCAGAAACAGTGGAGAAACTCTCAACTGTTCACTAACAGAACAGTGGAGAAGGCAGAAGAAGGGGAACCTGACCTACGGTGGCTCACAGTGATGCTGGTGGCGGCAACAAGGAAAGTAGGCGGTGGTTCCAGGCGTTATGTAAAGAAAATGGTGGCTACTGCTGTGGTTCTTTTTCTTCCCTGTGCGGAGGCACAAACTTCTTCTTTTTCTTTCTTATTTGTCTCTGTTTTCTCTTCTCTCTTCTATCATTTTTTTATTTCTTCCCTTCCCTTCCTTTTCTTTATTTGCTTTCCCTGTTTTCCCCTGTTTTTTCCTCTCTCTTTGTTTCTCTTCTTGTTTCATTCTTTTCCTACCTTTTTTCTCTATTTTTTTCATTTGTCTTTTCTTTGTTTTTTCATCCTCTCCTCCCCCTCCTCACTGCATGGTGAAGGGGGGTATTTATAAGGAGCAGGGGTAGAGGGAGCCACCCTACCCCTGTCCAGTCATGACGAAGGGGTAGGGTGGCTGGGGCGGCCATTGTGCAGCCGCCCAGAGCCACCCACAAGGCTTATTTCCTTTGCCCCTTTCATCATGGTGGTAGGCCATGATGGGGTGTGGGTTGTGTTGGGGTTTCTGGGCAAGTGAGAGGGGGGGGGGGGGAGAGAGAGAGGGGCTCTGCAAATTAGGGGAAGAAAAACCTTCTTCCCCTGCCTTTACACGTTTAGGAAAAGAAAATGGTGTACAGTGTCGTCAAAATTACACCATTTGCCTTTTTTTTTTAATGAAAAATGAGTGAAACAACGTTTTTTTGTACAAACGTGTCATTTCATTTAAAAGAAAAGGGCGCCAAAAAGTGTCTATTTCCAAATTAGTCCTTCATTTTTAATTTATTCAATCAAGTCCTCAATTGAGATTTGATTTTAAGAATCAATTCAATTGCATCCCTGCCAAATCAAAATGTCAGCCCTGAAGTTGGCCGCCTTTTCCATTTTGGTCCTTGATTTTGAATTTGTGCATTTTTACTCTTAATTGATCAACAAACTTTCAATTTCTTCAATTTCGCCCCTCATTCAGTCAATTTCAGCCCTATTTACGTGCTTTTTCCAGTGTTTTGGATTTCTTCAATCAAGTCCCTAATTGCCCATAAAACTTCAATATTTATGGAATTAAGCCCTTGATTTGACCAAATTAACTCTTAAAAATTGTAATTCGACCCCCAAACTTTAATTTCTTCCAATTAAAGCTTAAATTGAATTAAAAATCAATTTTTCTTACAATCAAACCCTTCATAAACTCAATTAATCTTTCAACAAAATCTAATTGAGTCCTTAAACATCTGATTTTGGACTTTTCTTTCTCAAATTGAATTTTATTTGTCAATAGGGCCTTCATCAGTCAAAAATATATTGTCAAATTTCAATCCTTATATTTTTGAACTTTGTCAACCAATCTGTGGTCATTTTCTGGGTGCCCCTATGTCCTCTGCTCACTGCTATATATATTTTTTTGTTTTCTTCCGACAATTGTTTTTTGATTTTTTTTCTTCTTTTTTCTCTTTTTTGTGTGAGGACCCAAAATGGGTAACAACACTCCACTTTAAGTAAATCTACCCTTTATTTATTTGAACTCAATTTTAAAATGTTTATTTTTTTGCATTTTTTTGTAGTATATGTATTTTGTTTGGGTGTTGTTTTATAGTTTTTTCTCATACAAATTTGTTGTATGGATTTATGATTTGTACATGTTAGGGTTTATTTTAGATTTTGTAAAATTGTAGTTGTTTGTAAATTGATGAAACTTATGTTGAATTTTTGACTTAGGTGTTTTGTGATGAAATAAATAATGGCTTATTAACGCGTCTGTTTTATATTTTGTCAATTTTATTGTCGAGTTGAAATTTTTGGTAAATGTGTAGAAATTTGAATTTATGTATATAATTGATAATGAATTAAAAGTACTATTAAAATAGATTGAATAAGTTTAAGCTAAATCAATATTTTTGAAAATTATTTAGTTAACGTAGTTAATTAATGCATGTTGTCATCATTATTTTATATAGGTTTGATATAAGTAATGGATGATCGTTCATGGATGTATAGAGATTCACCCCAAGGGTTGTGGAGGATGGATTATTGTAATGGGGTTTAGGGTCTTATTGATTATACACTATCTAATCCGAGAAATATTGTTGGATGGGGTTTTAGATGTCCATGCAAGAGATGTAAAAATAAAAGATCTAGATGTTGTAACGATGCATCTTCTACAAAACGAGTTCATGGAGAAATACATGTGTTGGTATGCACACGGAGAACTATATGTTCCTCGAGATACCATGGTAGAAAGGATGGTTGCGTCCACTTCTAGTTCTAGCAACGTGCATGGAGTTGTATATGATAATAGTAATCATTATAGGAATATGATTATGGATGCGATGAGAATGATTCAGGGTCATGTTGGTCAATGTCCAATCATAGATGAAAAACCTAATGCAGACGCGACCAAAGTTTTTGATCTTTTGGAAGATTCTAACAAACCATTATAGGATGGTTGCACAAATCACAGTAAATTATCGGTCGTTGCACTTGTGTTCAACATCAAGTCAGATAATGGGTTGAGTGAGGCTAGTTATGATAGAATTGTTGAATGGGCGAGAAGTATTTTACGTGAAGGGAATAGGCTAAAAGAAAACTTCTATGATGTTAATCCATGATGAAAGTCCTTGGTCTAGAATACCAAAAAATTGACATGTGTTAAAATTTCTACATATTATACTATCTTGAAAATATAGAGTTGACAGAGTATAGAACATGAGGGTATTAAAAGACCAGAATCATGATAGACGGGACTTTATCTTCTTCTCTCACATACCCATTTCTCTCTCTTTCTCTTCTCTTCTTTCTCTCTCCTTCTCGCCCGAAATCAAGCATTCTCTTCTCTTCTCATCCTAAGGTATGTTGTCTTTCTTCATTCTTCTTCTTAATTTTTTTTTTTGGTTTGTTAACAATGTCTTTTCTTCTCTTTTGTTTTTTTTTTTTTAATTAAGAGCCGAAATAAAGCACACAATTAAGGTAATAATTTTTCATTCATTTTCATTCTTTTTTGTGTTTTTTTTTTTGCATTATTTTTTTTGTCATTATTTTTGTTCAATTTTGTGCTCTTAATAATTTATGAATTAATAAATGACATGAATTTTAGTTGTTATTGAAATAATTTTTGCATTATTTTGTTGAGTTCTAGTTATTGTTTTTTCAAATT
>Ga0307510_10002700_pt1 | contig 20287 bp, 17 predicted proteins | sample 12_EM_MG_FD_207224 | JGI IMG/M metagenome (GOLD analysis project Ga0307510, IMG submission 207224) | Populus trichocarpa ectomycorrhiza microbial communities from riparian zone in the Pacific Northwest, United States - 12_EM | ecosystem: Host-associated > Plants > Roots > Unclassified | place... | reverse complement strand
AATGAAAATTGTTTGGTTGAATTTAACATAATTTATATGATGAGAAATTAAAATTAATACAATGTATCTGCTAGTACATGTGAGATTACAGATACCATACAACAGTAAGGGACATCTAGCAGAGCATAAGCTCCATGTTGGTGTTAGACACTTTAAAACAATTAATTAATTATTTTAATTTAAGTATGTAATTGAAATTCCATTTGATTTATATCTTGAGATATCAAATAATGTGCTAAGCTAGATGCTCTACTTTAAGGATTAGCGCCCGATTTGGGTAAGTGTCATGGTTTAGAGATTAACATCCGATTTAGTCATGTTGAGCTAGATGCCCTAGTTAAGGGACTAATGCCTGGTTTGGGCATGTTGAGCTAAGTGCTCTAGTTGAGGGACTAGCACCCTGTTTGGGGCAATGAGATTGGTTACTTTGGATTATGGTTTATTCCCGGTATCATAACTCATTTCTAGCTTATTCCCCAAATTTACTCTCTTTTTTTTAAATCAAAAAAATAAAATAAATGCTAGCAACATGAAAAAAGCAGGCCGAGGAGGATTTCAAACATATAGGAAAATCAAGATGCAATTTTGGATGAACTTCAAAGCCTAATTATACCCCATTATACCCAAGACTGAAGAAACAATGTAGATTCAAGATCAAATTAAATGATTATTTGATGAATCTGTATAAAAATTAAGTCTAAGAACATAATTAAATTTCTAATAGGCCAGTTTGATTTAATCATGAGCCAAAATGAAGTTTAATTATGTTTTAAGAATTGATTTGGGTTCAATTAAAGGATTTAATTAGGTGCAAGGACTTACTTATACTTTAAAAATGGTCAAGTTAATTTTATTAGGGGCTTAAGTGGTGAAACATTAAGTTTGGAAGCCCAATTTAAGTTTAATTGAGAAGATTGGAATTTTAAGAGATCAAATTTAATTTTTGTCAAGTCAATTAATTGAAATCAGGGGCAAAATCGCAAGCAAATTAAAGTTTTGGGGTCAATTAGGGGTTAAATTGAAGAGATTCGCAGCCAATGATGAATTTACAAAAGGAGACGAACTATGAGGACCCAATTGATTAAAATCAGGGGTGAAATTGAAGGAAATTGAAAGTTTAATGGTCAATCGAGGGTCAAATTGCATAAATCCAAGATCAATGACCAAACTAAAAAATGCGTTGCAATTAGAGGCTGATTTGAAATTCAGCAGAGGCAAAATTGCATTAAATCAGAAGTTTGAAGAAAATTGAAAGTTTAATGATCAATCGAAGGTCAAATTGCATAAATCCAAGACTAAGGACCAAACTGAAAAATACGTTGTAATTAGAGGCTGATTTTGAAATTCGACAGGGGCAAAATTGCATTAAATCAGAAGTTTGGAGTCAACTAGGGGTAAAATTGAAGGAAATCAAAAGTCAAAGGATCAAATTGAACTTTGACCAAAATCCCTAATGTAAGGTTAAAACAACGCCATTTTTTATATATATATAAAAACCAGATGACATGTTGTCTGGTTACTGCTCATTGTCTTCTTTTTTTTTTTTGCCTAAAAACATTGTCCATGTGGCTACTTTTCAAGGGCATTTAATGTTTCATATCTCCATTAAATGTGACAACACTTGAACCAAAATGATTACCTAACATTTCTCTACAACCTAATATGGTCTGTTCAAGCTGATTAACAACACAAAGGTCGCGACGCTGACCTAAAAAGGTCGACTCAAAAGTCTTTAACTATCGAATTTGATAGTTCATGGTGCCTATTTTGAACCAAATATTGAGATCTTTTTCAGTCGAATCAAGGGTCAGAATTTTTCCCTATTGAAGACAAGATTGTCCTCTTCCATCCCCTATAAATAAGAGTGAATTTCATGGCCTAAGCATCAAGAAAATCGGGTCTAAAGTTGGCCGAGATAAGCCCCCCTCAGTTTTTGTCTTCCCAAGACAATTCTCTCTCTTCTTTCTTCTCTCCCAACTGTTCCAGCCACCACCAGTTTGTCTGCCACCATCTCCACCACACGTCGCCAGAGCAACCACCAGCCACCCACCCCTGCGTCCGAGATAGCCACAGTGAACTCCTCTCTCTACTCTACAAGTTTCTTCTCCCTCCTCCCACAGCTGACGTCGACCACCATTTTTTCCACTAACACCATTTGAGCTCCTCATCACAGTGACGACCACCATGCTAGGTTGCTCTTCTATCCTTCTCCTTCCTCTTCTCCTTCCCCCGTCTTCATCACCTTGAATTCGTTCTACATACAGGTGCAAAATAATTAACTCATACGTTGGATCAGACTAGTTTTGGCCCAGCCCAGATGGTTGGGCTGGGTCAAACCCGACAAAAAAAAAAAGTCATACATGTTGGGTTGCTAGTTTGCCCAACCTAATTGGGTCCAGCCCAGTTTGTTAGGCTGGACCCAACCCATGTAATAATAATAATAATAATATATTTATATTATAAAAATAAAAAAAATTTAAAAATCCTTTTAAAAAATTATGATTTTCTCACATGTTTTCCTATCAATTTTGCATAATATCAGATTGTATATTTACAGTGTAAAATACAGATCGGATATTAAATACTTGGTTTTCTCCAAAATATTTCAAAAAAAATCTCAGAACTTTTAAATTAATTTTTCTTTTCAAAAAACAAAAAAAAAATTCATGCATATGGTCAAATCCTAAAAAGTTTTATATTTTCATTAAAAAAACAAAAAATTGCATCTTTCTTATGTTTTTTTTTAAAGCAAAAAAAAATATCGTAACCAGTTTATGATTATCCTTTAGGGTTTGACCAAAATATCAAAAACTCTTTATCAATCATTTTTTTAGGGTTTAGATGTTGACTTTAATATCTGTGGGATGTAAAACTACACAATAGAGTACACCATTAGATACTAAAGATATAAGATGTAAAATAAATGCGATGCTAAAATTTAAACTTTATATTGGTAAGGGTTAAACCCAATGAGGTAGAGACTCTCTCACGAAAGAAAGTCTGCTATACACTTTAAAAAAAGACCAATAAATAGAAACCTGACCTAGAAAAACAATTAAATAAAAATACAAGTTACCTTAGGTATGATGCATTGGAGGTGATATGTCTTCCCATTACATAACCAGTCTCTTACTCAGACTCTCACAGATCATAGAGTTTCTAGTAACCATAATATTAGTTAGCAACTCTAAAATTTTAATTATAATTTTATAATTAAATTTAAAAATCTTTTTTCTTTCCAACAATACCTCTCATGAGGCATAATAGCTCGCCAACACGCCACCGCAACACCCAGCTTTAGGCTAAAAGAAAAGTTTATCATGATAATAAGTCAGATGTCCGAGGGAGAACTAAAATCATTAGTAACTTAGAACTGTGAACTTAATCAGAGGTTGACTTAGTTAAGTTGAATTAAAAAAAAATTCACTTAATGCATTTTATGCATCATGATATTTTTTAGTATGCTTAGTTTTGTGAGGAATAAATTTTCAAGATCTCGCAACAGTACGTTGGCCCTTAGTTCATTAAGAATTTTATTTTTGTATAAAACTTGTAATGTAATTAGTTATTAGGTCGTTTTGAAATGTAAATATATTTTAAAATGTTATATTTTGGGATTGTACTAGAATGTTATAACTTATCTTGAATGATGTAAGTTAATTAAGTTGAAAACTTGGATGATTTAATTTATATTTTGCCATATGTTTACTTTAAATTTTTAAATATAATATGCCATGTATTGATTTGCCATTAAAATGTAAGGCTTTAAGTATATTCAAATGCATAAATTTTGGGTATATATTTTAATTATATTATGATTATTTTTAAATAATATTGAGTGTGTTTAATTTTTAAAGAGGTAGGTATGATTTATCTATGATTTTTTTTATATATATAGATTAGATTTGGTTTTATTTTTATTTTTATTTTTTTATAAGATTTTTCATATGTGAAACCTTACATTGTTTTTTGTTTTAATTATTATTCAATTAATTTTATGTGTCTGTTGATTTTCATTACAAATTTTATGTGTTTTTCTATTACAAATTTATTTTGATAAAAGAATTCATTAAACTTAATCAGGTAAATTACCCATATATTTTGATCTTTATTTTTCTCTTGGTTTTCTTAAAAACAAAAAAAATTATTGTTGATGAATTATGTTTTTCATTACTTTACACAATGGTTATTAAATAAGTTTTTCGATTTATATTTAAGAGTTTTTTTTAGTGTAAAAAAACATGTTGAATAATTATGTATATATATTTTTTTTAATCATGTTTTGATGTTTAAGATTTGATACTTATTCTTATATTTGTTTTTACTTGAATCTTTTATGAAAGTTTTATTTTTTTTAGTTTCACTCTTTAATCCAAGCTTATAGTGTATTGTTTTTTTTTTGTCTTTGTTTTTTTTTTTATCATTTTATTAATGTTTTCATTCTTTTCAATTTAACTCTCAAATTTAAAATTTATTGTTGCCTTTTGATTTTTTTTTATTGCAATTTTAACACTCATTATTTTTATTGTATTTTTAATTTTTAATTTCTGATTTTTTTATTATTTTAACCCTCATGATTTTTTCATGTATAATGTTGTCAGTTTTATAACCCAGGTCACAGTTTAAAAAGTTAATAGTAATTGATTTTTTTTGTTTTTTATTTTTTGTTTTTTATTTTTTTTCTATATAATTATTCTATTCTCATTTAATTTTTAATTTGTTAACAAATAAGATCATTGAGAAGTTTTGAAAATATTATAAAGATATATTTATATAATATTAGAAAGCGTTCATATTTTGTATTGAATTGTTTTTTTATTATTATTTATTATTGATATCATGATTTTTTAATGATATTATTAAATTAACTGAGTTTATAAAATTATTCGAGCCCATTCATGAATATTTTTATTTTAAACAAAAAGAATTACTTCTTTTTATATTTTTATACCAAAAAAATGGCCACCTAATATATATATATATATATTAAGGAAAGAGAGATGTTGGGTTGGGCTGGAAGAGCCCAAAATGAGAAGTGGTGAAGAAAGGCTGGGCCCAAAAGTCAATAAACAGCTATAACTATAAGGTTCATTCTTGTACGCGTTAGCGTTTGGACCCTTTACTGGCTGCTCCCTCTGCTCTGCTGCATCTTTTTTCCTCCTCTCTCTCTTTCCTCCTCCTCATTTCCATTGCTCTCTCTCTGCCTGTCGCTCGCTGCAGTTTGTATATTTGATTTGAAATTAGGGTTTATTATTGGAGATGGAGATAAAAGACTTTTGTTTTGGAGCCGATAGCACTCCTCCATTGTCTGTCATCGCAGCCGCCAAGGTTGCGTCTCTCACTCTTCCTCCTCCCTCCACTGTTACAAATGCTTCTGCTTCTGCTTCTCTTCCTACTTTCCTCTTCTCTAATGGGTACCCTTCTCTTTTTTCCATCTTTTCTAAATTTTTTATTCTTTTCTAAATTTTTTATTCTTTTCTAAATTTTTTCCTTTGATAAATGTTATATATATATAGGGCTTAGCTCTGTTTCTGTTCACCTGACATTCTTAACTTATCATGTATGTATGCATGTATGGTAGGCTGAAATTGCAAGGAACCTATGTGCTTCTCCGATACATTGGCCGCGTTGCCAATCTATATGGTCAGGACCCATTTGAATCTAGCCAGGTTTTTCATTCTCTTCCCCACTCTTGCTTTTTCTTATCTAGTTTTGCTTCTTAAAGTTTTCACAACGAAGTTTGCCTTTCTATTTTTCAGATTGATCAGTGGCTCGAATACACCCCTGTCTTGTCTGTAGGCTCTGAATTCGAGAATGCCTGCAACTATATTGACAATTATCTGCAAACTCGTACTTTTCTCGTGGGCTACTGTTTGTCTATTGCAGACATTGCGATCTGGTCCGGTCTTGCAGGTAAAGCTTCCGATTCCTTTCTATTGTTTACTTTACTGCATTTATTCAATAGTGGGTGTCAAATTTCAAAGAAAAGAAAATCGCTTAATTGTTGGCCTTATTATTATTGTTTTATTGTTTAGGGTTTAACAATCTCGTTGTTGAGCTGAATTTTTGACCTGGTCTGTTATTACCGATTGATTTTTATTACTGCATTTATGCTTAGAGTCCCAGAATATTAAAATAAAGGGCTTGGCTGCTATTTTTCTTGATTGCATGACTTTCCATCAACTACAGCATTTCATTTAGCAAAATAGACTGGTAGTATTATGTGCATTGAGAGATTGTTCCTATCTATTTCATTTTGTTTTTAAAGCGTTCATTTTTTTTTTCTTAAATCCTTCTCGATATGCATATGACATGTCATGCTTTGCAGGAACTGGGCTGAGATGGGAGAGTTGTAGGAAGTCTAAGAAGTTCCCGAACATAGTACGCTGGTTCAATTCAATATTTGATGAGTATAGCGAAGCTTTGAATGAAGTCATGTCAACATATGTTGGCAAAAAGGGCTCAGTAAAGCCTGCAGCAGCTAAACCAAAAGGGCAACAGGTTGTCGGTGGGGATAACCCAGAAAAGGGAAAAGCAAGCAGCAAACCTTCATCTGAAGTAGATCTTCCAGAAGCTGAAATTGGAAAGGTGTGTCTGCGATTTGCTCCTGAACCTAGTGGCTATCTTCACATTGGGCACTCAAAAGCAGCTCTACTCAACCAGTATTTTGCTCAAAGGTACCAAGGTCGAATGATAGTTCGCTTCGATGATACAAATCCATCAAAGGAAAGCAATGAATTTGTTGACAATCTTTTAAAAGATATCGAGACATTGGGTATCAAATATGAAACCATCACACATACATCTGATTACTTTCCCCAGCTGATGGAAATGGCTGAAAATTTGATCCGCCAGGGTAAAGCTTATGTTGACGATACACCACGCGAGCAAATGCAGAAAGAAAGAATGGATGGCATTGAATCAAAATGTAGGAGCAACAGTGTAGTGGAGAATCTGAAACTGTGGAAGGAAATGATTGCAGGATCAGAGAGAGGATTACAGTGCTGTGTCCGAGGGAAGTTAGACATGCAAGACCCAAACAAGTCTCTTCGAGATCCAGTCTACTATCGTTGCAATCCTGTTCCTCACCATCGGATTGGGTCCAAATACAAGATATACCCAACATATGATTTTGCATGTCCATTTGTTGATTCTGTAGAAGGTATAACTCATGCACTCCGATCGAGTGAGTATCATGATCGAAATGCTCAATATGATAGGATTCAAGCAGATATGGGACTGCGAAAGGTTCACCTTTATGAATTTAGCCGGTTGAATATGGTCTACACAATTCTCAGCAAGCGTCATCTTCGTTGGTTCGTTGAAAATGGAAAGGTGGATGGATGGGATGATGCTCGATTTCCAACTGTACAGGGAATTGTTCGCAGAGGTTTGAAAGTAGAGGCATTGGTGCAATTCATCCTTGAACAGGTAAGCTAACATGCATCCATGTCTTTACATCTTTCTATTCTGATGTTAATTGGATAGTCCATATGAGATGCTGTATACAGATTTGATGAAAAACTTACATTCTACTCGAAGAATATACAGTGAAAACATGCTTGAGGACCTTGAAGAACTTTGTGTTGTTCCCGTAACATGTGAATTCTTTCCTTCTTTTCCCAATTATACCAAAGAACTTAATTTCATTCATGTGACATTTGTTTGAATTCTTTGGTTAAAAGGCAGCTTAGGATGGCAAGTTCAGGTTCATCACTTTTGTGCATCACAATATTCCTTATTTACTTCTACATATGCAAGCATATGTCCATTGATTTATACTCTTAGGCTATTTTGTGCATTCACCCTTTATCTTCTTAAAGTTCTAATTCTAATTCTAATTCTAATTCTAATTCTAATTCTAATTCTATTTCGTTTCAGGGGGCATCCAAAAATCTTAATCTCATGGAATGGGACAAACTCTGGACAATTAATAAGAAGATTATCGATCCTGTGTGTCCCAGGCATACTGCTGTCATTGAAGAACATAGGGTGCCATTAACCTTGACTGATGGTCCCAAGCAACCATTTGTTCGAATCATTCCAAGGCACAAGAAACATGAGGGTGCTGGAGAGAAGGCCACAACATACACAAATAGGATATGGATAGACCATGCAGATGCAGAGTTGATCTCTGTAAATGAAGAAATAACCTTAATGGATTGGGGAAATGCCATAGTGAAGGAAATTGAGAAGGACCAGAATGGAAACGTCACACGCTTGAGTGGGGTCTTGCATCTCGAAGGATCTGTCAAGACCACAAAGTTGAAGCTCACCTGGCTACCAGATACAAGTGAATTAGTTAACCTCACTCTTGTGGACTTTGACTATCTAATCACAAAGAAAAAGGTAATTCTTCATTTATGAACTTTGGAAGTTTTTGTTTTGTTCCTTTTTAAAAGAATACAATTGTGTGTCTGTTTAAAACTTGTCTACTTTGAGAACCTTAGTTGTTGAGGCTGGGTGGTTTTTTATTCTCTGCTTTCTATTATTTCTGAGTGAGTTTGTTCTTTTTTTATCCTCCTAACTTTTTTGTTACTTTTTTGGCCACTGAAATACTGTACTTCTAATGGCTAATTATATTTTTCCCTATAGATGGGGTGATCATTTCATAAGCCTTGAGTTATTTTTTGTCATGTAACTGTAGTTTTGACTGAATGACTTCTCGATGTGTACTTGGGATCAAATTCTTTTTCAAACCAGCTTGGAGAATGTTGACCATCTACTTTTCAAATTTATTTTACAGTTTTTCATAAAAACTTTTTGGCATTATTGTTTATTTGATTTGTTTTTTTCTCTAATTGTCTGAATGTAGAGTTTCAGTGGTTGATTTATTCCAGTACCTATAATGCATTTAAAATGTCAAGTTTTGAAAGTGGCCTTGTAGTGTTTTCACCTTTGTGGGCGTGTGTGAAAAGAGAGTAGAATGAATACATAAGAAACTTTGAAACGGGTAACTCCATTTGATGCATCTATTTAATTGAACATTTTGTTTATGGTTGAATGTACAAGTAGCACACAAAATGAATACAATGGGGGATGGACCCTTGTAATGGACTCTTTCACATTGGAATCAGTTTATATTCAATCTAAATTAGACATTATAGTTGTGTGGGGGGCTTTTGGTGGTGATGAAGCTGGGTAGGAATAGATGGTAAAAGAATCTAGTTAGACATTATAGTTGTGTGGCATGATGTTTTGCATAATACATTATACTTGTCATAGATTTTGAGAGCAGAATTGTAACCATACTGAGTGGATGCTATGTAAAATTTTAATTGCTGGTTGGCGCTTGTATTTGTTGATGCAGCTGGAGGAGGGAGAAAGTTTCCAAGATGTGCTTAACCCATTTACCAAGAAGGAGACTGCAGCTCATGGGGATTCAAACATGCGAAATTTGAAGCGTGGAGAGATATTGCAGTTGGAGAGGAAGGGCTACTTTAGATGTGATGTTCCTTTTGTCAGACCTTCGAAGCCCATAGTTCTGTTTGCAATTCCAGATGGCCGACAAGCAACCTCATTGAAGTAGACCTTCATATTTGATTACTCTCTGGTGTTTTGGAGTTGAACATTTTTCCTAAAACTATGTAAGATGAGATTTGGAGTCTTTGACTCTCTTCCTTTTACATACAAACATGAATTTGTTCTGTGGTTTTTGATGTGATACTTCACTAATTTACCTTGCTATAGATGTTGTACGAATTGAATGGTGCCTTCTCAACCAGTTAATGTGGTTTTGGTAAATTTCCAAGTTTCAGATAAAGATGTTCTTGTTGAATCCAGTAGCAGTACAGATCCTGATGGGATTTGGCTTTTTTAACTAGGTGAATATGGCTATGATAAACTACATTTTCCTGTGGTTCCTCGTGTTGAATTTAGCTTCCGTGGTCATTTTAACTGTTCCTCGTATACAGATGCGATTAGGTCTCTAATGAGCACCAACTTTCCAGACTTGAAAGTTTTAGTTCTTGATTCCTTGCCCTGGGGATCGAGTAAAACCAGCGACAACATGGATTGTGCCCTCTTTCCTTGCGTGAAATTGGAACTTTATGATAGCATTGATCAAGTGACAAGCATTTGTATAGTGGGTTCTAATTAAGTCACAATTATTATTGCCTTGATTGTCTGTCCTGTTATTCCAAAATTACCCACTTTGGCGTGATGATGGCTAATCACATGTGCAACTTCTTTTCTTTAATAAGATGAGTACACCTACCACAATCACCTCTTGTTGTCATTTTCAGGTAAGATAAACAAGGCAAGAAACTTACTAGTGCATTGAAAGATGATGAGATGAGACAGGAAGGTTTTTCTTATGGATTAAGCCATTGCATTAACTCGGGGAGTTCTGTTAATCCATGATTAATTGTACTTTTAGAAGCAGCACGCAAGAGTGCCATGAACATGGAAGGAGAGGATGGTCCAATTTTATTTTTTTTCCCGACTAGAACTTGAACTCTGTGCATTGCTAAATAATAATATAAAAAGAATTAGGTGAAATTCATGATTTGTTAATAAATGGACCATACTCAATTGTTGTTTCTGATTGTCATCAACATTTTTTATTAGTTACGCATTATCATGATCTGCACTTACTAGTATGGTAACGAGTGATTATTTTATATTGGGTAAATGTATAGCGAATGGTGGGATTTAATTAAAAATAGTAAGCCATTACCCACCCCAATTACTTGATTGTGTTTTGACTTTCTCGAGCACGGGCTGGTTCCTTTTCCCTTCCCTGCTTATGGCATGTCCTCAGCGCACATCCACATGTAGATGGCTAATGTGATGACAAAATACATTTATTAGAAGGGTAATGTGAGGAGGAGGTGAAGATGGAGAGAACTTGTTTTTCAAACATATAATCGTGTGTTCTTACGGCATCTATCCAGTCTAGAACACTAATAAAAAGACCAAGTCTTCAAACTTGATGGAACTATTCTCGAAATGTAAGCAAGTGGATTGGTGGGTTAGCTGGCTTAGGCATTGAGGTAGAAAGTCTTCCTCCGTAAACTGACTTCATAAAACATGCTGCTTGTCTAATCTAATACATTTCATACATCTATCTGAGAAATACATATGGTCTTTGTCAAGCATGGTTTTATTATATATATATATATATATATATATAATTGGCTAAAACAACAAATTGATGCTTTGATATTTTATTCAGTGGAAGAACGGTCTGTAGAAGATTACATGTCGATTAATCATTTAATCTCCTAGATGATCCATCAAACACAAATTTCTCCCTTTAAAAAACTGTTACAGGAAGAATAACAATCAAAAAACCCCAGCTAGGCACAGCTGTAAGATTTATTAATTTATAATCAAAACCTAGCGTACGTACTTGTGTTTTTATACAGTCAACCAATCATCTACTTCTTAGGTGCAAACCTGGACTTGATCTTTCGGACCTCCTTGGTACCAACCTGGAAAGCCTTGGTCAAGACATGGTCAGGCACGGGTGGTTGGGCTGCAAACAATGTGGCTGCAATTGACTGAGTTCCTGGCAACTGGCTATTGAATGCAGCAATCACTGCAGCTGAGACTTGACCGTTGTTCTTCTGGAAATGAACCAAGCCTTTGGGGAAAACAAATGTCTCGCCCACCTTGATGGTCTTTGATATCAAAACGTTGGCAGTGGTAATGAACCCCACGTCCAGTTGGCCTTCAAGGACAAAGACCATCTCAGTGGCACGTGGATGTGTGTGGGGTGGATTTAAGCCACCAGGGGCGTAGTCAATGCGGGACATGGATACCCCCAAGGTGTTGAGTCCTGGGATCTTTTGAACATTGGCAGCAGTGACCAAGGAGCCGAATGTATTGTTGGTGAGACCTGGTTTAGCCAAACCGGCAAAGAAGAAGTCCTCTGCCGATATGTTTTCCTTGCAGGTGAATCCATTCACCTTCACACCTGTTTAATTATATAAGCATCTCATGTCACAAATTATCAAACTAGTAACATTAGCACATAAGCAAGAAAATGTATTGAAAATAAAACAGAATCAAAGACAAAAAGGTGAGATCCAAGAAAGATGAAGAAATTGTGTTGGGAAGGAACAGAGGAAAAGGCTGGACAAGTCAACTCTCCTACCCTATACCAATCATGTATATAATTAACTAAGATCAAAAGGAAATTAAAAACAATAGTGGAAGAAGAAATACCAGAAGAAAGATCAGCAACGCAAACATCTTGAAGCAGGTCAGGATCAGCAGAAACGGTGGCCACTAGTACCAAACCAAGAGTCATATAAAGAAGGGAGAGGTAGGCCACCTTATTAGCTGCCATGGCTGCTGCTGCAGATGCTAAGCGCTAGCTTTCTAGGTTCCTAGGTTCTGGCGAAAACTATTAAAGGAAAACAACTAGTTTTTTTTTTTGGTTGAAAAAACAACTGGTTAATATAAGAGAAAAAGGAGGGAGGGTGTCTGAATTAGGGAAAAGATGGATGAATAGGAGAGAAAGGTGGACATATGTATTTAGAGTGGCTGCTGCATGATTGGTAGGTACCAAAGTTGCCTTAAATATTCCATTCGGTAAAGATGTGGTACCATATATTTTTATATTGAATATAATTTCAAAAGTTACTTATTATTCATTTTAAATTGTAATAAAAAATTGATTTTGAGAAAAAAAAAAACCTATAATTTATAGTATTTTTTAAACATAATTAATTACAACCGCAAAAACTAGCTAAACATACACCGAAAACAAGGCAATAAATTTTGTAGTTGTATTAAAACTAGTTGATAATTACTGGGCCATTGTCATCTCTCCTGCCCCTACAGTTTGCGTGTGCTTCCATATTTCTTGGGTCAATTTTTCAACGTTCATGTATGGACTCGGTCTCTTATATTATTTTTTATGGAGATCTTTATTTCAATTGATGTATAAATTGGTCCAAAGATGTTTCTTTACCACGGGAAAAAAATCACATTAAAATGTGGTATGATGTAGCCAAGTTGATGGAAACTCAAGAAAAAGAAAAGAAATATTTTTCAGAAAAATTCGTGAAATGTATTTGATATTTTATTAATATAACCTTAATTCCTAGCCTAATCTACTTGGAAAATAACGAAAAAAAATATCATAATATAATCTAATGATAGTTACATCGAATAATAACTCAGAACCCAAGTTAGGATCAAATCTGTTTAGTTTGAGTTGTTGTCCTTAGCAATGCTTTTACATTACACCAATGATAAATTTATTTTTAACGAGTTCTAGTACTTATGGACCTCTCTTTGGCCCCTTTTCCTTCAATCTTGGACCATTTCCCCTTTTATTCGTACTCATAAGCCCCCCTTCAACCCTCCTCCCTTTAATATTTGGGCCATCAACCCTTTTATCTGTACTTTTAGGCTTCCCTTCGACCTACACTCCTTTAATCTTAGAGCCACTTTCCCTTTATCCGCTCCTATAGGCCTGACGTAGGTCCATTTACCTTCCTCGTTTTCTTATGGCCCTATCTTCGGCTCTGGACCTTAATATTAGGGCCATTTTGATGTAATGTCGGCCTCTTGTTGGCCCAATTACCTTCAATCTTACGGGCCTATTTTCTGGCCCACGTTCCTTTAATATTTGGGCAACTCTTCAGCCCATTTACCTTTAGTAGAACGGGCCTCTTTTAGCCCGATTTCTGTCAATCTTATTGGTCTCTTTTCGGCCTAATTTACTTTAATATGGAGGGCCTCCATTCAGCCCAATTAGCTTATCTTACAGATCTAATTGCGGCCCAAACCTTTAATCTTTCTGGCCTACCTTCGGCTCAATTTCCTTTAATAGTACGTGTCTCTTTTTTGTCTAATCGCTTTTAATCTAACGGGCCTATTTTCAGCCCAGCTATTTTTAATTTTACTGGCCTGTCTTATACCAATTTCCTTTAATCTTCCACGCCTTTTTTCGGCTCAACTTATTTAGTCTTCGGACCTCGCTTCGGCCCTATTACCGTTTTTTGTACTTATGGGCCTCTCCTGGGCTCACTTTACTTTAATCTTCGGTCAATTTTACTTTTTATTCGTAATCATATCCTGAGATCTCACCTAACAGCTTAAACTATTATGTTAAATTGGTTCTTTAACATAGTATCAGAGCCTTGATGACCAAGCGGTCACGAGTTCGAATCTCAGCATCCCTATTTATTTGATAAAAATTAAGCACAAGGTAATGTGAGTCTGTGCAAGTTTCAAGCTCAAAAAACTTTTACTTGAGGAGATGTGTTAAAGAATCATATAAATCATATCTTGAGACCTTACCTAAAGTCTCTTTTAACCTTTCCAAACTAAAGGCTACTGTCCAGAGTAAAAAGAAAAGGTTAGAAATGCTAAAGTAAAAAATATCATTAAAGACTACTTTAATTATCTATAATGTATAATCAGTTCAATTTATTATAGAATTTTGAGCAAACTACAACTTCAGTAAAAGACAACTGGACGTGAAGGACATTCGACAGCTAGAGCTAAAATGGTATGAAGAATGGAGTAGAAAATGATGGGGTAATCAACATAGCACCCAGATTTTTGTGTTTCTAGGCCAGAGAACAATTTACATAGCAATTGTCTATACCAAAGGTAGAAATTAATGCAGAAATGTTTTACATCGTTGTTAGATTGTAGTGAGGATACCAATGCGAAAATCTAACTCTTCTTAATCTTTCGCTCAAACTGTACATAACTAGTTTGTTCACTAACTTGTGCATAGAAGAAGACATATATAGGAACTAATTGGTTCGATAACTTGTACGTGCATGGAAGAAGACAATTAATACAATAATAGGCAACTCATGGAACTCTGTCAACAACTTGGAGATGGTATCTGTGATACTCCCAAGTGAGCCTTTGTTCCCTCCGTCGACCAACCAAGATTCGTTCCTGAGCAAGCTTTCAAGACCATCAAACGTTAATTGTCTCGATCTCAAGAGATTAATTAGCATTCCAAGAGGATGTGGTTTGATGCTTGTGGAAAGAATTAATTACAATGCTGCCATGTTGAATCAGTAGATAAATTTGGAAAGTGTCACTTTCTTGATCAGCTAGCAGCTGGTAATTATAATATTTTTTGATGGAGGGGTGATAAATGACCTTGCAGAAAATGCAACTCGCTTTCTAGTTCCCTACACTCAGAAGAAACAACAAAGGTATAGAATGAGAGAATCATAAGACGGGTAATCTTATGCCATAAAACGTTATAAACTAGGCCTGTCATGTGCTCTATTTATAAGGTGCCTGCACTTTCTAATTGTCTCAAGCTGCATTCTTGATCAAGTCTTCACTTCACCATGGTGAGTCTCAGGCCAAAGCCAATCATGAATCAATACACTCATTGAGTCTTTAACATGCCTAAATTAAGTGGGTGCATGCAGGGAGATGTGGAGGGTAGCAAGGAAGATCACGTGCCCTTCGGCCTTGCAGGGAAGAAAGGGAGATCAGGTGGATTTAGGGCTACCATGTTTGTGTATGGTATGCAAGAAAATTAATCGTATTAGCATCATTAACCATTCAGGAAATTAAGAATTTTAATGTCTATGCCTGTGTTGACTTCTCATGTCTCTTGTTTTACTACAGGCTTGGTGGCATTGGACAGCATGGGTTTCGTAGCAAACATGGTTAGCTTGGTTCTTTACTTCATGGGAGTGATGCACTTTGACATACCAACCTCAGCCAACACTCTAACAAATTTAATGGGCTCAACATTCTTGCTCACCGTTCTTGGTGGCTTCATCTCGGATGCCTACTTGAACAGACTTCATACTGTTCTACTTTTCGGCTTTCTTGAGATTATGGTATGAATTTAATTAGTTTTCCTTCAGTTTCTTTGATGCAAATCTATAACTTAGCTTTCATCTCCTCCACGATGAATACTGCTTACTTGAACAGGCTTTGGTGTTGATAACAATTCAAGCTCATGCAAAAAACATGCACCCTCCAGCATGTGGCAAGGCAAGTTGTGTGGAGGGTGGTATAGAATATATGTTGTACTTCTCGCTGGGTTTGCTAGCATTGGGTTCTGGTGGAGTTAGAGGAGCTCTACCAGCTCTTGGTGCTGACCAATTCAATGAGAAGGACCCAGAAGAAGCCAGGGCACTTGCAAGTTACTTCAATTGGATGACACTTAGCACGGTGGTTGGAGCTGTTGTTGGAGTCACGGGCATTGTTAATCTTAGTATGTTTCATGGTTGGTGGAAGGGGTTTCTGGTATCAACTGTGGGGACCTTCATTGGTTTTGTTATTCTCGCCGCCGGGAAGCCTTTCTACCACCTCCGACAACCAGGAGACAGTCCCCTTATCAGGATTGCACAGGTATTCCCTAATATTCATTCTATTGCTCTCTCCATGCATTTAATTATAGGGTCTGTATGCACAACCGCCTAACATTCGTTCATTGATTAATCTTCCTATTTAGGTTTTTGCTTTGGCCATTAGAAACCGACGATTGCCATTGCCAAAGGTTGAGGAATTGTATGAGATCAGTGACAAAGAAACCATCGCTTATGAGGAAAAACTTGAGCACACTGAACAATTCAGGTAGCATAAGTCATGACTACCAGTCTTCCTACCATAGATGTAGTGAAGCAACATGTTCCTTAATTAGTTATGCAGCCTGCAGACAGGACAGGTAGCGTTTGTTTTCTGATGAAGTTTCAATTTATTGAACAGATTCCTAGACAAGGCTGCAATTCTTCCTGAAGGCATGCAACCAACGCCATGGAAAGTTTGCTCTGTGACACAAGTCGAAGAAGTGAAGATCCTAACAAGAATGTTACCTATATTAGGCAGTACCATCATAATGAACACATGTTTAGCACAGCTCCAAACCTTCTCAGTACAACAAGGAAACGATATGTATCGCAAAATTGGCAAACATGATTTTCCTGCCCCATCAGTTCCAGTAATTCCACTCGTATTTATGGTCATACTCATACCTGCCTATGAGTTCTTCTTCGTTCCTTTTGCTCGGAAGTTCACTGGCCATCCGGCAGGCATCACGCAACTTCAGCGTGTGGGAGTTGGTCTAGTTCTCTCTGCCGTTTCAATGGCCGTAGCTGGTATAGTTGAAGTAAAAAGAAGGGACCAGGCACTTAAAGGTCATCTCATAAGTCTTTTCTGGCTTTCCTTCCAATATGGAATATTCGGAATAGCAGACATGTTCACCCTCGTAGGACTATTGGATTTTTTCTACAAGGAGGCACCTTCAAGCATGAAATCACTGTCTACTTCATTCACTTGGCTTTCGTTGTCTTTCGGCTACTTCTTGAGTACTGTTTTTGTGAATCTGATAAATGCCGTCACCAAAAGAATTACACCAAGCAGACAAGGATGGTTACATGGGCAATTGTTGGACTACAACAATTTGAATCTGTTCTACTGGTTCTTAGCCATCCTCAGCTGTCTCAACTTTTTACTCTATCTCTACTCGGCCTCATGGTACAAATATAAACCGGATGACACAGAGTCTAATAACAAGCCAAAAGCGAAGGATTCGGATGAGGGATTGCTTCTTGCCAAGGAAAGTAGTGGGGCTAAGACAGATGAAGAGGAAAGTGAGCAGAATGCAGCAAAGAGGAATGAAGAAGAAAGCGCACAGGAGACGGATGATGCTGAAGCAAAAGCTCCCTCTTCTGAGCAATCCAATGGAACAAAATAAAACAAAAAAGAAATTAACAATTTTAATGAAGCCCCCTCCCCCCAAAAACATCAAAAAGTAGAAGAAGAATAGAAGATGCTCATTGCAGCAACTGAATGGAGCTATTGGCAGAAATTGTCCTAGTTTTGGGGTGATCAGTTTGATGTTCCTTTTAACATTTTCACTTGTTCTTTGTTTGATGATGAGAAAAATAATGAAGAATGGACCTTCTTGCATGTTAGAGAAATTAATAAATTGAGTTCAGTAGGTCAAGTACAGAAGTTGGAGGTTTATAAGATTGTTGCTCTTGTGTATTTATAACGCCCCGATTTTGTTCCTCTCCAAATATAGCTAGGGCTTGAGAAATTGAGGTGCATGCTTCCGAAGAAATCAAGAACAGCGAGTCAAGTCCATGGGCCAATGAAGCTCACATGAAGGCCTAGTGATCCTTCAAGTACATGGGCCAATTAAGCTCACATGAAGGCCTAGCGATCCTTCAAGTACATGGGCCAATTAAGCTCACATGAAGGCCTAGTGATCCTTGTATTGCCCAGCCCAACCTGACCCGGACCTTTGTGTTCTTGACGAGCAAGAAGTTAGACACCATTGGCATAGCTTCTGCTTCTTGTTTACATCATTACAAGTAACTTAACCATGTACAAACCAAAGTACTAGTGATCAAACACTCAGGAAATTTAAAGTTAGTTTAAGTATAAATTTATTTGAATATATCTATATGCATAAGCTACTAGGTGGAGTTTGGTTAATATTTAAGAATAGAAAAAACAGGTGCTTGATTGAAGAAATATGCTTTTTTAATAAATTTATATCTTTTTCGAAGCATGAACAATGAGAGATATACTGCTCTTTATAGAAAACGAATATATATTTAAAATATGGATCTAATTAAGATCGATTATAATCCCGTGGCAAATCTGGCATAATAAAAAGCAATCATAGCAAAAAGGGCACCGACAGATGAAATGAAGATGGGTGGCCCGCCGTCAAAGAAGAGAGGGACAAGGAGAGAGCATGCTCAAAGCACATGGAACCGAACCAACCTTCCAGGTTGATGCTGGACCAGGTGCTGCAGCATGCAAAATATCCCCTTGCTGGAGCACATGATCTCCCATATATCTTAAGTGCATCTCTTAGGTTAAATGGATATATAGCTCTTAAATTAAGATTAATTAGTGTTTGACTTGAATATACACACACGCTTGGTTAATTGGTCCCTCCATTCACATCACCTGCTTCTTCTTCTTCTTCTTTACTTTGCCGGTACATCGAGGAGGCGGTCCGTCCATGTGCTTCACCGTTAACTATTTATTTTCTTCGATTTTAACTCGTCTGATAGGCATTGATCTTTCATTTTTAATTTTAGATTTCATCCCCTGAATTATATTTTAGCTGTATAGGTTTTTTTTCTTAGAATGGTTGATTAAGGAGCTGTACTTTATTGTTGATGATGCAATTAAAAAGTTAACAACTTCTATCCTTTGATGGATGTGGAGTCATTTTACGGTGTTTATGGATTAACTAATTGTATTTTTTTATTTATTAAGTCATTAATTTGATGAGGACCACATTAGGAAGCTGAAAAATGCGTACAAGAGGAGGTTGCGGAAGAAGCGAGCAGCAGAATCCAGCCGCAATGGCACGACAGAAGCAAAAATCCTCGTGAAAGGATTTGCAGCCACAGTACGTTGTTGTTGTTGTTGTTTTTTTATTCTGTGGTAGTTTTTAATTATTAAAATGTTCTTTACCGAAAAGATATCAATTTAAAATAAAAGAAAAATTATTTTTATATATTTTTAATTAAAAATATAGTTTAAAAACATTTTATACCACATTATTAAATATATGGATTTCCAGTAGGAAGTTGGCCACAGTAGACACAAGAATCCTTGTGGTAAGTGGTAACAGGTGAGGAAAAAAAGGAACTAAAGGGGAAAGGAAAGTTAAAAAATAAAAAGAGAAATGTGCGGCGGAAACAATGATGAGCGGCAAAACTAGCTTTGAGAAGTTTTGAGAGGGAGCTCGGTATTGTGTACAAATAATTTTTTATTTAAAATTAATAAAAAAAAATATTAAAATTATATATTTTTATTATTAGTTTTAGATTGTTTTGATGTATTGGTATTAAAAATAAATTTTAAAAAATAAAAAATAATAAGTTTAAAGAACAATCATTACTAATATCAAACATATTCTTTTATTGAATTTTGAGTTTTATAGCACAGCTGCTTTATATTACATTATTATAATTATTAGTTATTTTCAGCCATTAAGACTCGTGTTAGCTCAACTGGCAATATTCAAATGGTATATTTTTTAACCTACATATAAACATGCAATCTCTAGTTAACTAAATCTCCTCTGCACACTCGTGCGTCACGTGAACTAGTTTGACAGTGTGATAATAGTTATTTTTCAAATAATTTTTCGTGTTAAAATATATGTTAATAATGTTTTTTTATTTTTAAAAATTATTTTTGACATCAGCACATCAAACAATCCAAAACATACAAAACATATTAAATTTTAACTAATTTTTTTTTAATTTTTTAAAAACACGGTTTGCACCGCGTTCCAACTAGTTTCCACTAAAATCCTGCAAACAACCAAGATGTATTTAAGGGTATAAGAAATAAAATATCA
>Ga0307510_10002699_pt1 | contig 20294 bp, 31 predicted proteins | sample 12_EM_MG_FD_207224 | JGI IMG/M metagenome (GOLD analysis project Ga0307510, IMG submission 207224) | Populus trichocarpa ectomycorrhiza microbial communities from riparian zone in the Pacific Northwest, United States - 12_EM | ecosystem: Host-associated > Plants > Roots > Unclassified | place... | reverse complement strand
TTAGTCCCCATGATTCTCTCGCGATTGCTGGACGAGTGGAAGGCATGGGTAGAGCACGTGGACAAAGTCGTCAATGGGCAGGCTGGCATGTTTGGTGTGGAAACGGTGCGTGGCTGGGAACGTGTTCTTGACGGGTTTGCCGATGTCAAGGGGAATGGGTTTGAGGCCTTGCGCGAAATAAGGGACAGTTGGATAGTGAAGGTAGGGTGGTTGGTTGGACGAGTTGGCCAAACGATGATGGAGGACTGAGGACGGGCTGGACCACTCATGCATTTCATCCTTACGGTTCTAATTGCATTCACTGATAATATCGCACTCCTTTCTTTTGTTATTTACTACTTCATGATGATTACGATCCCATTAGCTGTTTTGATTAGGCCACATGGATTATTATGTATTGATAGCATTAAAAACAGTGTTTCCCACTGGCAAAGTCATCGTCCCGCGTCACACCCTGTCACGTTCTTCACCTTCACCACCTTGCCGCCATACAGTATACAGTGACGGTGTATGGTCAACCATGTCGCTCGTTTGGCAGGATCCCATCACTTCCCCCTGTATATTTTCCAAGAACCAGCAGCCAGAGCATACTTACGCGTTCGGCACGGTAGTAGCCCAGCTAACTCTTCGAATGTGGGGCCAAGCACCAACGCACCTTCACGGAAGAGTTTCGACCCAATGAACTGCCTATGGTGCGTATCATCACGGATGGTCATATTCTCCGTTTCTCAGAGCACCTCCAGGCATTCTAAATCTTCTTCCCCTCTGCGATCCGTTAGCAATTTATCGGTGCGATGCAGATTCTTGCGCCATTACTCGTCTCCGGCCCAGGCGGAATGTGATCCTCTTCCTCCTGTCTTCAATAGTTCCCCTTCATTCTCCCTTGAAGGGGGTTCCCAGAAGCGTCCGCCCCTCAGCCATAATAGTCACCGATTACAGCCGGCGCGGGGTGGTCCAATGCAGACCGCGGTCACCAGCGATACCGCGAATTCAGCTCCCATGGATTCTCGAGTTGACGGCCTAGGCCTAGATCACTTTGCATCACCCTCGACGACTCTCGACGATGTCCTACAATCAATATCGCCCAAGATTCATGATACCCCACGGCACTCAGTCACGCGATTGAGCATTTGCAATCGTGAAGATTCGTTAACTCGACGACTCTATCATCTCTATACGTCATTCCCTCATACATCTGTCCAGTCCCTCGTGGCACACCACGATGCATTCCCAGATCTGCAATCTTCTCGGTCCTACAACTTTCTCATTCGGCTGGCTATTCGACATTCGGCATTTGGTACCGCTCACGCGTTATTACGATCTATGCGTGCATCCCGTGTCCCAGAGGATCAAACGACGTGGAAACTCTGCGTACGGCTCCTGGTTCGCGAAGGACGTTGGCCCGACGCGTACAACCTCGTGCTCAACCTACCGAAAAGTCTTCCGCGTGTCTCTTTGGTTTCGGACGGCGTCCTTGTCACTATTTGGGCCGAACTTTTAGGCACCGTCAAGCGCAGAGCATTCCGGGGCCGGCAGCATACGTGCGACCCCGGGATGCACAACCTCACGCGTTACCGTCAGGTGATGCGGCTGCTGCCAACACTTGGGGTAGCAACAACGGACACACCCCCACCGCAAGCCGTGTACGCGTCCGTGGCGGCGCTATTGGGAATGAAGGAGCAGGAGGCGGCTCGAAAAGTGACCGCTCAGTTCATTACAATGCAATCCAAGGATTTAGCTCTCCAACTGGTACATTTGCACGTGGCTGCGGAGCCAGGAAGACAGTCCCTCGCGACGTTTTATCGCGCACTTCGGGATCTACGAGGTTTCCTTGCGCTGTGTCCCGAGTTGGAACCCAACAGCATCACGCTTTTCCTCTTACTGGGACACTTGAAAGGGGTAAAGCCGTGCGGGATCATTGGTGACAAACTCGTTGGATGGTTTCGCCGCCGATGGGGCAATTCCGTCGTCAGTCGCCGAGTGGAAAGACGATTGTTGGCGTTGGCGGTAAAGGAGAAGCGGGTGGAATTGATCAGAAAGTGGATGACTTGTGTAGAGACACGTCGGAAGGTTTGGTGGATGTGGAGCCTCGAACGTGAGGTGGTGGATGGCGGGGTCCCCAAAAGACGCAGCCTTACACGACGCCCGGAGCTGCAGTTCGCGAAAGGCGGAACGGAGCTGTTTCTTGTAAATCGGCTGTTGCGTCGAGCGTCGAGGGTGTTGAAAGAACGAAAGAGCGCTTTTACGAAACCGATTGTTTACGTAGAGACGGGTAATCGATAGCCGATCCCTAGATCTCAATTTCGAACAGTTTCACTTTTGGGGCTTCTCTCCACGGTTCTTCCAGTCTTGTTGTGATCACCTCTTCTTCCTCTGCACTCGTTCTCCGCTCAGCCCAACCCGTTTCAAAGGTGGTGACCGACAATAACATTCGACACGAGGCCACGCCACATAGATTCGCCAGCGTTTTCTCTGTCACTCAAGCTTATCTTCCCGCTCCACTCGATGTCTCCGTGTCCGCTCCAAGTAACCGCACCCTCGACAAGAGAAGATCTTGGCCCAATTTTCAATCTTCTTCCCTCCTGTAGATCCCTCGTGACGCGTCAATGGTCAGATTTATTGGTTTCGATCTCCACTCTAATCGATGATGGTGCCACGCCGCACGGGGCTACGTGTACCTACTCGTACTCGTACTCGTCTTAGTTGCTACCGAGCTCTTGGAACAAATGAAACAAAAAAAAACCAATAGATCAAATCTGGGTCGTTCTGTGTCATCTGCGCACGGTGCCACTCCTTCTCTCCTGCATAATCTTTTGTCACAAAAAGTGCCTCTTCCCGACAGCTCCTTTTTGCCTTGGCTCGCTCGGCTCTGGGAGGTGCAAGCTCGCCCCGCCCTGAGTCGCAATTTTAATTTTAATTTTTTTTTGGCAAAACGGGAATGTCATCCCTTCCCTAGCGTGCCGCGCTAAGGAGATGACGAAATAGTCTCCGTCGTCATTCATTCCACAATGCTTAAATGTCGGCGCACGAGACTGATCGTTCACTCATCCTCGCCTCGTTTTTCGTTCTTTTTCGTTCTTTTTCACTCTTTTTAATTGGCCTGCTCTCGAGATGGCCCCCAACTACGGTTCTCTTAATGCTGAACAAGTGCTCGCACTGTCCTCCACCGTCGTCGGTGTGGGTCCGGGTGGTAATACGTCCATGGTTGCGTAAGTGTTTTACGGGGTTCCTTCTGCTGCCCTTGCCGTGGCGTTGGGAAATTACCTATTGATGTTTGCGCACATGTGATGGGTACCAACACCAGTCACGTCTCGATATGCAATTACAGGGGCGCCATCTTGTTGGATTGCTACGTTCTTCCGACAATGGCAGTAACCGACTACCGCACCTCCACAACGGGCATAACGCCGGCGCATCTCAGTTCTGGTAGGGGCACCGAAAAAACTGTCACGCTGTTTTGGACGCTGACTCGGCCGAAACTCTTGCTGCGACAAGCCGACGCCAAGTCATTCGACGAGGTCCAGCAAAGCGTCGCCGGCATAATCAAAGATAAAGTCCTTATTGGGCACTCTCTATGGAATGACTTGTCTGGTGAGTACTGTAACCGTGCCATCATGTTTCAGGATGTCTGTTACAACCGGCCCTTAACCGTCGCTTCCTTTATTTTTTTTTAGTGCTAGGGATTCCGCACCCAGCGGTAAACACTCGTGACGTTGCGTTGTACCAGCCATTCCGAAATGCCCTTCGAACGCCTACTCAGCCCGTTCGGTTATCGACTTTGACGTTTCATCTCATGGGCAGGAGGTGCCAAGAGGGCCAACAAAATCCCGTACGTCCCGCTATATTTAACTTTGAAAAGGGCACCAGCTTACTCCTGGCGACCTGTGGCTGGTGTGTTGCACGCCGGACAGCTGGAGAATGCCCGTGCCGCCCTAGATCTCTACCGCTCTCACGCTAACGACTGGGAGGCCGCCATTCGCGACGGCCAATGGCCGTCCGCGCTCCCGCCTAGCACGTTTTCTCGCTGCTACATATGAAGGTTAGACTCAAAGGGACATTGAGCGCCCAAGTAACAAAACGAACTCTCCGGACTCTCCAACCAAGTATCTTTTTTTTCCATATAATTTCTTGCTCAATAGTACAGTAGAGCCGTTTAGTTTTTTTATATTGCCGTTTAGTTTATCCGCTCGTACAGTTGCCGTACGGTAGCATAGCAGCGCTTAGAACAGGTCTAAAGCCTAATTGTCACTTTCCTTGCCTTTGTCGGCCACGGTTGAGGCCGTTGAGGAGCGAGTCGGCCCCCCAACATTTGTTCCTGTTTGAACTTAAAATCGCACGCGCCGCTTATGCCCTGAGCGTTTCCAAATTGGGGTAACATCCGTCGAAGCCCGACCGCCACGCCGCGGATTTTCCCACGTGGCACGCAACAGCAAAGAGGCGCGGCACGCGGCACACATGATACACACGCACACACAATTGGAGACATACAGTCCCGTTTTGTCCCTAACTGTGAACTGATCTCATTTCGATCGACTGACTACATGTCTCACCGTCCCGCGGCAGCGGATACAGACAAAGATGAACAGCAGAACCTGCCTCAATGTAGGATATGCCTCGACGGCCCAGACCCCGACCTCGGGCGTCTCATCCGACCCTGTTTGTGCAGTGGAACCGTCAGCGTAGGCGGGCGCAGAGCCATTTCTCCCACCCTCTCACGCAAAGCTCGCGCTAATAAACCCATCGTAACGGAAAAAAACAGCACGTACACCTCGCTTGTCTTCAGCGATGGAGGAAGACCTCGGTAAATGCCTCGGCGTTCTTCGTCTGTCCGCAATGTCACTACCATTATCGCTTTGCTCGCACCAAGATTGTCGGCCTCGCCACCAACCTAGGTTCGTCCCATATTCCCAACACCCTCCCCCCCTTTTGTTTTGTGATTCCAGCAATGATCCCACATACCTCCCTCTTTCAGTCGCGATCGGCACTCTATCTACAATCCTGTTCACGATGATAGTCTATACGTCGTCTTTCCTGGCGACCGCCTTGCTCTCCTCGTTGGACGACCCATCCTATAATTATGGCGGTAGTTCTTCCGCCATCTACATATCTATGGGTGGCGGCTACTGGTCCTGGACCAACCCATACACAGTCGGGCGTGACCTCGTTCGCGCCGCGCTACGCATAATTCAAGATGAAACCGGTGGCATCTTCGACCCTGATCTATTGTTGACCTCCTCGTCCACACCCGGCAGCAGCAGCAGTAGCAGCAGCGCCGACTCGGAGCTCACATCAGACCCCAGTTTTCTTTGGCGTTTTGTTCGCCGTTTCATCTTGGGTTTACCCGTCGTAGGCGCGGCGTCCTTGATCCACATGCTGCTCTCGTTACCCCTTCTCGGTCCCATCCAGTGGATTGCGCGCTCTAGAGGGAGTCGGGGAAGGGGAAGCAGTGGAGCGCGAGACACCGCCGCGGTGGTTATCATCCTTCTTCTCGCGATTGGCGCGTTACGGTAAGGGCCAGCCTTTTTCTACCGCGGATATTTCGCGTCTCCGCGCATTGATTGGTGATTTTTTTCGTTCAGGGTCATCTACCAGGTCTACAAATTTACAGAATCGGTGACGAAACGTGTCTTATTGCGCGCTGAAGCGAGCATACTCGAAGTCAATTCATGATAGTCTGCTTCCGCGTAGGCCGCGTTTGTAGTTGCTTCCATCATGATGGGGAAAAGCCTTATATTATCATCGTTCGCCATCAGATCGTCTAGACATCGCTTGACCGTGCGTGTGTAACGGGCTACCAAAACCTCCTGAGCTCCCGTCGAACCCGTTCATATCCCTCGCGTGTAGCCTTTTGTGCATCACCTCCCTGCAACTCCCGGAGGTACAACTCTACTGCAGAATCGATACGATCTGCAGGGAAATACTCGCCAGGAGTGTGCTTCTCCGCCTCTAGCCAATCCTGGAAAAGCACGCAGATTGCGGCTGAGAGTATTTGAACAGCCGATTGTGAACTGAACGGGGGAACCTGTCAAGAATAAGTGAGAATCCGACTCGGTAGAAATTTGTAACCATCATATCACACACCTGTGACTCATACATCTGATGAAATACATCCCAAATCTCTACATATGGTATACCACACCGAGCCAACACTCGGACAACCCAGCCCGGTGGTACGGCATCGGTATTGGCCAACTGGAACTCGACCAATAGACGAGCGATATGTTCTGTCATTGCGGATTCGTCAGATGCCGCCGAGTCGGAAGGGATACTAAAATACGAACTGAACGGAAAACTCGATTCTGAGCTATGGAATCGTTGACCTAATGGGACAATTTTTGCTTGGATCTGATCCATGGCTTCGGCAGGTGGAACACCTTGCATAGCTAGCCTGACGTTTAGCGCGAAAGTCTGCTGTGTTCACGAAATGAACGTACTCTCGTTGAATATACGATTCCAGATGTCTCTGACAAGCGCTTCATCTCGATGTTGCGACACGTGGAGAACCAACAACTTGATCGTCAAAAGGTCATACGGCTCAGCGTACACTTGGTAGAGCTACGTTACGGCCATGAATGAACCAACCAACTCTCACAAGGCGAATCGAAACACATACTTCTGTGATGTTGAACAGCGCCCTTTCTAGCAACTCTACCTTCTCTCTCAAATCAGAGTCGGTCGGTTGAGATTGAAGGCGAGGTGACAACGTGTGGAATAACTCGAGTTGTACTTGAGAAACTTCCAATTTCTCCTCCAGGTCTGTCAGGAAGGCAATAGCGGACTCATGTTTACCACCCGCAGAAACAGGATGGGACTTTGCATTGCCGACAGCGAGTGTCAAGTACTCTATCCGTTGGGATAGCGATAAAGACAATCTTAAAAGGGTTGAGAAAGATGACAACAGCAGTCGTCGACAGCACGTACTCGGATGATTCTGCCAAGGCAGCAAGCACCTCGGCAGCGCGGAGGGGTTGACCGTCCTTGACATAGAACTGCCAAAGAAGTTGATACTTGTCGAGTGTTCTCGGTTCGCGTTTGAGATGGGCTTGAAGGTATGACGGACGCATCTGCACGGCAATGAGTCTAGGCACTGGGAAGGCTGACGCTTGCGTACCTCAAGCAACTGGTCCGCCAGACCTCTCGAAATCAGCCACTCGTATAATCGCGAGTGAAAAATCTCGTCGGTGCTTAGGAATGCTAATTCATAGGCATGGGCCCGCACTCGTTCGGTAGTCTCGTCACCACTCGCGACCTTATTTTCGAAGGTCTCTAACGAGTCCAGAATCAAGTCATAGCATTGCACGCGCCGCTCCCAGGCAGGTCTTCGGGGATCATCGGGCGCATTGTTGCTGCGTCCCTGTCCATCAGATGGTCTTGAGAGATCTGGCAAGGGAACCGTTTGCCAGTACTCCTTCCCGAGACCGTCGCTGTCCAATGCTTCAGCGCAGTGTAAGGGAAGCTCGATAGCGCCTTTTGCGAAATCCAGCTGCTGGTAGTCGCCAATGATTTCGCGTAGCTTATCGAACTCCATGATACGGGCGCCTTTCATGAACAACCTGGCCATCTGGTCAGTTTCCGGAGGTGACAATCAACCAAGGGAACTACCTCAATGATTCACCTAGGTACCCTTGTCGTTCCTGCGGATTCCGGCTCTCCACGGCTCTCCGTACGCTTTCCTTAGCCTACATAAAGCGGGTCCGGCAGCCGTCAAAGAAGATAGAAAAAAATTACGAACCTTGTAAAGCATCACATCGTCCGTACTGCAGAACGAGCCACACCGAGTTTGCAGGATATCGCTGATGGTATCCACCTGGTATGACCATAGGTTAAAGTTGTAAAGTCCAAGTGGTACCACATCACTTACGGCTATCTGTTGGCCAATTTGTTGGTCGATTATCACGTTTACAAGCGCCCTCGACGCAGCCACTCCATTTTGACCAGTGATGAGCTCTTCAAATGTCATAGAAGCTATAAGCCTCTGAGTGGTGGCATCCGTTCTGATAGATTCTTCAGTCATGTAGTGGATACACCAGGTAGAGTACCTACCGGCCAATGAGTTCGCCGATGTGGTGGTCAATAAGCAAAAGAAAGAATGACACCGCTTCGATCGTTCGCCCTAGTAATGCTTGCAGATCTGCTACCGACTTTTGTTCGGCCTGAAGACGGACATTAATCAGTCAATTCGGGAAGTAAGGTGAATGTGATTTCGGTTAACCTTCCATGCTTCCTGGTCACTTGCGGGGGCTGCACGAGCACCTGAATAGTCCCCGGTGGCAGAATGGAAGAGATGGGGATTTCCTTCTAGGAAACTATGGAGTGCAAAGAGGTTTCTCTGCACCATAAGCAAGATTTCTTCTGGTATGTTGGTTTGCGCCCCTGATGCACTTTTAAAAGAGTTTGCATGACAACATAACGAGATGATTGGTACGTACGCTGACTTTATTAACTTGCACTTCCAGATCGGTCGGACCAGCCGTGCAAAATATAGGGCGAATCCTTCTCGTCTCCCGCTGAATAGGGCAGTTCCAGATCCATCGCCTGCTCTTCTTTAATTACATGGGACGTTGAACCAGGGAAAGGTACTCACCGGTCCCATATGTCATCCGTTCTGCCCACATTGGACGTTCACCGCAGTCATAGAAAGCTTGTTTCGCGACATTAGAGAGCTCGGGCGCAAGGTTTGTAATTGACCCGCTGATGGACTGCTCGCGGAACTCGAGGAACGTATTTCCGCTAGCCAGGGCTAAAAGCATGGCACATGTCTGGTCCCGGCCAAAACTAGAGGCGTGTGTGAGTACGGTATATAACCACTATGGTCATAGGGGAATAATACCTATCTCGGAAGTCGATGATAGGCTGAACGTTTCCTTCAGCTTGCACTTCTTCGAGGGCATCGCGCAACCAATCCAACGCACGACGTTTTGCTAATACAGTGATTCCAACGTTTGTTAGAATTAGGAACTGTCGCGGCGGTTCCAAAAACTGGTACGCGAGTTCGTTCGTTACAACTGGCATTGGTGTGTTCGAATCCGGGCTGGTGAAAGTTATTGCGTTCTTAGGCCGGGGAAGAGCAGCCATGCCCCAGGTCCGTCCTGGGATGGCAAGCAAAGCCGCTCTCTCTGTCAGTGGTGGGCGCTGGGATCCAGCACCAGCACCGAACCGTGTCCCTGCCAGTTGCGATGCCTGTGGCGGTGTCTGACCGAGAGCGCCGACGCGCGTCAAATCTGGTGACATGCAGAGAATAAAATCAGTGCCATCGGTGTCCCCGGGATGCGCAGCAATGGTAAGGCCAGCAGTATGGGTCGAGTTCTCCAATTCTGTCAGTACGTATGGCCGCGAAGTTGGGGGGGCTTGCGGATGACGGGTTGGATAGCCAGTACCACCCGAGAAGTAAGGGTTGGATTGCTCATCAGGGTGGAGCAAATCGGCAGGGGGGAGGCGAACGTGAATTAATTGTAAAGGGCGTTGAACTCGTGGATCGTTCCCAGGATAGTAGCTATATGGGCTCGCGGATGAAGAAAAATATAGGCGGACACCATTCATAGTGATAGCCATCAACTGCAAACCGGTTCGAGTTTCTTCCTGGGTGATAACGTGTAATGCAATAATATGAAAGTGCTTTGGCGTGATAGCGGGTGATCCAGGCGCTTTTTCTTGAGCAAGTCTGTATAAATTTTGAATCGTCTGCGAAAGCTGAACAGACTTGTTGGTCGTTGGGTGGTAGACGGAAATGGTGCTGTTCGCGGTCAACGTGTAGAATAAGTTTCTGCTAGGGTCTGAGACCACGGAAACAATGCGATCTGGAGGCAAATTGCAGCTTCAATGACCGTGGAATGTAATAAACAGTGCGCACCTTCGGCGCGAGAAGTGGTGAACCGAGGGAAAAAGCTTTGAACACTACCGACAGAATGGTTGATCAGCTGGACGCGCCGACCAAACCAACCCTCCTTTTCCTGATAGTGGAGTTCATAGAGATGTCCATCCTGCGAGCCCGCCATGAATATTCTACCGTCAGCAGCTCCTGCGACAGATATCATCTCCACATCACATGGAACAGACATGTCCAGGTCAAAAAGTTTGATTTCTTTGCGACTGGTGTGATCGACATCTGTCGCAGAGACTCCCAGAAGGATGACGGTCAAGGGAGTGCACAGTACTAGCAGATAGTTGATCTCGTCAACAAAGACGCCCGGCTTGGGGTTGACAATCGCGACATGGGTGATGACATCTGGTTGATCCACGAAGGAGCTTAGGTCCTGACTGTCGTAAAACCTCAGCTCGAGCCTGAGGAATTTGTGCGAAGAGACAAATGACACACCCTTCCACGTAGTCCCAGAGAAAAAGCTTATGATCTATTGCAACCCAAACCCTCTCAATTTCCGAGAGGAGCCCCATGTGTGAAATGACATCCGTGGCTGGATATGTGTGTAAGTATTGGGTTGTGGCAGATACACGAAAGACGAACTGTTGTAGAACTGAAACAAGCCTTCAGGAATTGCGATCAATCGCCTTTTTTGAAATGGGACACGATAGTCATCGGGGGAGACAGAGTAAGAGGCTGAGGAGGCTGCACCAGCTGATAGGGAGTGTTAAGTATCTATCATCGCGCGCGCGGTTGAACCGACCTACGAATGCTAGTAAGTAGTTCGCCTGTGTCAGGGATAACCTGGGAGTCCTTGGCGAAATAATCCTGGAGGACTTGACTCGCGCCCTGAAGGAGAGGCAGTTCCGGTGTGTGGTGCGTTATGTGGGTTTGCATGGACCGAGGAAGTCCAGTGGACGAGCTCAGCAGCAGCAGGGGATGAAGCCAAACCTTGACCGGGAGCACAAGCGCGTGCACCCTTCCGTTGAGCGTGCATGGACCACGTGCCACTTCACCCAATTACAAGCCTAGCCTCCTTTTTTTCGACGGGTCACAATATTAATACTCTATCTGTATCAGCCTCGTAGAGACAAGCGCGCGCGCCGCTTCTGGCTGCTCTGGCCTACAACTAACAATGTATGGATCACCGGATTCCTTACTGGGCATTTGTATTGGCGTAGTGCAACCAATTTTGCTCACGTGTGTGACGCGCTTTTGTATGGGACGCGTCGGTGGCACGGGAGAGTGACAAGTTGGTCTGGTATTCCACTCTTCTGCCATCTATACAATATCCCGCCCTATTCCCAACTATGCCGCCCACAAAGCAAGCTGCCATTCGCCAGTCGATAACCCTCAAAGGATCCACAGACCTCGTCACCGAGTTTTTCAAGTATGCGGTAAACACGTGGGTGACTTTCGATGAGAAAATGAACGGTCATCCCCTGGCTGAATCGAGACCTCTCCTTCGTGTAGGATCCTATTTCAACGGGGAGTGTACCCAGCCGATGACTTTCACATGGTCAAGAAATATGGCCAAACTGTTCTAATCACTCAAGACCTGGCTCTGGAGAACTATCTCGAGAAGTACCTGTTGTTATCTTCCATGCCGCGTGTGGTCCTCACACCGTTCCAAGGATATTGAAACAAGTCAGCAGTAAGCGCGTGGTCGTCCCCTCCTCAACGGAGTAGCTAATGCGCGGTGCAGCATGGTTGCTCACAGGGGCAGTGACACAACTTGTTGTGGCGATTATATCCAAAGACTCGAGAACGCCTCTTGAGCGGTGGGTCTTTGATATCAATCTCGTCGAGCAATCTTCCCAGGGGGCAGTGGGACAGTGAGTCTGAGAGTTGAGTTGCTAAGTTAGCATCATTGATCGTTGAATGGCCACCACGACAGGGCCCAGTCGAGTAAACCGGAAGCGGAGATCCAAGCCGAAATTCGATCAATACTCAAGCAAATCGTGTCAACGGTGACATTTTTGCCCATCATCGACGACCCAACCGTGTTCAACATCCTCGTTTACACTCACGAATCGGCCGACGTTCCTGCGAATGAGTGGGTGGACACGGATCCGCTGGCTATTGAGGCCAGTAAGAGTCAACAGGTGAAGTTGCGGAGCTTCAGCACAGATGTTCACAGGATTGAGGCTATGGTTTCATATCGTTACGAGGGGTGATACCGTTGACATTTTTGACCGCGCATCATAACAATGGTTGATAGAGTACGGATATCGAATGTGTGATGTACAGTAACCGTGGGCGTGCCCTGACACCTGGTTGCCATGGATACTTGATCGTTCTGAGATCCCCGGATGGGCCGGAAGCAAATCGGCAACACGCGTGGCAGTCGCCTCTTGCCTTTATTCTCTCTTCTCTTCTCTCAATCCCCTTCTCTTGGCAAGGTTCAGCCTCCTTCCCTCTGCTTCATTCTCTTTGCTCTTCTTTCCCTCTGGCAGGCCAGACCTCACTCACTACCTTCATACACTCGTGTTAGATACTTATTTTTCAAGACACATCCTTCATTCGTTGCCATGGGAGAAAACTGGTTTCAACGCGAGTTCCTCACCCCACGGAGGCTGGTTTTTAACGTCCTCTTCTACGGCTCGCAAATCTTCTGGTTTGTTTTAGGATGGTACCTTCAGGTGCGCCTCGATGTTATTTCCTTACGGCGAGTATTACTTACTGCCTCTCTTTTATAAGGCAAAAAACAAGAAACTCGCCGCTCTGAATAGCCTCACGTACTCGGTTTGGGCATCTCGTGGCGCTGGTCTTGTCCTTGCCTACACCGGTGGTCTCATCCTCCTCCCGATGCTCCGCAACATCATTCGTATCATTCGTCCCAAACTCACGTGGTTATTCCCTGCCGATGAAAACATCTGGTTCCACAGACAAGTGGCTTATTCCATGGCATTCTGGGCCATGGTCCATACTACAGCCCATTATGTCAACTTCATCAATGTCGAGCGCACTCGTACGTTTCGCGTTGCTCTTCTCACCTAAGCACCGCTCACCCTCTTTACAGAGGTCCGGCCAGAGCTGGCGCTTCAGATCCATTATGCACAGCCCGGTGGCATTACGGGCCATTTTATGCTTTTGGTGATGCTCTTGATCTATTCAACTGCCCATCACAAAGTCCGCGCCCAATGTTTTGAAGCTTTCTGGTACACACACCATCTTGCGTTCTTTTTCATGATTGCTCTGTATACCCATGCAACTGGCTGTTTCGTCCGCGATTCGGCGGACCCGGACTACATCCCGACCTTCCCTTTCTATTCCACGGAGCACTGCCTCGGTTATCAGAGTTGGAGATTCATTATATGGCCCGGTATTATCTATTTCGGAGAGAGAGTATACCGTGAGATCCGCGCGAGAAGGGCCACGAGGTTGTCCAAGCTCCTAGTTCACCCAAGCGGTTTGTCAGACACACACTTTTCCCTATCCTCTCTGAGCCCCAACTCCTACAGGTGCCATGGAACTTCGCATTATCAAGCCCAGCTTTAAGTACACCGCAGGCCAGTGGCTGTTTCTCCAGGTTCCCGATGTCTCCCGTTGGCAATGGCACCCAGTTAGTATCGCAGTTTCTCCGTGACGACGCGAAGACTCAAATAGCTTTAGTTCACCATCACGTCTGCTCCAGAAGACCCATACGTTTCGATCCACATCCGTCAAGCTGGTGATTGGACCCACGCACTTGGCGAGCGTGTTGGTGCTGGACCATCTGTTGTGGCTGCTCTCACACGGGACGCAATGAAAGGCGGAGAAAGGGAGAAAGAAGCCACTTTTACGGGATCTCGCGGAGACTTTGTTGAGCTTGATTCTAGCAGCATTACCCGTCCTCTTCCCGTCGTGCGGATTGATGGTCCTTACGGTGCTCCAGCTGAGGACGTCTTCAATGTCGAGATTGCCGTTTTGGTCGGCGCTGGTATCGGTATGTCATGCCGTTTCATACCTGATTCTTCGACTGATATTTGAAAAGGTGTTACCCCCTTCGCGTCGATTCTGAAACATATATGGTATCGTCAGCGAAGCGGCCATCTCGGTAGCTTGCGTAGGGTAGAATTCTTCTGGATTTGCCGAGACGCCCCTTCGTTTGGCTGGTTCCAGAGCCTTTTGCAAGAAGTTGAGGCTGCCCAAGCTGATCGTAAGTCCGTGGATTCGCAGCAAAGCAGTGTTAACCACTTTAACAGCGAACTTCCTTCGCATCAATATTTACCTCACGCAGAAGATTGGTGATGACATGCTCTGGAATATCGCTGTTAATGATGCTGGAGCCGAGTATGATCCTCTGACTTTGCTCCGCTCTCGTACGATGTTTGGCCGCCCCGACTGGAAGTCTATCTATGGCCGTATGCGCCAGGCAATTGAGTCTGGTCAATATCTTCCAGGATCTAGCTCGCAACTCAAGACTACAGTTGGAGTATGTTTGGTGCTAGCTTCTTTACGCTCCTGTCTGACCCCAAATGGTACTAGACGTACTTCTGCGGCCCTACTCCGATTGCAAAGGCCATCAAGGAGGCAACCGTGGCGAATTCGTCTGCCTCGGTCAACTTTACTTTCGCGAAGGTAAGTGTTTGAGGTTCAGAATTTTGGCCTGCCTGACTTCTGTACAGGAGCACTTCTGAGCTGCGTGGTACATGAGGCATCGGAATGAATATGAGATGCGATGCTATATAGTGTGTGGAAGTATCTAGTTGTGCTTTGTCCCTTGCGAGTATTTTGATAGTTTGTGTTGTGAATGTACCCCTATTGCCCGAAATTCGTACACGATGTTGAACGTTATATATTCGGCCAACTATGCTACAGAATGTGGCTCAGGCGGGAGAAGACTGGAGCATGATCACGTGGAAGGATAGAGCACGATACGCGTACGGTTAATGTGAGCGTTCACACATCCACTGGTACTGTCATGTCGGCCGCTACACCTACCGCTTCCACACCAGATGCATCGACACCTGTACCCGCTTCTTCGGACACAAATCAAGGAACGCTCACCACCGATCGTCTCGTTTTGGAATACCTTCGAGCAAGAGGTCATAAAGTCGCTGAACAGGCACTCACAGATGCCATTGGTTCCTCCGAAGACAAGGGAAAGTCACCCGTCTCTATAACCGGTGAAGAGCTCATAAAAAAACTGGCCCTCTTTGCCGAAAAGCCTGCCCAACCCAGTGAAAACACGCTCAAGACCACCCTAGGAGTGCAGAAGGAGCTCGCAACAGTGGTCAACTCGTCTAACTTACAAAATCTGATTGCATCTATTGGACCGGTGGGAGCTGAGGAGATATTATCTCTTGACCCCAACGACAAGCAAGAAGGTTTCAGGGAACTAGAGGCCTGGGTGGAGGGATCTTTGGACATATACCGTGTACGCTTGGCGCGTTCATTCAGCTACTGGTCCCTCACAACGTGATTCAGCCTGACTTTCGCCCCATTCTCTTCCCAATATTTTGTCACTTCTATCTGGACCTGGTCCAACTTGGCTTTAAAGATGCTGGTGAGTGCTGTGCATTACTGGTGCCATGGCGTGGTAACGGTCAGGCGTTAGCTCAGGAATTCTTCGTTTCGTTTTCTCCCTCGCTGGAACCTTTGCACAGCAATGTCATACATCGCCTCTCCACGCTTCGTCTACCGGCTCACATTCAGAGCGATGAGACAGCACAACGTTTCAGAAGTGAAAAGTACACCATTCAGATGACTCGATCTGGTTTCGCGTTACTTTTGGGCTGGCTCACGGAGGGCGTTGGAGGTGAGGCACCTGGTGCAGGTGATGGCTTCTTCGGAGAAAAGGGTAGGAGGGGGAGAGCGGCGGTCATGCGAGTGGTCAATAATCACCTCAAATTTGACGGTACGTATTGCCCTTGTAGCGCCGTTTGTTGTGCCAATTCGAACTCGTTGCAGTGGCTACGACCAGCGCTTCTAAGGCCTCCACATCGTGGGAGGACAATACCGGCCTTCTCTCTTCGCTCATACCTCAGACCAATGGAACACCAACCCCTTTCACAAACGCTCAGGCGTTTAACAGCGCTGCCGGAGAACTGAAGCTGGGACCTGCTCCTGTTCTAGAGGAGCTTCGTGTAGAGGCAGAGAAATCATTACGAGAACAAGCAATGATGGACAGAGACCCCACCGCTCAATACGATAACCAGCTCATCCGACCCACTATAGTAGCTGGGATTGTCTCACCTACAACTGCGGATCTCTTACCACATCCCCAGGCTTACAGAACAGCAGACGTCAGGCGGGAGGTCGAGAAGGTGAGGGATGCCAGAAAACGCATACGTCTGGACCCAAGCGCACACTCTGCTGCGGACGGTAACACCCAAGGTGCTGCAGCACGGCAACCCAGTCTACCCAGTATATGCGCCTACACCTTGCATGACGTTCATGAAGGGTTCGCCCCAGTTCAGTTCGCTTAGCTCTATTGACCGATTTTGTTGACGAATATCAATTAGCTCTCCATGTTGTGCGTTCTCCATGGACACGTCCCTTATGGCTGCCGGTTTCGAGGAGAGTTATATCAGGCTATGGAACCTGAAAGGAGAGCCATTAAATGGCCTACAAAGCGAATTTCAACTCACCAACATTCGTGACTGTAAGCAACCCACCATGAGATCTTTGTGCGTCGCCCGCTGACTGTCTATTCACAGCTTCTTCCCTCAGCTCTCTTCGGGAAAAGGGAGGATCACCTACACGCAAACTCATTGGACACAGTGGGCCAGTCTATTCTCTGGCATTCGATCCTGTAACCGGCTCTGCCGCACCACCAAAATATCTCCTGTCTGGTTCGGCCGATGCAACGGCGAGGCTATGGTCTATGGACACCATGACGAACGTAGTTGCGTATAGAGGACATCAAAACCCAGTTTGGGACGTTGACTGGAGTCCTATGGGGATCTACTTTACGACAGCTAGTCGAGATCGCACTGCCCGGCTTTGGTCAACTGATCGAACCTCCACCTTGCGAATATATGCGGGTCACTCAAGTGACGTTGATGTGAGCACCATGAAATGCTGCAGACTATCACAGACTCATTGAAGTAGTGCGTCCGTTTCCACCCTAACTCCCTGTACATTGCTACGGGTTCGAGTGACTGGACAGCCCGGCTATGGGATGTTCAGCGGGGTACCTCCGTCCGCGTGTTCATTGGTCACCAGGGCATCGTTTCGACTCTCGCCTTCAGCCCAGATGGCCGATATTTGGCCACAGCAGGTAGGTCCATCCCGATGGCACCTAAACCTTTGCTGAACGAGTCTCCATTAGGCGAGGATTTAGTAATAAGTCTGTGGGACCTCGGGTCTGGACGCCGAATTAAAAAGATGACCGGACACACGGCTTCAGTATATTCACTCGTTTTCAGCGCAGAATCCTCGGTTCTGGTCAGTGGCGGGGCAGACTGGACTGTCCGGTGCTGGGATGTCAAAGTTGGGGGAGGGCCACCTGAGACGCCCCGGACAAATGGTATCGGAGGCAGTGCTGGCTCGCATCATTCGAAGGAACCAGGCCCGGATGTAATTGAGACGTGAGTTGTTCATAAAATGTCCCTATTTCTATCTCATGAAAGCGCAGGACGGACCTCCTCGCGACGTTCCCCACCAAGAGAACCCCTATTACAACCGTCCACTTCACACCTCGTAATTTGTGCCTCGTGGCGGGGCCCTACCTCTCCGCGATACCACGTTGACGAAAGGAGGAATGCAATTTCGGTTGGTGTCTGGAAATCGAGAGCGGTTGCTGCCCTTTGGACTGCGGTTCTCATTCCGATCCTATAGGTGCTGGTAGTTGGGTGGTAAATGCGTTGGTATGACACGTGCCAATATAGGCTTGGCACCTCCTTTGGTTCACACCTGCGGCCTTACCTCGTCCGTCGGTAACATTCGTACAATACCTGTTGGGGTGTAAGATTAATGATGATTTTGGATTGATCGCGTAGTACTTCGTACGAGGTGGTGACTACCCAAAAGGGAGATAATGGCACGTGTTGATTCACGTGGTACAGTTCTGGTTGTCCTCTCTCAGTCTCAACTCGTACTCGACCAGTCAGTTATTCCACCCCAATAAAGGCCCCACTTAGATTCGGGCCTCCCTCTTCCTCGTTGCTTTCGACCCTCCACTTCTCTCGTCACCTAGCATAGTGACCGAGTACTATCTGTAAGATAGAAATGACGACAAGCATGGACGTCGACGGAATGACCATGGACCAGCCCGCCACACTGCGCGAACTTCCACAAGTGCAGGAGCCCTCAGTCCCACATACTGGGCTACCCTTGTCAAACGGTATGCATTACTCTGCACGATGTTGTCACTTTCATGTTATGCTGTTCCTCTGACCTGCCTCGATGCGCAGGTGGCCAGCACCGCGAACCATTCAGAGAAATTACCGTGAAGGTACACATTCGGAGGCCCGACAGAGACTCTTGGGTGTACGTGGGACGTGCCACAGTCTCTCTGGATACAACGGGACATGGTTCTCAAGTTTGTGAGCCACCATTTACACAACTTTGCCACATTCACGACAGATATCCTGACCTAGTTCGTAGTGGTCCGCTCGACCTCTACGGATAAGGTGTTGACAGTCTTTAGCGAAGTGAGCCGTCATCCTTTTCTCCAGGATTAGCCCGGGTTACTCACGAACAACAGAACAGCGAGCTGCAAGCCGAAAAGCGCGGCAACTTTGTTGTTGTTGGATGCATTGAGGGGTCCAGAGTGGTCTCTTGGTCGCTCAACGTGAGTGTCTTCGACGTCGAGCTGGAATGCATTCTGACAGGGTCTACTACCTAGGCTCTTAATGCATCCGAGACCCTGCGACTCTTAGCATGCATAGAGCTTGCGTGCTACCGGTGCAAGCAAGCGGTTGCCGACCCACGCTCACACCATAGGACGCGCCGCCGTATTGAACGAGTCATAAAGGATGACCGACGGAAGAGGCACAGGCGTCGGCAAGACCAGGAATCTATGATTGACCTATTCTCGAAGCAGGATCTCAACGCACCAGAGGACGCCCCTTAGTGCAGGGCGGTATCGATACGACGTTCGTAGTGACAGGATTTATGGATGAAGCAGCATTGTATACGATCTATTTTAGCCCGACACGAACCCAGTGCACCTCAACACTCATTCCCAACGCAGAGCTGTTTGTCCCACCCTTTTGTATTCCCCAAAAAACCCAAATTTCCACACCTGTCGCCTGTCACCCGCCTGTGCTGTGCTAGTACTGGCGTACATCGTAATTGCTTACCCTTCGGACGTAGTTGTCCACTGTCTCTTATGCTCTCTATTTCGCTCGCTCTGTACACGTATATCGAAATCTCAATCTTCTTTATCAGCTTCAGTGTGAGAGGGTAATCAGGTGGAGTAATGTGGTGCCATGTGGTGCATACCACTGTAAGATACTAGAAGCGAATAGTATCGACCTTGAGCATACTGGCGAGGTTACTTAATGACGAAGTGACTCCGCACACATTATAAGAACGACTTGGTAACGGGGCATAGCTTGAGGTGCCACCAATTGAAAGGCCAACAATCCTTTTGAGGTGATTCTTCAATTTCAACTTCTTCGTTGTTACCTTCTGTTGCATCATGTGGACAATGACCGCCCGATATTATGAGTCCTGTCGTGTTTCCCTTTCTCGCCCTCGATAAATATCTGTTGTGTAACAAAGCATCGCCCGTATAGAAACTGGTTGGGGGTTTGGAGGCGTAGGTTGACTCGACGCTATCATGCGTGCCATCCCAGGCGGCGTGAATATATTGCCGGTAGGTGGCAGAGATCAGACCATCTGAGAGTAAAAACGAGATGGAGGGTGCTCGACGAAGCTCTGTCAGCAGTGAAAGTAATAGCAGACGAGCCATGGAGTGAGGGAGAAGAGGCTACAGTTTAGAGAAATAGTACGGGGATACTAGAGGGTACATCCGAGGCAAGGTACGAGTCATCGTCATCGCCCATCGAGCCTGAGACAAGCATTTCTGAGATGCCACCCATCATGATGCATTTTGCGCTATTGCTCATGTAGAATACAGGTGCTGGCTGGGACGTTGGCTGGTGCCTGCAGTCAATTGACAGCGGTCACTTTCACGCGACATATCTCATCGGGGGCTTGGTCTTGACGGGAAATTGGAATTGCCAGAGATGTCAAGGACGAAGGCCCAAACGTAAGCATCATGATACCTGTCACAGATAGTGATGGATATCGACACTGAAGAGCTTCCCCAGCGCAGACTCGCGATTTGCGGCGCTGATGCTTCTCACAAATGCCTTCATTTTTCTTCGGCTCCTCCATTAACACCGAACGTCCATCAGGTCGTAGTACGCCCTCTGTTGGTATCACCAGTAGAAAGCGCTTCCAAATTTCTGTAGTACTTTGGCCACCCCATCGGGTGGGCGGTGGAGCAGAGCAGGACAGGACTACTGTACTGTAGTGGAGCATGACATAACGCATA
>Ga0307510_10002698_pt1 | contig 20297 bp, 23 predicted proteins | sample 12_EM_MG_FD_207224 | JGI IMG/M metagenome (GOLD analysis project Ga0307510, IMG submission 207224) | Populus trichocarpa ectomycorrhiza microbial communities from riparian zone in the Pacific Northwest, United States - 12_EM | ecosystem: Host-associated > Plants > Roots > Unclassified | place... | reverse complement strand
AGCCCGCACTCGATCTGGCTCAGATACGGATTCGACACCCCGGCGGCATCGGCGAGCTGCCGCAGAGACAGCTGCGCGTTGCGCCGCTGCTCACGCAGATACTCCCCGAGATTGCCGACATTGAGCGTTGCCATGCCTCCACCTTGCACCACCCCCGCTAACTATTGCAAGCACCTGCTTGCAAAAGTGCGCCATGCCACTCGTTGGGGGGGTCGTGCCTCGCGGCGACGAAGGTTTCGCGGGGGAAGATCTCCGCGCGCTAGGGTGCCGCGGTGACCTGGACCGGGCGGGTGGTTGAGCGCGAAGGCGTGCGGCTCGCGTGCCGGGACTGGGGCGGTGACGGGCCAGGGCTGGTGCTGCTGCACGGGCTGGCCGGCCATGCGGGTGAGTGGGATGTCCTGGCGGACCGCCTGAGCCCGGCGTACCGGGTGGTCGCGGTCGACCAGCGTGGTCAAGGCGCCAGCGACCGCTTCCCTTCCGACGTCTCCAGGGCCGCCTTCGTCGATGACGTCGTCGCCGTGGCGGACCAGCTGGGCCTGGAGCGTGTCGTCCTTGTCGGACAGTCGATGGGCGGACACGCGGCCATCCTGGCCGCCGCGAGGCATCCCGAGTCGGTCCGTGCGCTGGTGGTCATCGAAGCCGACGTGGCCGGTCCCGACCCCGAGTGGCCGGCCCATGTCCGCCGGTGGTTTGACTCGTGGCCCGCCTCCTTTCCCTCGCGCGATGCCGCGGTCCGGTTCTTCGGCGGCGGAGCGGTCGGCGTGGGCTGGGCGGACGGCCTGGAGGAACGCGGTGGGCGATGGTGGCCCCGCTTCGACCGGGACGTGATGGTCCAGTCCGTGGCGGACGCCGCCAAGCACTCCTTCGCGCACGAGTGGGAGCGCGTCACCTGCCCCACTCTGCTCGTGCTGGCCCAGTCGAGCTTCATCCCGCCGGCACGGGTCGACGAACTGTTGCGCCGCCGCGTCCCGACCATGTCCGTCAGCGTCCGCGAGACCCATCACGACCTGCACCTGGAGCAACCCGACATCGTGTACGGCCTGATCTCCCTATTTCTCGCCGGGCTGTCTGCGTAGATCCCCGGTCTGTCTGCGTAGAGACGTGCGGGGGGGCTCCGCCGGTGTGGCCGCTGCGGACAGCCGCGACAACCTCGATAACCGCGACGGAACTATGCGCGACAAGCTCAGCGTCCATCCCTGACGAACAAGATCACGGATGATGACGGAGCCCGGGACATGACAGACACAGCCGCTCGTTACCTCTACCTCGCCCGGCACGGTGAAGCGTCAGAGGATGAGAGGACCCTGACGGACCGCGGCCGGCGCCAGGCCGTTCTGCTCGGTGAACGGCTCCAGAGCACCCCGCTCTCGGCGATACACCACGGGCCGCTGCCTCGGGCGCGGCAGACGGCCCAGCTGATCGGCGCACAACTCGACGCCGTACCCCTGCACCCATCCGAACTGGCCGGCGACTACGTCCCCCACGTGCCCACGAAGGAGGAGTTGCCGCCGGATTCGGCCGAAGCCATGCTCGGCTTCCTCGCCCAGGTTCCGGAAGAGGAGCGCGACCGCGGTCCAGCACTGGCCCGGGAGGCACTCGCGGAATTCACGGGCCCGGTCGCCGGCGATCACCCCCGCCATGAACTGGTCGTCACCCACAACTTCCTCATCGGCTGGCTGATCCGGGCCGCCCTCGACGCACCCGAGTGGCGCTGGATGGGCCTCAACCACGGCAACGCGGCTCTGACGGTCATCCGCTACGCACCCGGCAGGCCGTCCTCCGTGCTGTTCTACAACGACATGCGGCACCTGCCCGCAGACCTGCGCTGGACAGGCTTCCCGCCCGAAGTCTCCTTGACCTGAAGCGTGATTGAGCTTCTAGCGTGCCGTCAACGACGAACTGCCGGCGGTGCGCGACACGGTTGCGCAGGTCACCGGAGCACCGGAGCTCCGGCCTGGTCGTTCCAGCAGTGGGCTACGGAGAACGCCGCCGCCTTCCGCTGAATCAGGTTCCGCGGGAGACATCGGACGCCAGAGCCCGCGCGACGTCGGCGAAGTACTGCTCGTCCGCGTCGGGGGCGAGGCCGAGGGTGACGCCCTGGGTGAGGCCGACGAACAGTGCCCGGAGCGCGGTGGCCAGGCGCTGGGCCTGATGTGCCGTCACGGCGCCCCCGTTGTACGACCTGCCGGTGAACAGCGCGATCAGGTGGTCCTCCTGCGACCGCACGGACGTGGCGAGTCGGGCCCCCAGATCCGGGTCGTGCAGAGCCATGTCCAGCAAGGTGATCTGGAGCGACAGGCGCGGCAGCGCGTCGGGACCGTCACAGCTGCGGCGGTAGTGCCGGGCAAAGGCGTCGACCGCTTCGAGCAGATCCAGTCCGGCCGGAACCTGCTGCTCCAACTCCTCGTAGTACGGCCGCAGATAGTCGGCGACCAGAGCGACCACCAGGCCGTTCTTGCTCCCGAACAGCGAGTAGATGGCGCCGGTGGTCACGCCGGCCCGCTCAGCGATCTCCTCGAGCCTGGCCCGGTACCCGTCCCGGGAGACGACCTGGAACGCGGCATCCAGCAAGGCGCGGCGGTTGCGTTCCCTGGCCTCCGCTCTCGTCATTCTCATAGTTCGATTATTACCGTAATCTGATTACGGAACCAGCCGAACAAGCAATGAGCAACGAGCAATGAACAAAGGGCAATTGGAACAATCGACGCAACGTCGGACGAGCCTCAGGGAGGAACACTCATGACCCAGATCGCGACACCGCCGATGACCCGTCTGACGGCGGGGATCATCGCTGACGGCGTGTTCAAGGTGTTGCTCGCCGCCGTCTACATCGTCGGCGCCGCCCCGCTCAGCCGTCTGCTCGGTGTGCCCGGCTGGCTGATGGTCGTCTCCGGCGTCGCCCTGCTGGTCGGTGGCGGCATCGAGATCGGCCATGTGCGCAGCCGACCGGTGCGCACCTACATACGGCTCATGGTCGCCTACGACAGCGGCTGGATACTGGCGACTCTCGCCGCCCTGCTGATCGCGCGGCGGGGCGGCGCCGCCGGAGGTGAGGTGTGGACCGGGTACCAGACGGCCGCCCCGGTCGTGTTCGCCGTACTGCTGACCGCCGCCACCCCCAAGTCGACCTCGACCGGCACCAATTAGCGTGGTCCTGCGAAAGCGACCACGCCCACCCCCCTCTACGCCCTACGCCTCGCCGTCAACCAGCTCAGTCCGAGCCCGGGGAAGTTCGCGTACCACCCCGTCGGCGAGAAACAGGCCCACAGACCTGTGTACAGGCTGACCACGGCCAGCAGACCGAGGCTGACGTACCGGATGCCGAAGGCGCAGCTCAGGCGGGTGTCTCCCGCTCACCCCGCACCATGAACACATCCACCGGATCCTCCGCCTCGACGACGAACCCGTACCGCTCGTACAACCGCCGAGCCGGACTCCCACGCAGCACATTCAGCCGTACGACGCGGACGCCGTCACGGTCACACCGCTCCAGCAGCTCCCCCAGCACCCCGGAACCGATCCCGCGCCCCTGGTGTTGCGCGCCCACATAGAAATGCTCCAGCCAGTGGCAACGGGCGCCCGCGTCCGGCCGTAGCGCCACGCACCCGGCGAACGCCCCGCCCACCTCGATCACCCAGGTGCGGCCCGGCTCGAACCCGTCCCGCAACCGCTGCCGCACGCGCCGCGCGTCGTACCGCCCGAGCCGTTCCAGATCGCCGCGCAGCACGTCGGCGCGCAGCTCGGCGATCGCCTCGACGTCGGCCGCCGACGCGGGCCGTAGCTCCCAGTCCGCCATGATCGGCACGCTACCGCGCGGAAATCGGTGGAACCCGGGCGGCCCCGCTGCTGGAATGACGCGATGCACGACGACACATCGGTGATCACGGACCGAGGCCAGTACGAGAACGCCAAGACGCCCTGGGACCAGGCGACTTGGCGGGAGGAGGCCCTCGGCTGGGCCGACCGCGAGCTGGCGGCGAGGGGCCTGCGCGCGAGCGGGACAGCCCGGCGGAGCGTACGCCTCCGCCCCTGGTCCGTCCTGGTCCGCATCCCCGTCGAAGGCGCCGACACCCTCGGCCGCACCACCGCCACCGTATGGCTGAAGGCCAATCCCCCCGCCAGCGCCTTCGAGGCACCGCTCACCGCGGCACTCGCCCGCTGGGTCCCGGCGTACGTCCTGCACCCGCTCGCTGTCGACGCCGACCGCGGCTGGTCCCTGCTCCCCGACGGCGGCGACCTCTTCCGCCAGGTCCTCGACCGCACCCCCGCCGACCCCCGGGCCTGGGAAGAACCGCTGCGCCAGTACGCCACGATGCAGCGCGCCCTCATCCCGTACACCAAGGACCTCGAACAACTCGGGGTCCCCAGTGCCCGGACGACGGCACTCCCCCAAGTCTTCGACGAGACAGTGGAGTTCATCCGCTCCGTCACGGCTGTCGATCCCGCACGCCTGTATGCCCTACGGCCGCGCCTGCTCAACTGGTGCGCGGAACTGGCCGACTTGGGCATCCCCGACTCGCTCGACCACTCCGACCTGCACGACGGCCAGCTGTTCAACCCGGAACCCGGCCGCTTCACCTTCTTCGACTGGGGCGACGCGGCCGTCTCGCACCCGTTCTGTAGTTTCCTGGTTCCCGCCGGATGCGTCACCGAACGCTACGGCCCCGAGTCGCTGCCCCGCCTACGGAACGCCTACCTGGAACCCTGGACGGGAAACGGCCGTACCAGCAAGGAACTTCACCACGCACTCACCCTGGCGGGACGGCTGGGCGTGATCGGCCGCGCGGTCTCCTGGGGCCGGCACTTCCCCGGAGCGTCCGAGGAGACGCGGGCAGCGGGCGCGACGGAGAGCGCGAAGTGGCTGCTCCAACTGGCAACGGAAGAGCCCCTGTTCTGAAGAACGCGGACGAGCCCCCTCCAAGCCCGCCCCCAACCACCCACCCCCGCCTACCGGTTGACCGCCAACCACGCCTCCATGGCGTCGAAGTCGGCCCCCGTGATCCCATACCGATGGTCGACGCGGTGCAGCAGCGCCCGTCCGGGATGGTGGGCGGTCACCCAGTCGCGGTCGGCGTCCCGGATCTCGTCGTCCACCCAGACAAAGGGCCGCCCGGCGGCCCAGGCGACGAGCGACCGGGTCTTCCAGTGCAGGCGGCCACTGGTCGTGCTCCCACTCCCACTCCCCTCGGCCGGGTCGAGCCAGTCCACCAGGGGGAGTTGGGGCAACCCGAGCCAGGGCGCGACGCACACGTTCGCGTCGTCCATCCAGGTCGTCGCCCACACCAGTTCGCACCGCAGCGCGGCGAGCCGCGGCCCGAGCGAGGGGTCGATCCGGGTCAGCAGGGGAGGTGCGGCGGCCGTCGGCGGCGCGAAGCCGGGCTCGTACACCGGGTACGGGCGCGACGCGCCGAAGGGCAGCAGCGTCCCGTCGACATCGAGGAAGAGAAGCATCGGCAACAGGATCGGACACATTCCTCTCCTACGCCACGCACGTCATCCCTCGAATCCGCCCAGGCACGTCATCCCTCGAATCCACCCGCGCACGTCACCCCTCGAACCCGCCCGCGCGCAGAATCTCGTCGACCCGGGCCCGATGCGCCGCCTCCCAGTCGTCAAGGTTCTCGTCGCCTTCCTGGGCCAACCGCGCCAACGCCCCGGCGAGCACCTCGGCCCGCCGCGCACCCGGTACGACCACGATCCCGTCCTCGTCGGCCACCACGACATCGCCGGCGTCGACGGCGACTCCCCCGCACCGCACCCGCTCGTTCAACGGCAGTACGGCCTTCTTGGCCCCCGGAATCGGCACGACCCCCCGCCCGAACACGGGGAACCCGGACGCCCGCACCTCGCCGATGTCCCGGATCACCCCGTCGACGACGAACCCGGCGATCCCGCGCTGCTGCGCGACGGCACACACATTGCCCCCGGCGAGCGCGTACTCCACGTCACCCGACTCCACGACGACGACCGAATCGGGCTCGGCACGGTAGATGGCCGCGTGCAGCATGAGGTTGTCGCCGGGAGGGCACCGCACGGTGAAGGCCGGCCCCGCGAGCCGCGTCACCGGACCCCACAACGCCCGGATGCCGAGGTCCAACACCTGCTCGTGGCCGAGCAGATCGGCGAGGGTGGTCGTAGGGATGTCCTCGAATTCGGTGGCATCAGTCATACGCCGGACGCTACCGTCCTCCTCATGACTGCCGGGTCGGCCCTGTGCCGTGAACGAGTCGGGTACCCGGCCTCTGAATGAGGCCGAGGCGGGCCAGAGGCCCGCCGTCTGTCACTGCGTCCAAGTCGATCAACACATCACTGCGCAGCGACAGAGAGAAGAGATCACCACCGCATGCCCAACGACTTCAACCAGCAGATCATCGACGAGTTCCGCGCCAACCGGGGCCGCGTGGGCGGCTACTTCGAGGGCGCCCGCCTGCTCCTCCTCACCACCACCGGCGCCCGCACCGGCACCCCGCACACCACCCCCGTCGGCTACCTCCCCGACGGCGGCGACAGAGTCCTCGTCATCGCCTCGGCGGCCGGCTCCGCCCGGCACCCGGACTGGTTCCACAACCTCGTCGCCCACCCCCAAGTCACCGTCGAGAGCGGCGTGTTCACCTACGAGGCCCGAGCCGTGGTCCTCACCGGCGAGGAACGCGACCGGCTCTTCGCCCGAGCCGTGGAGGCGGACCCGGGCTGGGCGGCGTACCAGGAGAAGACCGACCGGATCATCCCGGTCGTAGCCCTCCACAGCGTGGCGCGGGGCGGCCCGGGGAACATCAACGCGACGTCCTTCGGCGAGGCCATCAAGGTGGTCCACGACGCGTTCCGCCGCGAACTGGCCCTGATTCGCGCTGAGTTCACCACCAGCGCAACCACCGCAACCCTCGGCGCCCAACTCCGCGTCAACTGCCTGACGTTCTGCCAGGGCCTCCACAACCACCACACCGGCGAGGACACCGTCCTCTTCCCCCTCATCACCGAACGCCACCCCGGCTCCACCCCGGCCCTGACCCGCCTCCGCGAGGAACACGAGCGGATCGCGGTGCTGGTGGAGGAGTTGCGCGAGACACTCACGTCGAACACGGACCCGGCGGCGGTCCGCGCCGAGGTGGAACGGCTGACGACAGAGCTGGAGGCCCATCTGACGTACGAGGAAGAGGAGTTGATCCCGCTCTTCGACGCCGTTCCCTAGCCGAGCACGGTCAGCCAAGCGTGCCCCTGTGCCAGGGCGGCCTCTCGGCCAGTTCCCACAGGGCGTCGAAGTGCTTGTTCCAGGTCGCGACGGCGGCCTTGGCGTCGTCGGTGTCCTCCCGCGACCAGACGTTCAGGTCGGTGCGGTACCCCTGGGGGTCGTAATAGTCCGGTTCCGAGCTGAATCCCATGGTGCGGGCGGACACGTCGTAGAGACCGTGCAGGACCAGTTCCCGGTTGAAGATGCAGATCTTGTCGCGCGGAATGCCGGGGTAGAAGCGGTACTCGCACGCGGCCGTCACCCGGCCCACCGATGTCAGCCGCCGCGCGATGCCCGACAGCCTCTGGTCGTACTCCTGGCACTTGAGCTCCACCCGCTTGCGGAACTCCACGTCGTCGACGGGACCGCCCCCCTCGCTCACCCGGGAGGGCACGGTCATGGGAACGCGGAAGTCCGGGACCAGGAACCTGACCACCACATGCCGCGTCGGACCGGGATCTTCCTGGAGGGCCTCCAAACGGTGATAGAGCTCGTTGTACAGCGTCTCGCCGGTGTAGCCGAGGAAACTGATCTCCACCGTCCGGGCGCGGAATGCCTCGGTCACGAAGGTGCCCAGCTCCCGTGACTTCACCTGGGCGCGCGACGGCACCCTGAGCGACGCGTCAAGGTCGTTGACCTTGCTGTACAGCACATAGGCCACGACGCTGAGAAGGGCGCTGCCGAGGAACACCTTGCCCTGGAGGGCGTCGCCCACCGGCTTCACGAACTGTGCGATCAGCGTGACGACGAAGACGGAGAGGAGCACAAGCCGCGTGATCGTCGACTCGTAGCGGGCCTGGAGCCGCTTGAGCCGCTCACTCAAGGTGTTTTCGGGTACTCCCCTTCCGCCGGCCATCGCAGCCCCTCCCCCCGTCAGGCGACGCACGACCACGTCTCACCTGTCCGTGGAGTGCTCCTGCGCCGGCGTCTGTCCATGGTCGACCCGGGGAAGTGCCATAGCAAGATAGGGATTTGCCGTCGATCTGTCCTTGAGCCCGAGTGACGCGGTCGCCGCCCTCAGGGTGATGGCGTAGGTGTCGACCGCCCGGCGGACGTTGGGAGCCTCCAGGCTGTCCCCAGTCACAAGCCGGTCGAGGTCGACGTAGGCCGACCGCACGATCTCCATCCAGCGGTACACGTTCCAGTCGTCGCGCCAGCCCTTGGTGCACTCCTCCGGCATCCTCTTCGCCCAGCGGGTGAACAGGCGCTCTCGAATGTCCGAGTTCGTCGGGGTCAGGTGCATATGGCGGACCAGATCGTAGAGCGGATCACCGACCATGGCCATCTCCCAGTCGATGAGGGTCAGTCCCGTGCCGTCCTCACGACGTACCAGGTTCCAGGGGTTGAGGTCACCGTGCAGGAGCACGGACCGGCGCGGGGTCACCATGTGTCGTTCGAGCAGATACCCCAGGCGGGTGATGTTCCCGGGCAGGCCCAACTCCCGGGCCAGCCTCAGCGTCTCTGTGGGGAGTTCAGACACCATGCGGAGCACTTCGCGGCGCAGGCCATAGAAGAAATCCTGCCCCAAGGTGTCCGGCCCAAGTTCCTCGCAGTCGATTCCCGACAATTCACAGAGCTGGTCGACGAGATCGTCCGCCTCATGCGGCAGTAGACCTCCGGCGGGATGGTTGGGATGTCTGATCCCGCCCTCCGACCCTTCGTACGAGTGGATGGTGAACTGATCTTTCAGATTGGGGCCGCTGGTGCCCAAGGCCAGCACCCGCGGGGCGCGAACCCTCGCACCCGATGCCTCGATCACCCCCAGAACGGCATGCTCGTTCAGGAACCGCCGTTCCCGTGGGTTCGCCGATCCCGCCTTCCGCCGCACCATGACGGGGCGGGGAACGCTCCGTACTCGAACCGCCGTGCTGAGATGGGCCGTTCCCTTGAACACATGGTCGGCGGGAGCGGCGCCCTCCGCGAACAGAGCGTCCCTCACAGCCCACGCCGGAAACTCCGGGTGCTCGGGAACCCTGGGATCCCGCTTCCAAGGCATGTGCAACTTGTTCTGTTGCTTGCTGTGCTGCTTTCCGTTGGACACGTTCCACCGGAAAAGGATCCCCTCGATGGACTTCTCGTCCGGCACGCTCTTGAGCCGGAGAGGGGTCTCCGCCGCCACCAACGCCCGGTGCACCGCGTGCGTCGCGGCGTCCAGCTCCCGCTGGTCGAACTTGTCACCGAGCGAGGTCACCGCCCGCATCACATCTGGATAGACGGACTGCGCGCGCTCGAAATCGACGTAGTGCCTCAGATCCTGCTTGAAGCCCTGCACCGCGTCACCGCACCGCAGGACCATCGCATCGTGCCAAGCATCCATCACCTCGGACCACTGGTCAGGTGGGTAGTCCATCCGCACGAGATGGGTGGCGAGGTCGTGCACCGGGTCGCCGAAGGTCGCCAGTTCCCAGTCGACGCAGATCAGGGGCGGGTCACCGTCGTACGAGACGATCACGTTGTCGCGGTGCAGGTCGGTGTGGAGAAGGCTGAAAGGGCGGTTGGTCATCGCGGGAACTCGATCGGCGAACCGCACCATGGCGTCCCCGGGAATACCCAGCGTGGCGAACAGCCCGCCGAACATGGACCAGTTGCGCTGACGGATCTGCCCCTCCGTCGCTATGGCCAGCGCGCGGAGAAAGGCACGGCTGTTCCGGGGCCAGGAGTGCGACAGCGGTGGCAGATCCTTTCTGCGCACCTGCGTCATGTCCGCGAGCAGGCCCGCGAGGGCAGAGATCAGATGGGGCTCCACCCGCTTGCCGTTACGACAGATGCTCGACAGCGGCACCCCCTGCACATAGCTCAGAACGGTCATGTCGCTGTGTCTGATGAGGCATTGCGGCACATGGGGCAGCACCCCACGGAGCGCGTCGAGGATCTTCGCCTCGTTCTGCCACGTCCTGATCACGACGGGCAAGGCATCGCGGATCCGCTGACGGATGGTGACCCGCTCATGTCCCCTCAGCTCCGGCAGCCGGGCACTCACCGAATCCGGCGGTTGCACCACATAGTTCAGGTTGTGGTGCCCTCGGCTGAACTCCCCCTCAGTCTTGGCGTGAGCCACGAGTGAGGCGAACGCGCCGCGCGCGTCACTTGTCGAAAGGGGAACTCGGGGCATTGCCGAACCACCCAAGGTGACTCCTGAATAGCTGTACGTCGCCGCTGATGTTCATGCGCTGCGAGATAGGTGGGCACACTGTAGTGCCCAACGCTTCGGCGAGTGGAACAACATCGTTAAAACGCGGCACACTTGGTGACTCACCCCGAATGAACCGCAGATTCAGAACGTCGCGGCGAGGCGATCCCAACAGGCGTCGAACCAGGTCTGCATGCTCTCCATGAACACGGTTCCGGTGGAGTTGGGGTCACCCTCGTCGTTGACGTGCCGGGTCAGGGTCGACCCGAAGCCCAGGACGTCCAGGGCCTCTATCTCCGTCTCGTCGTCGAGCAGGATCGAGCGCTCCACGACCTCGTAGGGGCCGAACAGCGCCTCGACACCCCGGCGGAGGTACAACTTGAAGGACGGGACCAGGGGAACGGTTCTGATTTCCACAGCCACAGACGGCACCAGGCCCTCCGTCTCCAGATCCCGCAGCGCCGAGCGCAACGACGTCACGTGCCGTCGTGTGATGCCCCTGTGCCGCTCCTGTATCTGTTCCTGCAACCGGTCCAATTGCCCGGATTCAGCGAGCTCCCCGACCGGCGTCTTCGCGCGGGGATACGGCAGTTCGAGCGACTCGGAGGGCAACAGCATCCTCAACTCGATGCGCTGGGGAGTCCCGATCTCTCCGGTGCGGATCCTCTCGGCCTGCAACCGGATGTGCGCGTCCAGGCTCTCGGACGTCAGGGTGAAGACGTCCAGTTGTACGGTCGGCTGGACAAAGGCCCGGGCTATGAACGGTCCGAGCGCCGCTCGCAACCGCGGCGTCTCCTGCGGCTGTTTCCCCAGGTGTATCGGGCTTCTCACCACCCTCGACCCGCTGCCCTGACGGGTCTCGATCCACCCCTCGCTCTTCAACTCGTTCAGGACGCGCTGGACGGTGTCGCGAGAGAGGCCGGCCTCCTCGGCGAGCAGGCGCTGCGAAGGCAGCGATCCACCCACCGGATACGTCCCGTCGGCGATACGCGCACGCAGTTCCTCCAGCAGGGAGTTGAACTCCCTGCCGCCGCCTTCGACACGTCCCGCGCTCACACCGCGAACGTACCTCTTCGACCTGGCGAGCAAACCACTATCAGTCATATTGGCGGCCGGATTTGACGGTTGCCGACGACAAATCCTCCTGCGGAGTTAAGGGATCAACCAGCCAGGGCACACCCAATTCAAGGCAAGCAGTCCAATTGGGCGGGTTGTTGATCCGCTCTCGGAGAGAACCGTCAGACTGAAAGTGGGTGGGGGTCCCATGATCTTCTTAGAACTGCTGGGCACAGTCATGACTCTCGGCGTGGAACAGCTGATGCAATCCCGGTACGGGGCCCTCGGCTTCCTCTGCCTCTTCCTGCTCGGCGTAGGCCTCAAGGCCCGCAACACCGCCTGCCTCTCCGTCGGAGCCGTGATCTTCGTGCTCCTGATGACTCAGGCCTGATCCCGCACCACCCGCAGCACCGTGTCCAGGGAGTCGACGACATGCTCGGCTCCCGCGTCCCGCAGCACCTTCTCCTTGCGGTCGTTACGCGCGTAGCCGAGGAACGACACACCGGCCGCTTCCGCGGCCTCGAAGTCCGTCGGAGTGTCACCGATCATCAGAGTCGCCGACGGCGCGGCACCCAGCCCCTTCAGCGCACGGTTGAGGCAGTGCGGGTCGGGCTTGAGGAGTTGGAGGTCCTGGGTGCGGCCGTAGACGTGCGGGGCGAAGCGGGACAGGAGACCGCGGCCGGACAGGTAAGTGCGCACCACCCGGGGTGAGTTGTTGGTGGCGATGGCCAGCCGTGAGCCCACCGCCGACCAGGTCTGGATCAGCGGGTCGGCGTACGCCGTGGGCATCGCCGAGTCCGTGGCCCGCAGTTCCTCCTGCGTGAGGCGTTCCTCCAGCTCCGCGACGAGGTCGCTGCCCGGGTGACGGCGGTCGACGGCGCGCAGGACCATGTGCGGGTCCAGCGAGTCCCGTTCCGACTCCGTCAACAGGCCGTGCAGCCCCCGCCCTTCGAGCCATTCGACCAGTTCGCCCGCCACGCGCTCCGCCGTGTGCCCCGCGAACAGCCGACAGATCGGACCATCGAAGTCGAACAGGACGTTGCGGGCCCTGGTGATCAGTTCTCGCAGGTTCTCTGTCTCTACTGTCACCTGTTCAGTCTGCGCTGTATCAGAAGTCACTAGGAGAGTGTCAGGTCCGTGGTGATGGTTTCCCAGAGGGCGTCGAACCACAGCTGCGATTGCTCCACGAACGCGGCGTCCCGTTGACCGGCCTGCCGCTGGAAGGAGAAGAGGAGGGACTTGGAGCCGAGGGCGTCGTACATGTCCAGGGTCTGGCTGCCGTACTCCTCCTCGCGTCGCGCGAGCAGGTAGTAACCGAGCAGCGCTTCCTCGCCGTTGAGCACGTACAGCTTCACGGGCGGGGTGAAGGGGAGCGCCCGGAAGGTGACCTTGACGTCCATGCCGTGCGTGGCTCTCAGGGCCAGCAGGTTGTGCTGGAGCACCTGGCCCTGGGCGTTGCGCATCGACAGCCAGCGCTGGTGGACCGAGTTGTCCTCGCCGCTGCCGTCGGCCGGGACGGGGAACGCGAGGGTGATCTCCTTCGACGGGACCAGGATGCGGACCGCGATCGACTCGGGACTCAGACGGCCCTCGTGGATCTGACGGAGGGGTTCGCCGATGGCCACCATCAGGGTCTCGGCGGTGTGGCACACCACATCTATGTGTACGTCCGGCGCCGCGAAAGCTTCTGTCAGGCGCGGCGCCAACCCGACCATCGTCGGCTGGGGTTCGTCCCGTACCGGAGTCGGCGGCTCCGCGATCCGCGGTGGACTCCCCTTGCTCACGTTCGTCAGGAGGCCCGCCTCCTGGAGGAGGCGCAGCGCCTGGCGTACGGCGCCCCGTTCGACCCCGAACTCCTCCGCCAGGTCGGCCTGGGTGGGCAGGCGGTCTCCCGCCTTGAGGTCGCCGGTGCGGATGCGGTCGCGCAGGGCGTCGGCGATCTCCTGGGGCGAGAAACTTCTGCTGCCGTTCACTGCCACGTTCTCCTGGGTCACGACCAAACGGTATAACTCTGCCCCATCTAAGGGGAGTTGTTTGGAACCTGATTGTAAGTAGGTGTGAGTAGGTGCCAATCGGGAACAACTTAAGCAGAGTTGGCTGCCAACTTCTCCAAGTTGGTGGAAGTTTTGCTTCCACAGCCCGAAGGGGGAACCACCGTGCCTGCCATCGCCCTCCTCTCCGCCGTCTTCGTCGTCGGCTTCGAGCAGATCGTCCAGTGGAAGTACGGCGCCACCGGGATCATCGGCCTGCTACTGCTCTCCATCGGCATCAAGGCCAAGAGCCCGACCCTCAGCTCCATCGGGGCCGTCGTCCTGGCCCTGCTGGTCACCGGACCGGCCCTGTGACCCGTACGACGACCCGTACGACCCGAAGGCCGCCCCAAGGTCACATCAGGTCAGGTCAGCCACTGCGGCAGGCGATCAGCTCGTGGGTGTCAGCGTGAGCTCCGAACTGATCGTCTCCCACAGTGCGTTGAACCACAGGTGCGACTGTTCCACGAACGTCGTGTCCCGCAGCCCGGCGCCCTGCTCGAAGGCGAACAGCATCGACTGGGTGCCCTCCGCGTCGTACATCTCCACCTGCTCGTGGCCGATCTCCGCCTCGCGCTGGGTCAGCGTGTAGTAGGCGAAGAGCGCCTCCGCGCCGTTGAGCAGGTACAGCTTCACGGGCGGGGTGAAGGGCAGGGCGCGGAACGTGACGTGCACGTCGATGCCGTGCGTCGCGCGTAACGCGAGCAGATTGTGCTTCAACACCTGCCCCTGGGCGTTGCGTTGGGCGAGCCAGCGGCGTTGCAGCAGGCCGTCCGCCGGGGCGTCCACTCGGGAGGGGAAGGCGAGTTCGATGTCGCTGCTCGGCAGCAGCACCCGAACGTCGACCTTGGCCGGTTTCAGACGTCCGGCGTGGATCTGACGCAGCGGTTCGCCGATGGCCAGAGTGAGCGAGACGGCCGTCAGGCAGAGGGCCTCGATCTCCACGTGCGGGTGCGCGAAGGCCTCCGCTATACGCGGTCCCAGGCCCACCGTCGTGGGCTGCGGCGGGGCTCCCGGGCCGGTCAGGGCCAGGTTGAGGTCGGGGGACACGGTCGCCGGACTGCCCTTGGACATGTTGGTGAGCAGATGCTCGGACTGCAAAATGCGCAGTGCCTGCCGTACGGCCCCGCGCTCGACGCCGAACTCGTCCGCCAGCTTGGCCTGGGTGGGCATGCGCTGGCCGGGCCGCAGTACACCGGACCTGATCCGGGTGCGCAGCTCGTCGGCCAGCTCGCGATGTGACCACTGTGGCCGTGGTGACCTCGTCCGTCCATTGACGGTGGCGTGTTCCGGGTCCACGACCAAACACTACAACTTCCCGCCATCTTTGGGCAGTTCACGGAAAGGTGGTTATGAGACGTACCCAAACGGAGATAACTAGAAGAGAGTTGGTCACCAACTTGGCTAACTTGGCCGCCCGGGTCTCTCTCCTGGAGGGGAGCCGAGAGCCCGGCGGCCGGCACCACCGCCGCACCGGCACACCGGTTCGACAACCACAACTGAACAGCTACGGATGAGTCCAGTCCATCAACCGGCACCAGCGGAAAGGTCGTTCAGGATCAGAAGATGTCCGGGCACCATGGCCGCCTGGACGTACGCAGCAGGGCGTCGGCCACACGGGCGGCGCCCGCTCGTTCTTCCCGCACCCGGCCCAGCGCGGCGAGCCGTACCGCCGACTCGTCGCCCAGCCACAGCGTCGCCAACTCCCTCACATCAAGCGTGAGTTCGGCATTCTCCGTCGTCGGCGTACAGGACGAGCCCTGCGCCGAGGCGTCCAACCGGTAGCGCCCGCCGGCGAGCCCGGCCCCGTCGACCACCTCGAACACCAACGTGCCCTCCCCCTCGTACGACCGCGCCTCCATGGCCCGTACGACGTCCAGGACCCGCACCCACAGCCAGTCCGCCTGTGTCGTGATCGTGGCCGCGCGCGGGTCCGGCAGGAGGAGGGGCAGCAGGTCGTCGGGGGCACGCCAGCCCGACTTCACCTTCGCCACCCAGTCGATCGAGCAGAGGTGGCGCCACAGGGCGCGTTCGGCCGCCGGCGTCGTGGCGATCAGCCCCTTCACCGTGGCCGTGTCGAACGGCTGCTTGGCGTCGGTCCAGGTGTCGTCGCAGACGTACGCGGCCAGGCCCTCGACCTCGCCGTCCGCCGAGCGGTAGACGGCGTAGAACGGCTCCGTCCACGACGCCCGCGTCAGGCTTACGACGCCCGTGCTGACCTGCCACCAGCGGTCGTCGCGGTTGACCGCGCCGGGCTGGGTTCGGCGCAGCCGCTCGTGCAGTTCGGGGCCGAGCTTGCGTACGTCCTCGCCGTCCACCAGGTCGATACGGCCGCCGTCCTCCGGGGCCGACCAACGGGGGTCCAGGCCGGCCCGCGATACGTCGATCTCCCACTGGGTCGCCGACGTGGCGGGGCCGAAACCGTAGCGACCGTAGATCCGGTACTCGGCGGCGATGAGCGTGGCGACGACGTCGCCCCGTTCCTTCGCGGCCGCCAGGTCCTGGGCCATCATGCGGGTCAGCAGGCCTCGGCGGCGGTGCGTGACCGTGACGGTGACGTTGGTGATGGCGTCGGCCGGGACCGCTCTGCCGCCCACCGCCGTCAGCTCCTGGGGGAAGGAGCGGAAGGTCGCCACGCAGCGGGTGCCGTCGAACGCGCCGAGGGTGCGGGACGGGTCGATGTAGCTGGTGCGGTCGGCGAGCTCTTCGTCGGGGACGGACGGGGTGCGCAGGAAACCGGTGTTCAGGGCGCGGATCCAGTCGGGGATCTCGGGCTCTGTGACGGGGCGGACGGCGAGGTCGTGGGGGCGGCGGCTGGTCATGGGATCACGCTAGGTGTGCGACCGCCGGGGTGTCTCGCGGATTTTTCTCGCCCCCGCCGCCCCTACCCGTCCCATCCCCAGGGGCTCCGCCCCTTCGACCCCCAACGGGCTGGGTGGAGGCGGCCGGGGTGAAAGGCAGAAGCACGCCCCCGCCCTTGCCTCCTCTGGCAATGGTTAGGCAACCCCTACCCCTAGAACACCGCCCGGATCTCCCCCACCTCACGCCCCCCGCCCAGCACAGCAACCTTCCCGAGACCCCCGGTCGGTACGCCCATCAGGTCCAGCGCTCGCCGTAGCACCGGCCCCAACGCCCGCCCCGCCCCGTCCTCCACCTTGAACGCCAGCGCCCGCCCGTCCGGCAGAGCGACCGCCTGGACCGCCTCCGCGCCCATCTTCGACAGCAGGCCCGGTACCGCGCGCATCAACCACGTGTCGGGGCGGCGGGTGCCGGCGACGTACTCGGGGTGAGCCCGCATCGCGTCGGCGACCCTGCGTTCCGGGGAGCCCGGAGCGGCCAGGACGAAGGTGCGGTAGGCGCGGGCCAGGCCGGTCAGGGTGATGGCCAGGAGTGGGGCGCCGCAGCCGTCCGTGCCCACCGCCGCGACCCGCTCGCCCGACGCTTCTTCCACAGCCCTGTGGATAAGTTTCTGGAGCGGGTGGTCGGGGTCCAGGTACGACTCCAGCGGCCAGCCCCGTTGCGCCGACGCCGCCAGCATGGCCGTGTGTTTGCCCGAGCAGTTCATGGCGACGCGGTCGCGTACGGCGCCCGAGGCCAGGTACGTCTCCTGCTCGACGGGGTCGAGGGGAAGGTCCGGCGGGCACTGCAACTGGCCCGCGTCCAGGCCGTGTTCGGTGAGCAGGCGGCGTACGAGATCCCGGTGGAAGAGTTCGCCGGAGTGGCTCGCGGCGGCGATCGCGAGGCGTTCGCCGGTCAGGTCGAGGCCCGCGCGCAGGACGCCCGCCGCCTGCATCGGCTTGTTGGAGGAGCGGGGGAAGACGGGGGTCGTCACGTCACCCAGCGCCCGTTCCACCGAACCGTCCGCCGCCAGGACCACCAGGCTGCCGCGGTGGCGGCTCTCCACGAAGCCGGAGCGGACGACCTCCGCGAGCACCGGAGGGGGCGTATCAGAAACCCCCGCAAACCGCGCAAAACCCGCATCCTCAGTCGTCACACCGGGCCCCTCACATCAGCAGGTCGTCCACCTGTGCCTCTCCCTCACGGTACCGGCGGGCGATCTCCGCGCTACAGCCGTCGGCCGTGTGCTGGAGGAGCTGACGGCGCCGGGACACCTGCTGTTCGTACCGTACGAGGCGGCCCATCGCGGTGGTCAGTTCCAGGTCGGTGCGGGCCTCCAGGTCCGAGAGTTCGACCTCGGCGAGCATCTCGGCGGCCAGCAGCCGGTACTCCTCGCTGTGCGGGGTGCCCAGCGTGACGTGCCGGGCCGACGAACGGTGCCGGGCGGGTGCGTCGGTCAGGATCTCCGACAGCCGGTCGACGACGGAGGCCGCGCCCGCCGGGGAACGCCGGGCCAGTTCGGCGCGCAGGATGTCGATCCGGCCCTGGAGGAGCCGTCGTACGTAACTCAGGTCGGCCTCGTCGCGCTGGGCGTCGCGGCGCAGCGCTCGCAGCTCCGGGAGCCGTGGCGCGGTCAGGTCGGGTGCGGGCGGTTCGGCGGCCAGCAGCGGGCTGTCGACGCGCTGCGCGGGCGGGCGGCGCGTGGCCGGTCCTGCCGCGCGGATCAGCGAGACAGCCCCAGGGGGCTGCCCGGTACTCGGTGTGCTCATGTGCCTCTACCCGTCCCCTCGACCGGCGTGTGGACAGCATCGTGCCACCCCAACTGGCCGCTATGTGACCGAGTGCCCCCGAACGGCCCCAGATGGGGGGTTAAGGATCAAAAATAGGCCCTCCTACGGCCGCCTCGGAGCCCTTCCCGCCCGCACGGCATCATGGAACCCATGCGAGCAGTGGTGCAGCGAGTGGACAGCGCGAGTGTCGTCGTCGACGGCGAGACGGTCGGGGCGATCGACGGCGAGGGACTCTGCGTCCTCGTCGGCGTCACCCACGAGGACACCAAGGAGAAGGCGGCCCAACTGGCCCGCAAACTCTGGTCGATCCGCATGCTGCACGACGAGAGGTCGTGCAGCGACATCGACGCCCCGCTCCTCGTCATCAGCCAGTTCACGCTCTACGGCGATGCCCGCAAGGGCCGCCGGCCCACCTGGAACGCGGCCGCCCCCGGCGACATCGCGGAGCCGCTGGTCGACGAGGTGGTGGCCCAACTCCGTTCCCTGGGCGCCACGGTGGCGACGGGCCGCTTCGGCGCCCAGATGCGCGTCTCCCTCACGAACGACGGCCCGTTCACCGTGGTGATCGACCTCTGAGGCCCAACGACTAGGGCTCTACGACGACTTCCTGGGCCGCCGCCGTCGTGTCGGCCAGCAGGGGCGCGTCCAACGGCACGTTCCGCTTCACCAGCGCGAGGGCGATCGGGCCGAGCTCGTGATGGCGTACGGACGTCGTGATGAAACCGATCTTCCGGCCCTCCGCGCCCTCCTCCGCGAGCCGCAACTCCGTGCCGTGGCCCGGGAGATGGACCTCGCTGCCGTCGAGGTGGAGGAAGACGAGACGGCGCGGGGGCTTGCCGAGGTTCTGTACGCGGGCGACGGTCTCCTGGCCCCGGTAGCAGCCCTTCTGGAGGTGCACCGCCGTACCGATCCAGCCCAGCTCGTGCGGGATGGTGCGGTGGTCGGTCTCGAAGCCGAGGCGGGGGCGGTGGTGCTCGACGCGCAGCGCCTCGTAGGCGAGGATCCCGGCCGCCGGGCCGGACTTCTCGGCGTACGACTCCAGGTCCTCGCGCGGGAGGAAGAGATCGCGGCCGTACGGCGTCTCGCGTACGACGGCACCGGCCGGGACCTCGGCGATGGAGCCGGCGGGGACGTACACGACCGCGAACTCAGCTGTGCGGTCGGCGACTTCGACGCGGTAGAAGAACTTCATCGACTCCAGGTAGGCGATCAGCGCCTCCTGGGTGTCGGGTTCGGTGTGCATCCACACCGTGGTGCCGTCGTCGACGAGGTACAGGGCGTGCTCGATGTGGCCGTGCGCGGAGAGGATCAGCGCCTCGGTGGCGACGCCGGTGGGGAGGTCGCTGACGTGCTGGGTGAGCAGGAGGTGCAGCCAGCTCAGCCGGTCGTCACCGGTGACGGCGACGACCCCGCGGTGCGAGAGGTCGACGAAACCGGTGCCGTCGGCGAGGGTGCGCTGCTCACGGAACAGATCGCCGTAGTGGGCGGCGACGCCTTCGTCCACTCCTTCGGCGGGGACGGCGCCGGGCAGGGACAACAGGGGGCTCTTCATACGGGTAAGCCTACGACTCGGTAGTTGAAGTCTTAGCGGTCGCGCTCTTGCCCGCGCAGTCCTTGCAGCGGCCGAAGATCGCGAAGTGCTTCATGTCCGTCTCGAACCCGAACGTGTCCCGCAGCTTGGCCCGGAACTCGGCGGCCACCTCGACATCGGCCTCGATGACGTTCGTGCAGTCACGGCAGACCAGATGGATGTGGTGGTGCCGGTCGGCGAGGTGGTACGTCGGCGCCCCGTGCCCCAGGTGCGCGTGACTGACCAGCTCAAGCTCCTCGAGGAGCTCCAGGGTCCTGTACACGGTGGAGATGTTGACCCCCGACGCCGTCTTCCTCACCTCGATGAGGATGTCGTCGGGGGTCGCGTGCTCAAGGGTGTCCACGGCTTCGAGCACGAGCTGCCGCTGCGGGGTCAGCCGGTAGCCGCGCTGCCGCAGATCGGTCTTCCAGTCAGTGCCTGGGTCCATGCCTTGGGTGCTCACCACACCTCAGAGTCTAGGACTACTTGAAGAAAGCGATCCCGTCGTCCGGCATGTCGTCCGGGAGAGCCTTCGCCCAGCGTTCGACGTCGTCCGGGGTGACGATCTTCTTCAGGTGGGCGGACATGTAGGGGCGGAGTTCGACCTCGGGGGTCTGCTTCTCGCCGACCCACATGAGGTCGCTCTTGACGTAGC
>Ga0307510_10002697_pt1 | contig 20300 bp, 20 predicted proteins | sample 12_EM_MG_FD_207224 | JGI IMG/M metagenome (GOLD analysis project Ga0307510, IMG submission 207224) | Populus trichocarpa ectomycorrhiza microbial communities from riparian zone in the Pacific Northwest, United States - 12_EM | ecosystem: Host-associated > Plants > Roots > Unclassified | place... | reverse complement strand
TGGCGATGGCCTGGGCGCTGCGCTGGCCCAGTTCGTTGAGTGATTCGAACTGGTGCCGGGTGAGCAGGGTGACCAACAGCAGGGCAATGACGGTTGCCGGGGCAGCCGCCAGGCAAGTCAGGCGCTGTACCAGCGTGGTCCGCCGCCACAGGTTGCCCAGCCATGAGCTTGATGGGTCGCGCATAATTCCCCTGCCCGCGCCCTGCTGCGGGGCCTGCCACTAGCCTACAGCCAACCTCAGTGGGCGGCACTCGCCTGATGGCATAGGACTTGCGGCAGGTTGCCCCCGGGCCTAAGCCTTGGTGCCGAAAATCTTGTCCCCGGCGTCGCCCAGGCCAGGGAGGATGTATCCCACTTCGTTGAGTCGTTCATCGATGGAAGCGGTGAAGATCTCCACGTCGGGATGGGTCGCCTGGACATGGGCGAGGCCCTCGGGCGCGGCCACCAGGAACAGACCCTTGATGCGCTTGCAACCGGCCGCCTTGAGCATCTGGACCGTGGCAACCAGGGTGCCGGCGGTGGCAAGCATGGGGTCCACGATCAACGCGATGCGTTCATCCATGCGCCCGGTGAGTTTTTCGTAATAGGCGATGGGCCTTAAGGTTTCCTCGTCGCGCTGCAACCCGACCACGCTCACCTTCGCCGAGGGGATCAGTTCCAGCACGCCCGGCAGCATGCCGAGGCCAGCCCGCAGGATGGGCACGATGGTGACCTTCTTGCCCTTGATGTGGGTGACTTCCACCGGGCCCGCCCAGCCCTCGATCGTCTTCTTTTCCGTTTCGAGGTCCGCCGTGGCCTCGTAGGTCAGCAGCGAGGCCACTTCGCTGGCCAGTTCACGGAATTCCTTGGTGCTGATGCCGGCACGGCGCATCAGGCCGAGCTTGTGGGCGATCAGGGGGTGGCGAACTTCGACGACGGGCATGATGCGGCCTGCGAGGGGTGGGGGTCAGAGTATTCACTCTGACCCCGCGCACCGTCGAGGTCGAGCTCGTGCTCAGCCCTTCAGGCAGGTCGACATGAAGCTCTTGCGCGCGTCGCCTTTGAGCGACTTGGCGCTGGCGTCCTTGTTGCAGTTGACCATCTTCTGTTGCTGGGTGACTTTGGCAGGGGACGCCGCGGCGCCGCCCTTCAGGCAGCTGGACATGAATGCTTTGCGTTCGTCGCCCTTCTTGCCCGTCGCCTGCGTATTACAGGTGGACATGCGCTGTTGCTGCGGGGTCGGGTCCTTGGCCATGGCGGGCAGGGCGAAGGCGGCGGCGATGGTGAAGGCGGAAACGGCGGAAACCAGGCGCAGGTATTTGGACATGCTATTCCTCCCGTTGAGAATTCCGGCCGGCGGCCGGCGAGGGGACTATACGCCTGGCGTGCGCACCGTGGCGCACCAAACCCGCGGGTCCTTGGAAGGCCGGCGTTAGGGGGCGAAACGAGGTTGGGGGCCGGAGTAATTACTCCGACCCCGCATGCCGGAAGGGTCAGGCCGCGGCCTGTTCCTGGCGGCGGGGGCCCTGGCGCAGCGCCACGCGTACTTCGTCGACGATGAGGTCGATTTCCTCGCTGGTCACGCCGAAGTGCGGCGTGAAGCGCAGCGAGTTGGCGCCGCCGTGGATCACCCCGATGCCACGCTCGCGCATGAACTCCTCGGTGGAACCGGCGCCGAAGCACTTGAACGCAGGTGCCAGCTCGCACGAGAACAACAGGCCCGTGCCCTGCACGCGGGTGATCAGGCCACCCAGTTCATTCTTCAGCGCTTCGAATTTGTCCAGGAATTCGCGACCCTTGTCGCGGATGTTCTGGCGGATCGCCGGGTTCAGTTCGCCAAGCGTCGCCAGGGCGACGTCGATGGCGCGCGGGTTGGCCGTCATCGTGTTGCCGTAGATGCCCTTGCGGTAGAGCGAAGCGGCCCGATCGGTCACCGCCAGCACCGACATCGGGTACTGGCCGGCGTTGAGCGCCTTGGAATAGGTTTCGAAGTCGGGAGCTGCGAGTTTCTCGAAGCCCGGGTAATCGACGATCGACAACACGCCATGGGCGCGCAGGCCTGCCTGGATGGAATCGACCAGCAGCAACGAACCATGGGCGAGGGTGAGTTCGCGCGCGGCCTGGTAGAACTCAGGCGTGACGGCACGGCCCGGATCGCCTTCGCCCATCACCGGCTCCAGGAACATCGCCTGGATGAACCAGCCCTGGCGATCGGCCTCGGCAAAGGCGGCCTTCAGCTGGACCACGTCGTAGGGTTCGACGGTGATCAGGGTGTCTTCGTCGCGGAAGCTTGCCAGGTACTGCTTGTATGTCTTACGCGAGGAGTCCGAATACAGCGCCGGGCCATCGGTGCGGCCATGGAAGGCACCCTTCACGGCCAGGCGCTTGATGACGCGGCCGGCATGCCTGCCGCCGGCATCGGTCATCAGCCGGGCGTTGACGTCGGCGATGCGCGCGGCAAGCGTGACCGCCTCGGAGCCGGAGTTGAGCATCATGAAATGCGAGAACGGACAGGCGCCACGCGTATGGCCCAGTTCCTGGCGCAAGGCACGGGTCAGGCGCAGCTGGGCCACGTTGGGTGTCATCACGTTGGCCATCACCTGCGGGCGCGCCATGGCGGCGGCGATCGGGGCGGGATTGTGGCCGAAACCGAGCATGCCGTAGCCGCCGTTATCGTGCAGTACCGCACCCTTGAGCGTGATCAGCCAGGGGCCCTGGGCCGCGGCGGGCACGAACGGGTTGACCCCGTCGTCGGGATAGAAATTGATGAAGTCGTGCTGCAGAACCTGGATCTGCGCATCTTCGTCCATGGCCAGGATGTCCGACATTTCCGGGCGCAGTGCACGGTGGTAGGCCACGGCCTGTTCCACGGCGGAAACCAGGGCCTGATCGTGGGCGGCAAAGCGCTCGATGGCGGCGTCGTCCAGGCCACGGGTACGCGGCTGGCCGCCGAAGTCGCGAAGCTCGCGGAGCTGCTCGATGACGGTCATGGTGGTCTCCTGATAAGGTCGAGCGCCTACCACGGTACGTTAAGGCCGGCTCTAAGTAGCTAAACCATATAGGTTTTATGTCTAAAGGATAACATGGCCCCAGCGCCGCCGGTACCCCCGTCGCGCGTTTTTCGATGCCGCACCGCAGCAGCGGATGACGGCTGTCACTTGCGGGCGGTGACGTGCTGGACTGATTCCGCTGCCATGCCCTTCCTAAGCTGATCGCAACTTAGGGAGGTGCTGACATGACCCATCCAGACCAGGTCGTCGCCCGGCTTGCCGGGGCAAAGAAGGCTTATGGGAGCCAGGTGGCCCTGCAGGGTTTCGACCTGGAACTGCGCCGCGGCGAACTGCTCGCCCTGCTCGGCCCCAATGGCGCGGGCAAGACCACCGCCATCGGCCTGCTGCTTGGCCTGTTTCGCGCCGACGGCGGCACGGTGGAACTCTTTGGCCGCGATCCCCAGCGGATCGAAGCACGCCGGAAAGTGGGCGTGATGCTGCAGTCGGCCGTCCTGCAGCAAACGCTGAAGGTGGGTGAGCTCATTGGCCTCACCGCCAGTTACTACCCCCATCCGTATTCGGTGGCTGAGGCTGCGGGTTTCGCCGGCGTGCAGGACTTGCTCGGCCGCCGCTACGGCGCGCTCTCCGGCGGCCAGCAACGGCGCGTGCAATTTGCCATGGCCACCGTCGGCCGCCCTGAACTGCTGTTCCTGGACGAGCCCACCGTCGGCATGGACCTGCAGGCGCGGCAGGCGCTGTGGGCCGCCGTACGGCAGCAGGTGGCCAATGGTGTCTCGGTGGTGCTTACCACGCACTACCTGGAAGAAGCGGAAACCCTGGCCGACCGCGTTTGCGTGATGGCGCGCGGGCGCGCCATCAGCGAGGGCTCGGTCGATGAGCTTCGCGCCACCGTCGACCGCAAGCGCATCCGCTGCATCACCACGCTCGACTGGGCCACGCTCGCCGGCTGGGAGCATGTGCAGGAAGTGCGCGAGGAGAACGGACGCCTGGTAGTGGTAACCACCAACGCCGAAGCCGTCGTCCGCCGCATGCTGGCCGACGATGCGGCGCTGGCGGAACTGGAAGTCCAGCGCGGCGGCCTTGCCGATGCGTTTACCGAACTCACCCGCGAACCCGGCGATACGCCGGACGCGTCGATCAAGGAGGCTGCGTGATGAATGCGATCCCGATGCCGGCGCTCGCGCTGGATGATGCCGCCATGCCGCGCGCCCGCGTGGTCCGCGCTTATCTGATGGAAGCGCAAGCCGAATGCCTGCGCTACCTGCGTGCGCCTGGATTCCTCCTGCCGACGTTGCTGTTCCCGTCGGTGTTCTACCTGATGTTCGGTATTTTCCTTGGCCGTGCCAACGGGGCGGATGCTTCGCGCTTCCTGTTGGCCAGCTACGCCACGTTCGGCGTGATGGCGCCGGGACTGTTCGGCTTCGGTGTATCGCTGGCGCTGGAACGGGACACGGGCCTGCTTACCCTCAAGCGCGCCATGCCCATGCCCCCGGGCGCTTACCTGATCGGCAAGATGGTGATGGCCTTGCTGGTGGCGGCGGTGGTGGCGTTGATCCTGCTGGCGATGGCCGGCTTCCTGGCCCACGCGGGCCTTACCTTCGGGCAGGGCGTCAGCCTCTTCGGCATTGAGGTGCTCGGCGTGCTGCCGTTCTGCGCGCTGGGGCTGTTCATCGGCACCTTGATCAAAGGTCAGGGCGCGCCGGGCCTGGTGAACCTTATTTATCTACCGATGGCTTTCCTCTCGGGCCTGTGGTTCCCGCTGAACCTGCTGCCCGCGCCGATCCAGGCGATCGCCCCGGTCTGGCCGGCCTATCACCTGGACCAGCTTGCCCTGTCGGCGGTGGGACTTGGCCAGGGCGGCCATGCCGTCCACGTGCTGGTCCTGGCCGCCTATACGGGAATTTTCCTGGCCCTGGCGGCGCGGCGCCTGCGCAAGAACGGGTGAAGTAACATGCAAGGTGCCGGGGAATGGGAGCGCATGTCATGAACGTCGATTGGCTCAAGCCTGCGCCCGATTCCATCGCCGGGCGCCATATCGGTGCGGGAAAGGTCAAGGCACTGATGCTGATGAACCTGGTGTGGATAGGTTGGCTGTTCGGCGACCTCATCTTCTCCAACGAGACGCTCCCGGCTTCCTGGTGGTATTCCACGTTCTGCACCCTGCCGTTTTTCCTGGTCTGTTACTGGCTTTGCTACTGCCGTCCCGCGCGCGAGATCGTGCGCTATGCCTCGGGCATGGCAGTGCTGGCCTTTGTGCTGCTGTGGTTCAACAACTCCGGCGCCAGCACGTACATGATCTTCTGCAGCGCGTACCTGGGTTTTGCGCCGACCGTGCGGCGGGCGCTTGCCTATGTCCTGGTGACCGTCGCGTGCTTTGCCATTGCCACGCAGCTCAAGCACTGGCCCATCGCGATCACCGTCACCATGTGTTTCATCGCCATCACCGTGGGCCTGGGCAATTCGTTCTATCGCCTGAACTGGCAGCGCGAAGCGGAGCTGAAGCTCTCGCACGAAGAAGTGCGCCGCCTGGCGGCCACGGCCGAACGCGAGCGCATCGGCCGCGACCTGCACGATCTGCTTGGCCATACGCTGTCGCTGATCACGCTGAAACTCGAACTGTCACGACGCCTGTTCGACCGCGATCCGATCGCCGCACGCGTGGAAGTGGAAGAGGCCGAGCGCGTGGCGCGGCATGCCCTGGCCGAGGTGCGCTCGGCGGTCACGGGCATTCGTACCACGGGTATCGCCGCCGAGTTCGCTTCATGCAAGTTATTGCTCAACGCCTCGGGGGTGTTCTTCAGCTATACCAGCGAGGTTGGCGAATTGCCGCTGAACGTGGAAGCGGCGCTGGCTTTGATCCTGCGCGAGGCGGTCACCAACATCCATCGCCATGCCGGCGCCTCGCGCGCGGACGCCAGCCTTCGTGTCGAAGACGGTGTATTGAAGTTCTGCATCTCCGACAACGGACGCGGGGGCGTGGGTGATCATGGCAATGGGCTTTGCGGGATGCGCGAACGCGCCAAGGCCCTGGGCGGCGAGCTTGAAATCGAATCGCGACGCGGTCACGGTACGCGCGTATCGCTGCGCTTGCCGATGCCGGTCACGCGCACGGTGCCCACGCTAAGCGTGGTGCCGTCCGCGCCGGCAGAGACGCGGCAAGCTTCATGACCGCCACGGCGATGCAGTCCACGCCATGCCGGGGACGGTTCACCACATGGTATGCGAGCGTGTTCGCGCCACGGCCTGATTCGGTCCTCGCGCAGTTGAATTCGCCGCTGTACCTGCGCTGGCAGGCGGGCGTATCGGTGTTCTGGCTGATCGCACTGCTGCAGGTGCCGCTGGCGGCCCGCGGCTTCGCGTGGCATTGGTTCGGACCGACACTGGCGTCGATCGCCGTGTACCTGCCGATCTACATCATGGTATTCATCGGGCCGCGTCGATACCTGCCCTGGATCGCCGTGGGCATGGCGGCGATCGCCATGGCGCTTGCACCGTTCAATCCCATTGCCGAAGGCTACCTGCTTACAGCGAGCCTTACGCTTTCGTACCTTGAGCGCCCGCGCGCGTGGCTGGGCGGCACCTTGCTGCTGACACTGCTGGCCGCGACATGGCCTGAGTTCGGTGGCGTGAAGCCTGCGCTGGAGATCGTGCTGGCGGGTGGCATGATTGGCGGCTTCGGCAACGTGCTTTACCTGCGCAACGTGCGCAAGGACGTCGAACTGCGCCTGTCCCAGGTGGAGGTGCGGCGGCTGGCCACCCTGGCCGAGCGCGAACGCATCGGCCGCGACCTGCACGACCTGCTGGGCCATACCTTGTCGCTGGTGACATTGAAGTCCGAGCTTGCGCGCCGGCTGGCGATCGCCGATCCGCCACGGGCGCAGTGTGAGATGGAGGAAGTCGAGCGCGTGTCCCGCCATGCCCTGGCCGAGGTGCGTGCCGCGGTCACCGGCATGCGGCGTGGCGACCTCGCCGCGGAGATCATTTCCGCACGGCTGATGCTCGAGGCATCGGACGTTGCCTTCGAAGCCTCGCTTCCCGTCTCGCTTGGCCTGCCGCCGGACATCGAAGCCACGCTGGCTTTGGTGTTGCGCGAGGCGGTCACCAACATCCACCGCCACGCCAGGGCGCGTAACGCGCGCGTGGTGGTCAGCCACGAACCCGGGAGGTTTTGCATGCAGATCCACGACGATGGTCGCGGTGGCCTGGGTGCGCACGGCAATGGCCTGGCCGGCATGCGCGAACGCGTGCAGGGCCTGGGTGGTTTGATGCAGATCGACTCACCACCACGCCGCGGTACGGCGATCGTGGTGAGCGTACCGCTGGCGGTGGCCGCGTGATCCGCGTGCTGCTGGCCGAAGACCAGGCCATGGTGCGTGGCGCGCTGACGGCGCTGTTGAACCTGGAGTCGGACATCGAGGTGCTCGGTTCCGTTGCCGATGGCGAAGCGGCCTGGCGCGAGCTGCAGCGGCTGAAGCCGGATGTGCTGGTGACCGACATCGAAATGCCCGGGCTGACCGGCCTGGAACTGGCCCAGCGCGTGCGCCGTCACGAATTGCCGATGAAGGTGGTGATTGTCACCACCTTCGCCCGACCAGGCTTCTTGCGCCGCGCGCTCGATGCCGGTGTCGGCGGCTACCTGCTGAAGGATTCCCCCGCCGAGAAACTCGCCGAGGCCTTGCGTACGGTGCATCGCGGCGGCCGTGCGATCGACCCGGAGCTTGCGCTGGAGGCATGGTCGGACGCCGATCCGCTCAATGACCGCGAGAGGCAGGTATTGCGCCTGGCCGGTGAAGGGCAGGCAGCCAGCGATATCGCCCAGCAACTGAACCTGTCCCATGGCACGGTGCGCAATTACCTGTCCGAGGCGATCGGCAAGCTGGGCGTGGCCAACCGGATCGAGGCCTACCGGCTGGCGCGGCAAAAAGGCTGGCTCTGATCACGCGCAGGTATCGCTCGGACAGGAGATAATCGCTTCCAGTCCCCGCGGTTTAGTCCTCCTTTGAAGAAATCCGATTTCGATTTCGACCTGCCCAACGCGTTGATCGCGCAATCGCCCCTGGCCGAACGCTCCGCCAGCCGCTTGCTGGTGCTCGACCGTGGCGCCGGTACGCGGCAGAACCGGCAGTTCCGGGAACTGCCCGGCATGCTCCAGCCGGGCGACCTGCTGGTCTTCAACGACACCCGCGTATTGCCGGCACGCCTGTTCGGCCGCAAGGACTCCGGAGGCGCGGTAGAGATCCTGATCGAGCGGGTCACCGGCACGCACGAGGCACGGGCGCAGCTGGGGGTGAGCAAGAAACCGAAGGAAGGCGGCCGCATCCTCCTGGCCGACGGTAGCGCCGTGACCGTGCTTGGGCGCGAGGGCGAGTTCTTCCGTCTGCGCTTCGAAAGCCATGAACCGCTGGAGAAGATCCTGCTGCGCCTGGGGGAAATGCCCCTGCCGCCGTATATCGAGCGCAAGCCCGGGCAGGAGGACACCACCCGCTACCAGACGGTTTTCGCCCGGGAGCCCGGCGCCGTGGCGGCACCCACCGCAGGCCTTCATTTTGACGAAGGCCTGCTGGCAAGGCTCACCGAGCGTGGCGTGGACTTCGGCTATGTCACCTTGCATGTGGGCGCCGGCACTTTCCAGCCGATGCGCGCGGAGGACATTTCCGACCACGTGATGCACCGCGAATGGCTTAACGTAGGTGCCGAGCTGGTGGAGAAGATCCGCCGCACCCGCGCCGCCGGGGGGCGGGTGGTCGCGGTGGGCACCACCGTGGTCCGGGCGCTTGAAAGCGCCACCGTGGAAGGGCGCCTGCATCCCTTTGCCGGCGAGACGCAGATCTTCATCTTCCCCGGCTACCGCATCACCAGCATCGATGGGCTCATCACCAATTTCCATCTGCCGCAATCGACCCTGCTGATGCTGGTGTCCGCCCTGACCAGCCGCGAATTCATCCTCGATGCGTACCGCTATGCCGTGCAGGAGCGTTACCGCTTCTTCTCCTATGGCGACGCCATGCTGGTCTGGCCCGGCAAGGGCACCTGATCCACCGGGCCGGGCATGGCCCGGCGCCTGATAAACTGGGCGGATGTCCAAACTCACTTTCGATCTGCTGGCGACCGATGGCACCGCCCGGCGTGGCCGGCTGTCCTTTCCACGTGGCGTGGTGGAGACGCCGGCTTTCATGCCCGTGGGTACCTACGGCTCGGTCAAGGCGATGACCCCGCGCGACGTCCGCGAGACCGGCGCCCAGATCATCCTGGGCAATACCTTCCACCTGTTCCTGCGGCCGGGCCTGGACATCGTCGAGCGTTTCGGCGGCCTGCACCGGTTCATCGGCTGGGATGGCCCGATCCTTACCGATTCGGGCGGCTTCCAAGTGTTTTCGCTGGCCCACAAGCGGAAGATCACCGAGGAAGGCGTGACCTTTGCCTCGCCGGTGGATGGTTCGAAGGTGTTCCTGTCGCCCGAGGAATCGATGCGGATCCAGACCGTGCTCGACTCGGACATCGCGATGATCTTCGACGAGTGCACCCCGTACCCGGCCACCGAGCCCGTGGCCGCGGCCTCGATGGAGCTGAGCCTGCGCTGGGCGGAGCGGTCGCGCCGGGCCTTCGACGAGGCGAAGAACCCCAACGCCCTGTTCGGTATCGTGCAGGGCAGCACCTTCGAAGGACTGCGCCATCGTTCGGCCCGCCGCCTGGTGGAGATCGGTTTCGACGGGTACGCCGTGGGCGGCCTGGCCGTGGGCGAGCCGGAAGCCGAGCGCAACCACACCCTGGACCTCACGCTGCCGATGCTGCCATCGGGCCGTCCGCGCTACCTGATGGGCGTGGGCCGCCCCGAGGACATCGTCGAGGCGGTGCGGCGGGGCATCGACATGTTCGATTGCGTGATGCCCACGCGGAACGCCCGGAACGGTTTCCTGTTTACCGATACCGGCACGTTGCGTATACGTAATGCGAAGTACGCGACCGATACCAGCGTGATCGAGGAAGGTTGCGACTGCCATGCCTGCGCCAACGGCTTCAGCCGGGCCTACCTGCGGCATCTGGACCGCTGCAACGAGATCCTGGGCAGCATGCTGGCCACCATGCACAACCTACGGCACTACCAGCGGCTGATGGCTGGCTTGCGCGCGGCCATCGAAGCAGGTTCCCTGGACGATTTCGTGGCCGGGTTCTACGCCCGCCGGGCAGGGTCGGCCGCCGTCTAGCGGCCGCCGGGAAGGGGTCCGGAAAGGGGTCAGAGTAATTACTCTGACCCCCAATCCTCCGGAACCTACGGCGTCCCCCGCCGTCAAACATCACGTTTCCGCCACCCGCATGGCATAATCACCGGCCTTTTACCTGTCGGTGGCAGTTTTTCCTGTTGCCGCCGCAACTTGCGAGTACTGATGATGAACTTCCTGACTTCCGTCGTGGCCCAGGCCGCCGCCCCCGCTGCTGGTGCGGGCGGCGCGCTGGGTCTGTCCCCGCTGGTACTGATCGTGCTGATGTTCGGCTTCATGTACTTCTTCATGATCCGTCCGCAGCAGAAGCGCCAGAAAGAGCACCGCAACCTGCTGGCGAACCTGGCCAAGGGCGATGAAGTGGTCACCAACGGCGGCATTGCCGGCCGTATCGACGAGGTGGGCGAGCAGTACCTGTCGGTGGAAGTGGCCCCCAACGTGAAGGTCAAGCTGCAGAAGGGCGCCGTGTCCCAGGTGCTGCCCAAGGGCACGCTGAAAGGCCTCTGATCCACCCGTCCAGATCCAGCCGGGGCGCGGGCCCCGGCCTACAGGGAATTGCAAGGCATGAGTGATTTTCCACGCTGGAAGTACGCGTTGGTGGTGTTGGTCCTGATCTTCGGCGTGATCTACGCGCTGCCGAACGTATTCAAGCCTTCGCCCGCGTTGCAGATCGCGCCCAACCGCGGTCAGGTGGTCGACGATGCGCTGAAGTCGAAGGTGCAGGGCATCCTGGACCAGAACAAGCTTGTCGTGACCGACGTCCAGGTCGACCTGGCCGCCCAGCGCATGCTGATGAAATTCCCCGACGCCGAAAGCCGCGACAAGGCAGCCGATGCCGTGCGCCCGGTGCTGGGCGATGGTTACATCGTGGCGCTGAACCTGGCCTCCAACGTGCCTTCGTGGCTGCATGCGATCCATGCCGAAGCCATGCCGCTGGGCCTGGACCTGCAAGGCGGTGTCCACTTCCTGATGGAAGTGGACCAGAACAGCGTGCAGGACAAACTCGAAACCACCTACGCCGATGACATCCGCAGCCTGCTGCGCGACAAGAACATCCGTTACGAGTCGGTCACCCGCAATGGTCGTGGCGCCGGCATCGGCATCATCCTGAAGAGCGATGCCGACCGCGACGCGGCCAGCAATGCCATCGCGGTGGATCACCCGGACCTCATCCTCGCCAACGGCAACAACACCGGCGACCGCTTCGTGCTCAACGCCACGGTCAAGCCCGACAAACTGCGCGAGCTGGCACAGTCGACCATCCGCCAGAACCTCACCACCTTGCGCAACCGCGTCAACGCGCTGGGCGTGAGCGAGCCATTGATCCAGCAGCAGGGCGACAGCCGCATCGTGGTGGAACTGGCCGGCGTGCAGGACACCGCGGAAGCGAAGAAACTGCTCGGGGCGGTGGCCACCCTGCAGTACCGCGAAGGCCTGGCAGCTCCATCCGATGCGCGCGCGCAGGACGCCCAGCGCACTGGCAACATCCCGCCCGACGCCAACCTGGTGCTGGGCAACCACGGCGAGCCGTACCTGGTGTCGAAGAAGATCATCGTCACCGGCGATGAGCTTACCGACGCCGCCTCCGGTTTCGACTCGCAGAGCGGCACGCCCAAGGTCGACGTGGTACTCAACGCCGCCGGCGCGCGCAAGATGACTGACTTCAGCTCGGCCCACGTGGGCAAGCCCATGGCGGTGGTCTACGCCGAGCGCGTCACCGATACCAAGGTGATCGACGGCAAGGAAGTGCGCGTCCCGCGTACCACCGAGCGCGTGATCAACTACGCCACGATCAATTCCACCCTGGGCAAGAATTTCCAGACCACCGGCCTTGCCAGCCCCACCGAGGCCAGCGACCTTGCGCTGCTGCTCAAGGGCGGCGCGCTGGCCGCCCCCACCGATATCGTCGAAGAAGGCGTGATCGGTGCGAGCCTTGGCGCCGACAATATCGAGAAGGGCGTGCAGGCGGTGCTGATCGGCCTGGGCCTGGTGCTGCTGGCGGCGGCCTTCTACTACAAGTTGTTCGGCCTGGTCGCCGACGTGGCCTTGTTCTTCAACCTGATCCTGCTGATGGCGGTGATGTCGCTGATCGGGGTCACCCTGACCATGCCGGGCATCGCCGGTATCGTGCTTACCCTGGGCATGGCGATCGATGCCAACGTGCTGATCTGCGAACGCATCCGCGAGGAACTGCGCAACGGCTCCACGCCGCTGGCATCGATTCGCGCCGGCTACGAGAAAGCCTGGGCCACCATCCTGGACGCCAACGTCACCCATCTGCTGGCGGCGCTTGGCCTGATGACCATGGGTTCCGGTCCCATCCGCGGCTTCGGCGTCACGCTGTTCATCGGCATCCTCACGTCAATGTTCACCTCCGTCACGGTGACCCACGCGATCACTGCCCTGATCCACGGCGGCCGCAAGCTCAAGACGCTGTCGGTCTAAGGGGAGAGACACATGGAAATCTTCAACCACAATTCGAACTTCAACTTCCTGGGCCTGCGCAAGTTCACGGTGGGCTTAGGTATTGCCCTGATGATCGCGTCCGTCATCCTGGTCGCCGTGCGCGGCTTCAACTACGGCCTGGACTTCACCGGCGGACTTTCCGTGCAGGTGGCCTATACCAGCCCGGTCGAAGTGGCCGACGTTCGCCAGGCCTTAGTGAATGCGCACTTCGAAGACGCCGTGGTGGTGCCGGTGGGCGGCGCCAACGGCCTGCAGATCAAGCTGCCCATCCGCGTGGTGGACGAAGCCGGTGCCAACCTCCCGGCCGACAAGCGCGCGGACAAGGTGCGCGATGAGATCCTGGCGGCACTGAAGGCCTCGCGCCCGGATGCCACGGTGAAGGATCGCTCCTTCGTCGGTGCCCAGGTGGGCGAGGAACTGCGCAACGACGGCTACATTGCGATGATCTTCGTGATCATCGGCATCATGGGCTACCTGTGGATCCGCTTCGAACGGCGCTTCGCCATCGCCGCGCTCGCCACCGAAGTGCACGACGTGCTGCTCACCCTGGGTATCTTCGCGCTCACCCGGCGCGAGTTCGACCTCACTGTGCTCGCCTCGGTGCTGGCAGTGGTGGGTTACTCGATCAACGACAAAGTGGTGGTGTTCGACCGCGTCCGCGAATTGTTCCGGGCCAGCCGCAATGCCTCCCCGGAAGAGGTACTCAACCGTTCGATCAACAGCACGCTGTCGCGAACGATCATCACCTCGCTGTTCACCGGCATCACCATGGCGGCGCTTTACTTCATTGGTGGTCCGGTCGTACACGGCTTTGCCATCACCATGCTGATCGGCATCGTGGTAGGCACGCTGTCGTCGATCTTCATCGCCAGCCCCATCCTGCTGTGGCTGGGGGTGTCGAAGAAGGACCTGATGCCCGTCACCAAGGACAACCCGGAGCTCGCCCGCCGGCCTTGAGCGTACCTACCATGGCGGCAAGGTACCTTGGGGGGGTCAGAGTAATCACTCTGACCCCGTGCCCCCTCACAAGGGTGTTCAAGCAATCGGCACCTTGTGCCGATAACGCGCATACCGGCCGCATTGCCTATGGCGGACGGCTGGCATTGCATGGCTGCGGGAAGCGGCGTTATAACTGAGCCCGACGGGCCGCTTTGAAGGCAGATCATGAGACGGCGCATCGTTGGGAATTACGCAGTGCAAATCCGCTGCAACGAGGTATCGGCGGGGTGCTTCAAAAGCGCCTATATCGTCGAGCGCCTGCCTGGGGCAGGCAAAAAGTACTTCGTGATGATTTCCCTGCTGGAAACCTTCGACGATCGTGAAGTGGCCATCGAGCGGGCCATGGCCCGCGGTTTCAACCACGCACAGTGGCTCAATTCATCGCTCGAGCGCATCGCCGCCGAAGACTGAACGCGGCGTACCGCAGCGCACAAACGCAGCCTCAACTTTTCATGCCTGGAGCCGATAAGCCGTGGGTAGCGACCCAAGGGCAGGGCTCATGTTTGTCATCATCGGAACCATCGTCGTCATGATCAGCGTGCTGGGCGGATATCTGCTCTCGCATGGCAATCTGTTGGCGCTTTGGCAGCCATACGAGTTCTTGATCATTTTCGGGGGCGCCATCGGCGCCTTCATCGTGGCCAATCCACCGGCGGTGGTGAAGGGTTCCCTGCGTGGCCTGACCGGCCTGTTCAAGGGTCCTGCCTACGGCAAGCAGGACTACATCGACCTGTTGTCCATGCTGTACGACCTTTTCAGCGCCATGCGCAAGGAAGGCCTGTTGGCGCTCGAGGCACACATCGAGGATCCCGCCAGCAGCCCGATTTTTTCGGCGTATCCCCGGCTGATCCGCGAGCATCACCTGATCGATTTCACCACCGACTGCCTGCGCCTGATCGTGGGCGGAAACATGAATCCGCACGAGCTCGAAGCCCTGCTGGACGTGGAGCTGGAAACGCACCATGCCCAGGCGGAGGCACCGAGCCTGGCGGTGGCCAAGGTGGCCGACGCCCTGCCGGGCTTCGGTATCGTCGCCGCGGTGCTGGGCATCGTCACCACCATGTCGCAGCTGGGCGGCGATACGTCCCGCATCGGTGAGCACATTGCCGGCGCGCTGGTGGGTACCTTCCTTGGCATCCTGCTCAGCTATGGTTTCGTTGGGCCGCTCGCCGCGGCCATGGAAGCTCGCTCACAGGAAGACGGCAAAGCCTTCGAGTGCGTGAAGGTGGCGTTGTTGTCGAGCCTGCGAGGCTACAACCCGATGGTCGCGGTGGAGTTCGGACGCAAGACGCTGTCGTCGTTGACCCGCCCGACATTCGTCAATCTTGAAGGCCATCTCAAGAGCGCACGCTGATGTCCGAGCCCGAGATCATCATCGTCAGGCGACGAAAGAAGGCGCGCCACGGTCACCATGGCGGTGCCTGGAAGGTCGCCTACGCCGACTTCGTCACCGCGATGATGGCCTTCTTCCTGGTCATGTGGATCATGGGCGTGGGCACGCGCGAGCAGAAGGCGGCGATCAGCGACTACTTCAAGAACCCGTCGATGACGCCAGGCAGCTCCATGGCTGCGTCGCTGGGCAGCATGGGCCCGGGCGGCGCCAGCAACAGCATGATCAAGCTTGGCGGCGCCATGGATATCAACCATGGCCAGGGCAAGGACTACCGCCAGGCGCCTCCAGGCAGCCAGGCGCCCGGCGATGAAACCAAGTTCGCCAAGGAGCGCGACAAGGCTCGCCTGGATGCCCTGCGCAAGGATTTGAATGCGGCGCTCGAGCGCAGTCAGGCGCTGGCGCCGTTCAAGGACCAGCTGCTGCTGGACATCACTTCCGAAGGCCTGCGCATCCAGATCGTCGACAAGCAGAACCGTGCCATGTTCGACACCGGCAGCGCCACGCTCAAGCCCTATACCGTGCAGATCCTCCACGAACTGGCGGGCTTCGTCGACCAGGTGCCCAACCGCATCAGCATTTCCGGCCACACCGACGCTACGCCGTACTCTGGCGCCGACGGCACGGCCCATTACGGCAACTGGGAGCTCTCGGCTGATCGCGCCAATGCCGCGCGCCGCGCCCTGCTGGACGGCGGCATGCCGGTGGAGAAGGTGACGCGCGTGGTGGGCCTGGCCGAAGCCGTGCCGTTCGACAAGACCGACCCAACCAGCCCGAAGAACCGCCGCATCAGCATCGTGGTCATGACCGACGCTGCCGCCAAGGCCGCGGCGGAGCCGGAAATGGCCGAGACCCAGGATCCGGCGGCACCCGCCACCCCCTCGGTGACCACGGCTAGCGCTGCATCCACGCCACCGGGCAAGCGGCCGGGCAACGCCATGGCATTGAACACAGCGCCCCCTCCCAGGCTGCTGCGCCCCCCTTCGTCGGGTCCCGGCGCGGGCATGCCCTAGCAACGGGCGCACGGGGCCATGGGCATTTCCTGCCTGGAGGAAAAAAACCAGGTGCCGGACCGCCCGTGTTCAGTTAAATTCAAGACATGCACCTTCCTCAGGACCCAAGGCACGTGAATCCTTCGCGCAAGCGCGTCCTCGTCATCGAAGACAACAGCATCCTGGCCGTGGCGCTGGAGGAAACCCTCCTGCACTTGGGGCACGCTATTGCCGGCACGGCGCAAAGCCTGGATGAGGGTGTCCGGCTGGCGCGCGATGCCGACATGGATTTCGCCGTGGTCGACGTCGACCTGCACGGGCGGGACGCCTTTCCCATCGTCGACGTGTTGCACGAGCGCGGCATTCGCTTCGTGCTGGCCACCGGCCTGCCTCACGATGAAATCCCAGCGCCGTACGACAAGTCGGTGATCGTCAGCAAACCCTACGACATGCGCGAGCTGGAACGGGCCATTACCTCGGCAGGTTAGGCAGCCCGCAGGGCATCGTGCAGGGCTGCGTCAAGATCCGCGCTGGCGAACGGCTTGTGCAGCACCTTCACCCCGGCGAAGGAAGGATCCACCCCGGGTGAGCCGTAACCGGTGGCGAATATGAAGGGGATGTGACGCTTACGCAGGACGTCGGCCACCGCGAATGAGCGCTCGCCGGCCAGGTTCACATCCAGCATGGCCACATCAAGTTCCAGCGAACTTGCCAGCTCAAGGGCCACTGGCAGGTTGGGTGCCACGCCGGCGATGTCATAGCCGCGATCGCGGAGCATGTCCTCGATCATCATGCCTACCATCGGCTCGTCCTCGACAATGAGGACTCGACATCCATGCAAGGAAATAGCCATCGATTGAGATTCCGCCACCGGCTTCCCTCCGCCGCTTGCGAGCTACGATGGGTCAATGCATGTGCAGGGGGCGTGGATAATTTTTCATCGCAGGGCTGCATCGAGCGCGGCCAGCTGTGCCGGTGTGCCGACATTGGTCCAGCGTCCGTCGAAACGCTCACCGCTGGCCTGGCCGGCAGACATGGCCTGGCGGTAGAGCGGCCCCAGCTTGAAACACCCGGGCGGTTGGCCTTCGACCAGTGCGCGCCGATAGATGCCGATGTTGCCAAAGGTCAGGCGCTCGCCTGGGCCCGTGTCGTGCAGGCGGTCGCGATCGAGAAAGAAGTCACCGCCTGGGTGCCAGTCGGGATTGGGCACCATCACCAGGTGCACCAGTCCCTTCGGTTCGGCGGGCAGACGGGCGTAGTCGTAGTCGGTATGGATGTCGGCGCTTAGCGCCACGAAGGGTTCAGGGCCCAGCAGCGGCAGCGCACGCAGCATGCCGCCGCCGGTTTCCAGCGGCTCGGGACCTTCATAGGAATAACGGATGCGTACGCCCCAGCGGTCGCCGCTGCCCAGGAGTGGTTCGAAGCGGTCGGCCAGGTGCGAGGTGTTGATCACCACGTAGCGGATGCCGGCGGCGGCAAGTTTCTCCAGGTGCCACACGATCAACGGTTTGCCCCCAGCCATAAGCAGTGGCTTGGGCGTTTCGTCGGTGAGCGGACGCATGCGCTCGCCGCGGCCGGCAGCCAGGATCAGCGCGTGCCTCATGGGCGAGGATGGGTGAGGTCCACCCCTTCGGCATGCGTGGCCAGGAAGGTGGCGAAGCCTTCCAGTTCGTGGTGGCGGCGTGCCACTTTCATGACGTAGTTCAGTACCAGCGGAAGGTCGGCAAGGTACGAGGGTTTGCCATCGCGGTACATCAGCCGGCAGAAGATGCCCAGCACCTTGATGTGCCGCTGCAGGCCCGCGAAGTCGAACCAGCGCATGAAGGTGTCGGCGTCGACGTCGTCGCCGATCACGTGCGCGTGCAGCAGGCGAAGGCGGTGGCTTTCCACCCAGCCGGCCACCCGTTCGTCGTCCCAGGCGATGTAGCAATCGCGCAGCAGCGAGGCAAGGTCATAGGTGACAGGCCCGGTCATCGCACCCTGGAAATCGATGATGCCCGGATTGTTGCCCGGGCAGACCAGCAAATTCCTGCTGTGGAAGTCGCGGTGCATGAAACCGCGCGGCTGGGCGGCGATGTTGGCCATGACCACCGTGAAGGCAAGCTCCAGCTCATCCCAGCCGTCGCAGCCCAGTTCCACGCCCAGGTGGCGGGTCAGGAACCAGGTCGGCATCAGTTCCATTTCCATGGTCTGCCAGGCGCGGTCAAACGCGGGTAGCCCGGTTGGATCCGCCTTCATCTGCATGCGTACAAGTGCGTCCAGCGCATCGGCATAAAGCGCATCGACGGTGCCGGTGTTCAATTCCGGAAGGTACGTGCGGTTGCCAAGGTCCTCGATCAGCAACAGGCCGGTATCGGTGTCGGCGGCGATCACGGCAGGTACGTGCAAACCGGCGCCGGCCAGCCGCTGGCCGATTTCAAGCCATGGACGCGGGTCTTCACGGTCCGGCGGCGAGTCCATCACGATGACCGATCCTTTGGAAGTGTGCCCGCGCCAATAGCTGCGGAAGCTTGCATCGGCCGATGCGGGCTCAAGCGTAAGGGTGGGCTCCTTCGTGGCCTCACGGGCCCAGGCAAGCCGGGTGGCGGCGCGATCGTCGTGGGGATCCATGGCATGACCGAAAGGGGGATGCCCGCAAGCTTAGCCTCTGACCGGCGGTGGTCGCCAATGCGACTGACCATTGGATCTTGTTGCGCTGCAGCGCGTGTGATATCGATGGAGGCTAGGCCATCCCGGGGCGAGGAAATGACTATGGCGACACCTGAAATGGCCATGACCCGGCGCGACCTGCTGCGCATGATCGGGATAACCGCCGGGAGCGCGGTGATGTACCAGGCCATGGCAGGCATGGGGGCAGTCAAGACACCGCCTAAACGCGCGGCGACGAAGCTCGAGGGAAGCGTGCGCGGCACGTCGGTGCTGATACTGGGCGCGGGCCTGGCCGGCATGGTGGCCGCCTATGAACTGCGCAAAGCCGGTTACAAGGTGCAGGTGCTCGAATACAACGCCCGTGCCGGCGGCCGCAACTGGACCTTGCGCGGCGGCGATACCTATACCGAACTCGGTGGCGAGACACAGCATTGCCAGTTCGACCAGGGGCAGTATTTCAACCCCGGTCCATGGCGCATTCCCTACCACCACACCGCGCTCCTGGGTTATTGCCGCGAGCTGGGAGTGCAGCTGGAGCCCTTCGTCCAGGTTAACTACAACGCCCTGGTGCAGGCCACGGGTTACTTCGACGGCAAGCCCCAGCGCTTCCGCACGGTGAAGTCCGATTACCACGGCCACGTGGCGGAACTGTTGGCCAAGGCCACCAGCCAAGGGAGCCTGGACAAGGAAGTAAGCAAGGAAGACAAGGAAATCCTGCTTGAGTCGCTGCGCTACTGGGGCGGCCTCACCAAGGACTTCCGCTACACGATGGGGCCGCAATCGGGCGATCGCCGCGGTTATGCCAAGGAGGCCGGCGGCGGCCTGAACGCCAGGCCTGAATATTCCCAGCCGATGCAATTGCACGATCTGCTCGCTTCGAACGTGTGGCAGAACCTGATCGTCGACGGCGCCTACGAGTACCAGACCTCGCTGATGCAGCCGGTAGGCGGCATGGATATGATCGGCAAGGCCTTCGTGCGGGAAGTGGGGCAGGCCATCCGTTACAACGCGAAGGTGACCAACATCGAGCAGGACGACCACGGGGTCAGCGTCACCTACCAGGACACCTTGAAGCCCGGCGCGCCGCAGGTGGCCAAGGCCGACTGGTGTCTTTGCACCATTCCGCTTTCCATCCTCAGCCAGATCCCGATCCAGGTTGGCGCGCCGATGGCGGCTGCGATTTCCGCTGTCCCGTACCTGGCCAGCTCCAAGGTCGGCCTGCAGTTCAAGCGTCGGTTCTGGGAGGAAGACGAATACATCTACGGCGGCATCAGCTATACCGATTCGCCGCTGGGCATGGTGTCGTACCCCAGCCACGGTTTCGGCGGCTCGAAGGGCGTGCTGCTGGGTTCGTATACCTTCGGCACGCAGGCGTTCGAATGGACGGCCTTGTCGGCTGCCGAGCGCGTGCGCAAGGCGGTCGGGTACGGCCAGCAGCTGCACCCGGCCTACACCCGGGAATTCGAGAACGGCATGGCGGTGGGCTGGCACCGTGCGCCGTTCACCCTGGGCTGCTTCGGCCTTTGGTCGGATGAAGGCCGCAAGGAACACTACGACAACCTGTGCCAGGTGGATGGCCGCATCGCGCTGGCGG
>Ga0307510_10002696_pt1 | contig 20302 bp, 15 predicted proteins | sample 12_EM_MG_FD_207224 | JGI IMG/M metagenome (GOLD analysis project Ga0307510, IMG submission 207224) | Populus trichocarpa ectomycorrhiza microbial communities from riparian zone in the Pacific Northwest, United States - 12_EM | ecosystem: Host-associated > Plants > Roots > Unclassified | place... | reverse complement strand
GCTACTGTTATGCATAAATGAGATTATATATACAAACAGATAGAAAGACAAACAGACACAAATATATATATATAAATACACACATATGTATGTACACACACACAAAAGGTGTGGTTCATGAATTATTGAGACAGTAAAACAACCTAATTTTTTTTATTGAAGAGAATAAAAAATTCTAACCCTAAAATTGTTAGAGGATTGTAATTCATGAGGGAAATCAGGACATTGAATTAGCACAGATATAGTTTGCATTGGAAAGAGCGATTGCGACTTTTGTTGCTATGCTTGACACTCGCAGGCTCTCGTTTCCTCATTTTCAATTGACTTGGTGAATTGCTCCCGATGTTTGATCCTTTTTACAGCCTAAGGCTATACTGCAATCATCACAAGGGCTAGCCTCCATGTGAGAATAAGCCCTAGTGTATAAGCAAAGAGAGACCTGAAGAATGTTTGAACCAGCAATGACAAATTATAGCACTAGTGTTCTCGTCATCATCAAACCACCATATTCCAAAACTCATAAGTTTTGCTAGCAGTTCCTCACGTACTCTCCTTGTCAACTTTTATTCCATAACTGCAAAACTGTAGTGTTGGAGGAGACTGGTGATGAAATCTAAGAGTAGCAATGCCTAAGAAAACAAGAGACAATGTGTTGTTTGAATTGGTCAGCTATATATATATATTCAATGGTGTATACCGGAAAGTACAGTGGAGTGATATTGTGAAAGAAAAATTTCATATCGAGGTTATGGAATATTATAGAATATTTAGCTAGTTAGGATCAATTGCTATATATATTGAGATTAAATTTTTGAATTAATTTTCTACCGTCTTGATTCATAGTTGAAGATTTTTGAAGTTAATTTCATGTATGCAAGTTATATATATATATATATATAAAAAAAAAGTGTTGGATTTACTGAGAAAGTAGTTTGATATGAGTGATTCCACACAGTAAGCAATAATAGGGTGAACAGATCCAGAATTTATTGCTGCTAAGCATCCAATAATCAATGCACTTCCCCATTCTGGTGCATTTATTTTCAGCAGACGCCATTGAGAAGGAGCTGGAGAATTCAGTCTGGTCCTCCTATACAGTGGGATGTAGTTTGACATTGCTTTGGGTTTGATTGTTTTGTGCTAGACGCGCAGGCTCAATCTCTTTGGCCAGATGCATAGTGTCACGGGATAATTTTTCGCTCCGCGAATAAACCCGTGCGGCAGCCTAGTCCCTCGCTAGACTCAGCCTTCCCTCGACAATGTTACTCGTGTTTGTCTAGTAACTAAGTGTTTCCCTCACCCGAGAGGTTTCCCCACTTTCCCAAGTTAAAAGACAAACGGAATACACAAATAGAATTGCACAACACAAAGCACACCGAGAATACAAGAAGAATTCTCAACCTTTATTTATCTCGTCAACAAAGGATTACACAATGTGTGCTATGCATAGAAATTGCATGCTACACAATCAAGCTTACACACGTTATTTCTTCTCTATGCATTCCCTATCTCGTATGCTCTCTATTGCCTCATCTAAGAGCATCAACAACTATTTATAGCTAAGTATGTGAGCTGCAAGGCACATCCATGATCTCCTATTTTTCAGGACATAGTGAGGCACTTTCTCCTCCATGATCTCCATGATCTCAGCAGCTTGGAGAGCACTCCAGTTATGCTCCCACGTTTTGCCCCATGATCCCATGATCTAGGAAGACCATGATTGCCACTAACCCACGTTCTGCATGCCCACCTGGCAGCCCCCCTCTGCTAGCTCTTGCTTCATCAGCTGTTGAGTCACTCGTATGCCTTGGAAAGTCCTTCGTCCAAGTTTTAGATCATGCCAAGTCGAGCCCCTGACTTGCACAAGCTGTTGCGCGCTGCTGAATTCGCATCTGCGTGCAGGCCTTCGCTGCCGAATTCCTCGACAGCCCATGTTCTCGTCAACCTATGCCCCTGACGAGTTTTCCTGCTTGGCTTGGACATTCCATCGTCAAGCCCATGTTCGTCAACAATCTGCACCGCCGATTTTCCTTTGACAAACCTACTGCCGCATAAATCTGCGCTGCCGATTTTTCCCACTGTTGGCATGGCTGCCAGCACCCTTAGGCACTGTTTTGGACAGCCTGCCGAAGTGTGCACCTCGTGCACGTTTAACACTATTACATATAGCCTCTTTCTTTGGTTTTTTTTTTTTAGATTTTGTTCCCTTCAATCACTTAAGAAATATTGAAACATTATTTTGGATTTTTCTTTAACTTGTTAAGGGAGGAGGGGCTGTTTCGGATATCACATGGGTTTCTTTCATTTAGAAACTGAACACAAGTTCTTGTAATGATTAGACTTTTATTACGCTGCAACCTGATAATGTATTGAACGTTTAGCTGATCATAATTCCCTTCATAATTGGTTCCATTTCTTAGACAATGATGAACTTCCTCATGCCTTGAAAGTTCACCTGATTTTCTCTCGACCTCTATAAAATCATCAGGGATGTACTAGCCGCATTAATTCAAAGCATCTGAAACGAGTTTACATCCTTTATTTGCATGAATGAGGCAACAAAATCACTTGAATCGCCGAATTTATCATGTTCTAATTTATCTAGACAATCACCCAGTCGGAATCGCAGGGATCGTGATCTGGTCTGGTAATAACAGTTGATGCAAAACTTTCTCTCTGTTGACTGGGGTTTGGATCAAAAGCTGGTTCCTGATTGAAAACCTGATTCGCTGCCTTCCTTTTTTTGAACGAAACATTATCCAAGGTTTCCTGCAGGAAAACAAGAGAACAGAGAAACATTGGTTATCAAAAGTTTCAACTTTTGACAGTGCAATAGCTCATTTCAAACTCTAGTGTTAGTACATCAATGCCCAAAAGTTCAAATTTCAAAGGATTGTATATTTAAAATTTCATGAGTTTGCTCCATATATGACCAAGACTAACCCAGCTTACAAACTTGAGAGGAAGTCATACCTTGGAAGACCCTAGTTGTCCTGCTTCATATGAAACAGAAGAAAGCTCATTGCAATCTGTAACAAAGCAACTCCCATCAAGCTTCACTGAAGAAGATGATCCCGGATTGGTAGCATCTTCAGTGGAGTTGTCTATCTGTCCTGTAAGAAGATAAGAAAGGTAAATATCATCGTAATTGCTCCTTTCTTTGATTGCAAGGTCAGCTAAATCAAGACAAACAACAAATAGTTTGTGAAATGCAAAAGATAATAAGAACTTTCATTTCTAACTTTCATCCACAATATTCTCTATCTTTTCAGATGGGAATCTCTCTCTCTATCTCTCCCCCACTAGATAAAAGAGAGTGCAGGATAGAGTTGAGCTAGAAAGTTCACAGGTTATAAAGTAAAGCCTTGAATGCTAAATGAGCTAGTGAAGTTTCCCCATAGCAAAACTACTTCTTATATAAAGTCAAAACCTTGGCCATGGATAATTAATTGTTTCCTAAAAACTATACAAGTAGGATAAGTAAAATAAACCAAAATCTCAAACTGCAGAAAGGTGGGGCCACGCTCATCGTAATGAAATGAACATTGGAATACCAGTTTCAAGACGAGACAATGGGATCTGGTTTGGAAAAATCATTGTATGGCTCAATATCGTGGAAAGAAGGCTCTGTCCCAGATGTGGTTAGGGGGCTACATGAGTTTCTAGGCCTACCAACGCAGATATCAATGGAGGGAAAGGAAAATTGAGGGAGTAGTTAAGAGATAGCAGAAGGAAATACTTACTGATTGATTCAGCTGAGGCCTCGCTAGAAGTAAATCCCAACTCTGGAACCTTGCTTTCATACGAGTCAACCAAATTAACAGATTTTGAAGATAGCCCATCTATTGGAATTACCTCTGTTAAAGAGTTACTTTCTAGTAGATCATAAGATGTTGAGGATAATACTGAATTGCTTAGATCTTTCTCTTCTGGGGTATCTAATGTCTCAAGCTGAACTTGCTTCTCCTCGGAACGATTTTCCTTAAGACTTGACACTGATTTTTCATATATCTCAGCAACAACCATTTCCTCCAAAGACAGATCATTCTTTGTGGCCTTGATAAGTTCAACAGAACATGAGTAGAGCAAACGACTCACGTTGCAAGGTTCCATATCAAAATGGTTTTGGACAATGCCTTCCTTTGACATTTTATCTGACTCGGTGTTTTTCACTAGACAAGAGACGCTAGCTACGCCATCCACAGTATCCTCAGACGGCTGAGGCTGCACATCTCGCACAATATCTGAGCAAAATTGCTTGACATTGGCACCTACTGTCTGCAAGTGGTCGGCATATTTCAACCCTTCCTGTCCAAGAATGTATTCAATTTCATGAGATATGTTTTGGCAGAACTGACTGCAGCTAAAGCAGGAATCGGGCAGCAAGCAAGCAACATGAAGGATTTAAGAGAGAGATCAGGACAATCACATCAGAAAATCAATTGTAACAAATTAAAATGAAAACCGGTACAAAGTTAATACTTTTGTTCTCAATTTTATAATTAACGAACAGTTTGGAGTTGCAGTATTAACCAAAAATTTGTATGCTCGAGGAAATTACGGAATCCTATCTTACTGTACCAGGATCTAGAGTTTTCAAGGAAATCTGTAATGAATGATGTAAGCTTTAAAGCGGCCATTCATCAGAGAAAAGAAACAGTCATCTGCCCAAAGGTGAGGCTTTTCCATTAGAAAGATGCAGGAAGGGTTTCTTCACAATAACGTCAACTGCATTATGCAGGCATGGGTGCTTTGGGCATGTTGCAGCCTCTTAATGGTGGGTAGATTGCATTAACCATTTACAAATACTAAAACTGTACCTTTTCTTTTGATGAAATAAAAATATTTATGCTTTAGAAACATGATTTAATCGGAAATACAATCAGTAAATATTCAGTCAAACACAAAAAGAAAAAAATCAGTAGAACGCAAATAATAAAAACAATCATGGGGGCATTTCAAGGAGATTGATTGTGTAAATGACAAGAATACCTGCTCCAAGATAGCATCCAACTCCAAACACATAGCTTCGAATTTCTTGTACATATTCTGCATCCAGGCCATACCTTTACTTTTTGTTAACCTTATCAACAAAAACAACTTGGCATTAATTTGCTTTTAGATATGGCACCTCTAACTCAGACTGTTATAAACATCTGTAGTCAGATAACTGGGAAGTCTACAATTTATATAAAAACAAAATACTACAATATCAGGGCTAAAAAACACCAAATCAGAAACAAAAATAGTTGAGAATGGAATATATATTTTTTTCAGCTTTTTTCTCAGTTTCTTAGGTAACTATCAGCGAGAGAGTCAAAAGAAAAGGAAGGGAACAAAAATAATTAAAGCCCGTGAGCCAAAATTAACGAGAATCCATAAGCTGGGCAACTTTGGGAAGATCAGTGATAACTCACGAATAAAAGCAGTCCAGGGACGGAGAAACAAGCACGAAGAAAGATTATAACAACTCCCTCCTCCTCCCAAAAGAAAAAATCGTGTAGCAAATATAAATTCAACCCATAAAAAAGAAAGAGACAGAAAAGGTTCAGATGATCAGCATGCAAAATTAATGACTGCAGAGTCACACTAATCTAACTCCAACAAGCCACTCAAACCAATATATATATACACACATACACTGATACACACACTAATCATGAAGTTGGGTCACTTACAAGGTGATTGCCAGAAGCCAAAGAAAAAGAAAAGGTCTTGAATACCTTCAAAAAAACAAAAGTTTCTTTACTGTACTAAACAAAGAGAAAACAAAAGTATATTTGTTTTGTAATTAAAATAGAATAGAAAGAAAAACAAAAACAGAGTGTTGTTATTGATGATGACAAAAAGGAAAAAGAGTCTATTAAACACGCACTTATTAAAGTAGCTTTTTAGAGTGAAAGCCGCCTGCTCCCTCTCCTCCTCCCTCCTACAGTACAGACTACAGAGAACGAGAGCGAGAGAGTAGGCTATTTATTTTATTTAATTTTATTTATGGAGTTCTGTTTTGTTGATAACAAGTACCTTTATTTATTAATTAAGAGGGGGAAATAAAAGAAAAGTAAACGGGTTGATCTGTCGAGAAAAACCAGGTATAACCCATTAAAAAAACAATATGCTAACACTAACAATATTTTATTTGAAAGAGTTGTTAAGTAGTATTTTTTTTTGAAATATTTTTTATTTAAAAATATATAAAATAATTTTTTTTATTTTAAAAAATTTATTTTTAATATCAACATATTAAAACGATTTAAAAAATAAAAAAAATTAATTTTAAATAAAAATATTATTTTAAAAAGAATCACATTTTCAAACACACAATAACTTGTTTCTTTTCTTTTATTTTTCTTTTTACTATAGTTCTTTTTTTTATTGTTTGTTCTATTTTACAATGCGAATTTTGTATAACGGAAGCTGTTTTAAAAGATAAATATAAAATATTCCTCAAATTACTTAAATTTAAAGATATCCTTAAATCTTGATTTTAAAATTCAAATTTTAATTACTTTTTTTTTAGTTTAACGTGGGTATTCGGGCCAGCTTGCGCGCACCTCGACTAATCCAACGGGCCTTGAAGTTAACGACCATGTAAGCCTCCAGTAGCTATCATATAAGCCAACTACAAGGCTCGAACCTGAGACCGCAGAGAGAGCAAACCTCTTGGTTTCAAGCTTTTATCACTGGACCACCGCCTAAATAGTTTCAAATTTTAATTACACGCAAATCTCTTGGTCCCAAACTTTTACCACTGGACCACCACCTAAATAGTTTCAAATTTTAATTACTTGCAACAGTTGGTGTAGATAGTGATATAAAAAGAAGAGAACTGTTGTTGTTGATCACATGAACATGTAGAATGGGTTAGATGCAAGCAAAGCACTCCAAAGATCCAAAATGAGAGAATTTGTCAAAAATTACATCCTGAAAATTTGTAAAATAATTAGTAGAATCATATTAGTTATTATCTATTTCATTAACTAATATAACATGTAGTCATTTATGTCAGCAAATCCAAGAAGAGTAAAGGCAAGATGGGTGGTTCCAGCACTGACATTCCAGTAAGAGCACAAAGACATGGTACCATGTTGCTGCCTTGTAGTTCTGCTTTCAGTATCCCTTCATACCATAATCATATCAGTAGCTCTCTTGTAATTCATAACTTGTCTTTTTCAATTGATGAAACTTTCTAAGAGAACATGGAAGCAACTCTCTGTAAGGAATTCACAAGGGTTTATACATTACCTTATGGCGTGGATTTGTGAAAAGCCACATGCATGGGCTCTGGAGTTGCAGAGATGGTGAGAAGAGAGGTTTCTTTTTCTGTGGATTTTGTGACATGGGACCTTGACATGGCGTATTAACGAGACCAGGGAGTACACTCTTACGCTATAAAATCTATCTAAAATCAATGCTTGCTCAGTAAACACATCAAATTTAACAAAAGGAAAGAGTATTGATGGTTACTTGGGCTTAAATCTAAGTAATAACAAAGTGTTATTGCTTAATTTATAAGAGATTTAGAGAGAGAGAGAGAGAGAGAGAGAGAGAGAGAGAAGGCATTGACCTGTTTGTAGATTGAGAGCCATAATATTAAGGGAAAAAAGTTATTAACCTCGTGATTTAGCGTTCCTCTGAATGAAAAATTTTAGAGATTGGGAGTTGAGGAAAGAAAAGAGAGGTAATAATTTATTTTTTAGAGCTGTGATGACATGGTACAGTACCAGTTAATAAAATCACGAGTTGCCATTAAAATTCTCTTGTGAACGCATTTTGGATTAGATAGATTTGATCCCAAATTGCACCGTAAGTTATCTACATTTTGTTTAATTCGATGTATTTATTGAGAAGTTTTTGAAATTTATTTGTTTTTCTGGGAGTAGAGAACGTATAATCCACTAAATCTGAACCAACTTGTGAATGCAATTGGTACCGCTAATAAAGAGGTTTACATGATCTTGGTACATGATAAGTTTGTCAAAATATAATTATAATTATAATTATAATAAATCAGGCTTTCACTGTGTAAATCTACAATAAAAACTTAATCATAGACAAACTTGGTTTTAGGAGTATAAAAGTTTTTTTCACTAAGTTTATTAGTAATTACATTAAAAAATGTGTTAATTAGTAATTTCATTTTTTTTTACAATATAACTACCGAATAACCCTTGAAAAAAAAAAACCTTTTGGTTTAAATAAGGTTGTCAATTTCATTTCGGTAGGTATTTTATTTTTTCAATTGGAATAGAATGTTTCAATTTCAAAATGTTTCGTCGTGCTGTTTTAGAGTCGTGCTGTTTTAGAATTGTATTGTTCATATATATATAAAATTCAACAAACATAATTTAAATTCAAGATAAATCAATTATAAAATATTCAATACAAACACAATGTCAAACAAATATAATTTTAAAATTTAAAATATTTCTAAATAGTCAAGATTAAATAGATCTTTAACTTAAAGTAATTCAACTTAAACAAAATATCAAAATATTATAAAAGTAAAATATTTTAACACAAATATTTTAAATATAAAATTAGATCAATGTTAAACTAAAATATTTTAACACAAATGTTATCATGTTATTTGTCACATTACCAAATTAAAAAAAATATATAAGCCAAATTAAAACAAATATAAGCCAACGTGTGAAAGCCTGCTCACATGCCCTTTCAAAATGGATTAACGATTAAACGCACGAGATTGGCTTACTACGCCTAGTAGTGTTTAGGCTTTTAATTTTTTTTTTGTTTTTTTTTTTGTTTTTTCTATTTTTTTAATTGATGTCCTTTTTTAATATGTATTTTTTCAAACAACTTTTTAATTTATATTTAAATTAATACTCCTTTCTTATAATCATTTTAATTGTTTATTTAATATTTTTTTAATAGCATTTATTTTTTTAAAATTATTTTATATGTATTTAATGTTTCGAAAAGATTATTCTACTCTAATTCATAAATTTCTTATGATTTACATAAATAAATTTTATTTTTAAAATAAAAAAATATTTATTCTAAAAAAAAAATTGCCTTTTAAAATAACAAAAAACTAAACCATGTAGTATAATCACCATAATCCCTCTCATATTTCACCTTGAACTGTGTTAATTGTTTTTTTTTTTTAATATTTTAACCATCAAACTTCCTTTTTGAAGATTTTATTCTATTAGACTTAATTGAAGGCCAATTTCTTCTAATTTGTTGAGGAAAAGCAAGATAAAAAAAAAAAAAACTTGGTGAAAAGGATGAAGAAAATTGATGGCAGTTTTGAAATTGGGTAAAAAATACTCCATATTTCTATTATCCTTGGACTAAGTAATAAAAAACTAATTTTACTAAAACACATCATTAAACAACCATAAATAATCACATTGCAAATATCTTAATCATGAAGCAATAAAACTATCTCATAATTATTATTTTATATTTAGTTATCATTAATGATTTTTTCTTATTGACATGGATAGCTCTTAATTCATGTAGTTATTTTTTATGTCAAAATGCATTGGAAAGCATGCAATTTTATCTACTCAAGAACAAATTTATCCGACTCACTAGAGTCAAATAGCTACTTAAAATTCTAAGACGCGTGTATCGTAGCCACCCTTATTTTAATATTTATGACCTTAGGGTCCAACTTTGAGTCCATAAAAGAGGGCAACATTCCCACCACACTAGAAGATTAATGCCTAAATAAATATTTTTGCAGTGCATATAAATTAACAAGCACGAAAACTGTACCGAGGTCTCACAGCAACTCGAGAAATACATGTTTATCGAGATGTTATTTTATTCTTATATGTCGAACGAGTCAGAATGGTTCTCAATTATATGAAGCTTTGTAATATACTTTGGGACGTGGACCAGTGTCCTCCTGCAATGGTTAAAGCTCCTCGGAAACAACCTCCACTAGCATTAATCACTGCAAATGCTCGAGATAGATGTTGCTCATGCCCTCTCCACGGTCCACGTGGTTAGCGGTGACACACCATAGAAAAACATTAACAACGACAGGAAAAAATAAAAACCCGGCAAAGTCATTAGTTTCCATCTCCAAATGACAGGTTGCATGCGCAAGCTTAATGAGAGAATGCAATCATAGAATTCCCAGAATAGATCAGGTAAGGAGTTAATTTCACATGGAGCTTAGAACCCAAAAAAAAAAAAAAAAAAAAAGGGATTTGCCCAGGAACCGGACCAAAATCAACTAGCAAAATCGTGAAAACCTGACATCATAGAGACCCCCTCTTCACCACAGCATCAACCAAGCTTCCAAATGCCAGTGTGCACCAAATACAAAATGAGGATCAAGATATACCCCACACCACATCTCATTAGATTACATAAAATTATGATACGAATTTTATCCCAGGCAAGTTTTGTATTTATTTCATGTTTAAGACTGTCAATTTTTTTATCAGGTCTGCATCTCATTGACAAATTTGCACACTGTAGCGGGGTTTCTACATCAATTGCTATTAAAAAAAATATTTCACTGTTTTTGTAAACCCCAACAGCCCAAAAACTGATCAATGGTACCAGCCAAGGCGTGAACGAAGCAAGAGAAATATAAAGGTGCAAGAAGCAGAACTATAGCTACAATTCGCACTAAGAATACCAGAGGCATTGTAATGCTAGATACATTCATAAAACCCACCAGCAGCAGGCAACAACTTTAAACACAACTTCAATACTTAAATAGACACTTTGCAAGCATATTAACATTCATGAAGCCCACCAGCAAGCAACAACTTTGGAGTACAACTTCAATACTTAAATAGACAATTTGCAAGCATATTAACATTCATGAAGCCCACCAGCAAGCAACAACTTTGGAGTACAACTTCAATACTTAAATAGACAATTTGCAAGCATATTTATACAAGCACTAAAACCGTCAGTTGGGGCCTAAAGCATTTAATGACCTTCAGGAGCAAATGAAGTCAAGATTTATACACCCTTGTAAGAGTATAACGATAGTTTAGCAATTAGTTGTGCTGTTAGAGCATTTCCCATGATTGATAACATGGTGCAACCTGAAACCCCTAAGATTGCCATCCTGCTATAGTGTCAACACATTACAAATTTACTGCTTATATAAATACGCATCAATGCTATGCATATCTATACAAGCACTGAAGCTGTAATGTGAAGGAACCTAAAGTCAAATGACTCATATCACAAACAAAAACCAATCGAAGTTTAAATTTAAAGACCTAGCTCTCACTGCACTTGAAGTGCTGAGGACTAAAACCCTAAGATTTGCTAAAATACCAGCATGGAAGACTTATTGTATGGATCTGCAATTAAAATTCAAGGTAATATAGCTCTCTTATCGCATTGCATATTGATATTGCTCTAAATTTCCTTCATTTTTGTATTTAATCGAAGAAAAAGAATCATAATTATTTTCAATTATATTAAGCTTTTAATATTTATCATTCAAGTTACGTCGTTGTCAAATAGGAAAACCCATGTAAACAAATAAACCATTAATAATTGCAAGATAACTAATGATACCAGAACTCTAGAACAAGACCGGCTACTAGCTGGAGTTAAAGCCAAATATTGTATTCTCACAATGATTTTTAGCCTAAAAAATAAGTTCATAAAACTTATTAATGTTTTATGGAGTGCAAAATATCTTTAAATTAACAAAAATTAGAATTAGGAGACAAGATACAATCTTTAGATGTCCTAAGAAACGGGTGGTTGGTTGAATGGATGTTGGCCATTGCTTGCTTCCAGAGGGAAAGCAAATTGGAACCCCAACTTCACATGCTCCCACCACAAAAAATATTGGGAACAAACCAGAAAAGAACACCAAAGTCATCAATTCCAGCACCATATGATACAGGTAGCATGAGCAATAATTTAAATCATCTAACACAGGTTAATCAGATTCAGGCATAGACTTCTAAAACAATTCTGCCATATATCTAATCTCTGACATCAGGGTATAAATACCAATGAAGGGATTTACGCTATTACACAAGGGGAATTTGATCTCGAGGTCACAATCTCATAATAACTAACAGTGAACATCATAAAGACACCTCTTACAAAAACATCAACCAAGAAATTCCAAAAGCCAACACACAAAATCCCAAATTCCAGTCACTACATAACCCAAAATCACATTTCCACTAATTTCAAAATATTACATAGGATAAAATCAACATAGTATTTAGTAATTTTATCTCGAGAGAAATTACACTAGTGCATTACATTTATTTATTAGACCTGGACCATATTGTCAAATCTGCATGTTGCAAAGAAAATTAATTCCATTTGCAATTGTGTTTCCACCTGATTGTTCTACATGTTCATATAATCACTGTCCATTGTTTTAAAAACTCATTCACTGTTTCTGTAACCCAACAACCCAGAAACCAGAAAAATGCTGCCAAATATAATACATGGCAGAACAGGAGAAGTTTAGGGATACAAGAAACACCACAATTATTAATACAGCTTGGGCTAACTGAGGTACCAGAAGCATTGTAATGCCATGTACATTCTTGAAGCCTCCACCACAACACAATGTCTAAGATGACAATTTATAAAAACAGACAATTTATGGGGGGGAAAGAACCTCGGGGACTGAAATGCATTTTAAACAAATGAGCCAGGGGAAAAGAAGGATTCAAACCAATTAACAAAAAAAAGACATCACATCAACATGTAAATATGTAAAAGAGGAAGACAGTTTTTCTCTCACAGAGAGATATATGCAGAAATAATGTTGTGAACCCTTGACAAATGAAATAAAAAATTCCTTTTACCAATTGAAATAAAAAATCCACACAATCAGAAAGGTAAAGCCAACAACGAAACCTCAAATACCAAAAATCTTCTTGAGGAGCAAAAGTAGCAAAACCAGAAAAACAGGGATATTTATAATCTAGATAAACATTAATTCCGGCATAGCAGAAAAGTTCTACAATCCTTCTGTAAAAGCCCCGTTCTACAGATAGAAACTAATTTTGCAAAGTTTAAGTAGCATCCATCACAAATCCAACCACATCTTAAGGAAGCAGATGAAGTGAAGCAGCAACAAAAGCACAGCAGTCCACATAATTAAATTAAAGATTTCATTGCTTGCATTCAGGAAATCACGACAACCATTTAAAGCATGTGTTCCCAAGAAGCTCTCATACACCTGAATCAAAGACCCATCAATGTCAAACATATAAAATAAAGCTCAGGCTAGCTAAAGCACAAAATAACAAACCAAAAAGTTGTAGAAAGCCATGAAATAAAACTACAACTAGTCTACTGTATCTTTTAAAGATCAGAAAACTCTTTATCTTTCAGGTGTGTAGTTATAATTGTTTCTCTATGACCCACAAGAAAATGCTATAACAACACAATCAAATCCACAATGGTGCGACACGGCTTCTCAACAATTATAGAGAAACAGCAATTAGTCTAAAAATTAACAAATGCAAACGAATTGAAAAAAAAACACCTTTTCCACAAAAAGAAAAAGAAAAAAGGGATTGTTACAACAAAATAAAATAAAAACTTCACACGGGGCAAAATCATTTGAAGAAAAAAGTCAGCAATAATTACCTTCAGTAATATGGTGGTGGCATACCCTGATACATCCCTCCAGCTCCATGTGGGAATCTAGGAGGCAGTGGCATTGAGGATGGCTGCTGATGCTGCTGTTGCTGAGACAAAGCGTAAGACCCAGCATCTGGATACACCCCAGAACCGGTACCAACAGTGCTCTGTGGCATTCTATACATTGAAGCCCCTGCATTGTTCAATCCACCATCATTTGGAACCGCCCCTACATACGGCGGAACCCTATAAGCACCATTATATCCAGAACTCGTCAATGAAGTATTCAACTGATAGCTATTACTCGCAGACCCATAATTTTGTAAGCTTCCTGTTACCCCGCCAATCGAATTTTGCAGTTGTGGTTGTGGGAACGATGGATGCGCTAATGGCTGTGAATTTTGTGCATTTGCACCGCCCTGACTAGTCTTATTAACCCTCTTGTTATCAACAGCTAACTTACAAACAACTTGATGCCCATCAATATTTTTCATAGGATCAGCAATCGCAGCCTTTGCCCCATCCTCAGACTTATATATAAGAAAGGCAAAACCCTTTGATTTCCCAGTAGATTTATCAAACCCAAGCGGGCCTTCTTCAATCTCACCATACATTGAGAAAAACCCTAACAACCTCTCCGAGGTAATCTCAAAAGGCACGTTCCCAACATAAACTTTCCTTAGCGAAACATCACCGGTACTCGAATTATTCGATGCTAATTGAGTAACAGTAATCCTTCCATCAATTTTTTTACTAGGTTCTCTAATAGAAAGCATAGCAGAGTCCACATGTTTGAAAGTAATAAACCCGAAACCTTTCGACTTACCTGTGTTCTTGTCATGGATAACAATAGCTTCTTCGAGTTCTCCGAAGGAAGAAAATAGAATTCGGAGGGTATCCGAGGTTGTTTCGGAAGAGAGGCCGCGAATGAAGAGCTTCCGGAGGGAGATGTCGCCATCCGCTACGGAACGGACAGAGTTAAGGATGTCAGAGTGGTGGAGTGTGGCCGATTGGAGGATGTCTAATAGTTGGTCTTTTGTGAAAGGTTCGAGGATTTTACGGATTTCTTCGGGGGTTAGAGGAGTTATTGGAGATGGTGGAGAGGTGCCAGTGGGGATTGAGATGCCGTTTTCTTCGGCTTTGCGTTTTTTAATGAACTCCATGGTGGCGGAAGTGGTGGTGGTGGATTGCTGGTTAGCGTGGAATAAACCCTAGAGATGAGGGAGTTACACAGGATAGAGAATGAAACCGGTCTTGTTTTTGTGGCTAACTGAATTTGCTGGACCAGTGTTTGGGTATTTATATTTGTTGGGTCGGGTTTCACTTTCACCGCCATGATGTTTTGACTTAAATTTGGGCTTGGTGATCCTGAATGAGTTCTAATTGGGCTGGGCTGATGTGAGAGGCTTGAGCTTAGCTATTTTGGCATGCTCTCATTTGAATCAGTTTTGCTTCGCTAGGGTTGATTCCCGACATGTTGAAGACTTCAGCTGCTTTAAATTTACTCATTTTTATTTTTTTATTAAATGTCCGGCAGCTTGACTAATTCTACAAGTTTTAAAATTAATAGCTATATAAATATTTAGTAATCATGAGAGAATTCAAACTCATAAATATTAAAATATAAATTCAAAATCTAACCAATTAAATTTTTCTCAATGTTACTTTAAATATGATTGGTACCTCAAGAAACGGAAAAATGGTCCGTGCAGGAATTGAAATTGATCTTGTGGGAAAAAATGGGAGTGAGACCCCATCTGGAGACTTCAATTTCTATTTTCTTTTCTTTTTAAGGTCACCATGTACAATTAACATAAGCTATTATACTGCACACAAGAGCATTTCTATTTTTAATCAGCAAACATCACATGGCCTAGGCTAAAGAATTGGATTCCTAACTTGATGAGCAGGCATCGAGGAATTTCTCTGCTGCTCCCGGCACGAAAGATGCCCAAAGATTGTTAAAGGGCCTGTAAAATATTTAGCAAGGCAAGCTTTTAGAACTTGTACTGATAACCAAGGACTTGAACTTAGAAGAGTCCCCTGAAGTAGCATTGGCTCGCTGGGTTATCAACTCCATGTTCTTGTGTAAACTTTGCTTCACCAAATCCTTCATCAGTTTCTTTCCCTCTTGAGGTTCCCTGTTATTTACTGGTGACCCTATTGCTATCCTTGCTGTTTGAGGCCCAGAATGTGGCCCCATCCTTGTTTGCCTCTCATCTTTGAACCATTGCAGTAGTTTTAGTGCTCTCTTCTGAGCTAGAGGACTCCCCAATAATGCCACTTCAAGGAGTACAGGGACAATGCCAGATTTAAGCATTTTATCACGCAGAGCTGAGCTTTGATGAGCTAGAATCATCAAAATATAAGCCGATAATTCTTGACATTTTGGCTTATCCTCCCATGTCATTATCTCTATCAAGCTCTCTGGCACAAGTGAACTATTTTCCATTGCTTTCTTCCCCATTAAGGTCACCACTAAATGTCCTAGTGTCGCTAGAGCTTTCTCTGAGAATTCTTTTTCTGATATTACCCTCAAGAGAGTTTGAACTGCCCCATTAGAGAGCAAAGGCCCTGCATTGTCCAACACAGCAGACAGGTTGTATAGAGTACCCAAACATGACTCCTTGGTTTCGTAACTTGAGCATGACTCAAGAATTCCAATTAGAAATGGCAAAACTTCTGATGAAGCGAGAGGGAATTGGGTATGATTCGCCAGCGAAGATAATGACAGGATTAATTCGGCAAATTCTTGTCTTGTTGGTTCTTCTAAAACATCCATGCTCTTTGGTAGTTTCGAAAAGATCCCTGCTTCTACCATGAGAGCCTTGTTCCTGAAGAAAGAAAATAAAAATACATTAATTAAAACAAGAACAGCTCACTAATCTAGTTGCAGCTACTGAACCAAAGAGTATAAATCAGGGATAGTAACACGGTGGCCATTTTTGAATGTCTCCCCAGCAAATAATGAGCATCATGCACGCCAAACTAACCAACCAACAAGTATTAAACAAGTTACTGTCTTTTTCTAAGAAAGTCAAAGAGATTCTTGGATTTAGATCTGAGATGGAAGATGGAAGTCAACAGATGAATTTGTTTATTGCTCATAGATCATAGGGAATCTGATCATTTGCGCCAATTCTTATGTCCTTTAACTTATTTCTATTCAAAGACAACATTGTCGATTCAATAACATCATTGCTCTGTCTATGCTTCCTTCTAGAGCGTGTAATAAGCGCCCTTTGTGCATGTGGCCTCCTACTTCATCCAAATTAATTATTTTCATATCTGCTAAAAAAAAATTAATTATTTTCTTATGATGTTGATTTGAGGAACATGATCATTAACATTCAAATGGGTGTCTTCTTAAACCAATCAATTAATAAATATTTTGATTTTGAAATTTGTTAAAGGGTATAACATGCAAGACTGAGAAATGAGTTTATACAAAAAGAAAGAATTCATAATCAAATCTAGGTAATTAAATATTTGAAACTTGACAATTTAAAATTAAAACAAATTTTAAAAATACTACAACATTATTTAATGAATGAGAATAATAGAATTGTTAATCACAATCCGTACAATAATAATATTTTAAATTCATTCAAATTGAATTGATATTTTCTTTATCATAATTATCATCTAAATTATTATGAAGAAATATTAACAATAATTAACCTGGACAAAAAAAGGGAAGGGACCACGCCTAAAAAATCAGGTCAAGAACCATCATGAAATCCCCAAAATTGGATGCTGCCTCAGCCAAGGGTAAATCAAAGACAAATCCTCTTTCTTTTTCTTTTTTTCTCATCAAGAATTGAAAGCTTGATGTGGCACCAAGAGCAATTATACATTACCATTAAAGGGTAAATCAAGAAACAGAACCTAAAAGCTTTGATCCTATCTATTTTATGAAGGGTGGCGCTGAAAACCACAAGTCCTCAAGTGCAACGCCTACACAGCCTCGACGTAGATTGCTTTCTTTAACGACGAGGGTCCCTCCCTCAGATTACTCCATTACATGAAAATTGAGAGTATTATCAGAGGCAAACTCCAAAATCCAAACCCATATCAGGTCCCCTTTATTCCTTCCCCACTGGCCAAATTTCAATTCTTTAGGATATAAATCAACCATATATGGGTATTTCTCACCTCACCTAAGCTCAAATAATGAAATAATTCATACCCCAAAAAATCCAGATGGTGCCAAAAACCAAACTCCGTTTTTCAAACTGTTGAAAAAACATCCAATTACATAAGCTGTTTGATGTAATTAATCTTTGTTTTCTTCTTCAAATTCACATGGATGGTCAGCCACACAACTGGGGTGCTTATTGTACTATGATATTTTTTTTTCTTCATTTGTTTATAATTAGAATGAAATATTTGACTAATTAAAGTAAGAGGAGCTAACGTCATTCTCTTGTTATCTGAAGTGTTAGTGGAGCTTTGACCTATCGATGCAAATTCTACAGTGTGGTGTAATCAGCACCCAAGATTATGTTAGGTTTTAGGCAAGTTCTATACAATGCCTACCAAAGACGTTGTTTTTTGCATTTAATTTTTTTTTTTTCATAACAAGTTATAGAGTTTTATAAAACGATTCTAGTTGATCTCCTAAACAGATATGAAAATATTCTAAACAGCTCAATTAAATGTCTTATGAGGAATGATTCTGGACTACAATTGAATTTCATAATTTGTATTTTTTTTGTAATAAAAATGAAAAACAAATTAATTAAAAATAATGATATCAAAATTAGAAAAGAAGAAACTTACTTGTAAGTTCCATTAGCAAGCTCAATCAAAGCATTAACAGCCACTCTCTGGCGGCCAGCTACTTCTGAAGCCACCATCCCCACCAAGGCAGGAATAACACCAAGCTCAGCCATCAAATTTCTCATCTTAGCATCTTCCCTAGCTAATTTTTTAATCTCAAGAGCTGCCATCTCCTTCTCTTCCCAGCTTCCAAAGTGAAGTCTCTTTACTGATCTTTGTAACACCACAGAATCATCATCAATATCACTACTTTGTCTATCCACAGTAGTAATTGTTGCTTGTTCTTCTTTGTTGACCATAGCTTTGGTTCTTGTTTTATTGCTCTTTTGTGCCCTTTTAGTTTGCAAGAACCGCCTGACACGAGCGAAGAATTGAAGTTTCAAGTAAGAAAGTGCAAAGATAGAAGAGGAAGAAGGGGAAGGAGGTGGTTCAGGCATGTTTGGTCTTTGTGCTGGAGACATGAAAGAAAATCAACAGCTTGTTTGTAACCTTTCTTTTTGTATGTATGAAACTAGACTTTTGAGAGAGTGAAAGAGAGAGGATATATATATGGACAAGAGCTGTACGACGAGAGGGAAGGTGCGAGAGAATATGTGAGGGAAAATTACAGGAAGAGCAGAGAGCACATGCAGAGGGAACAGTGCTCTCTTTAAACTCACAAACTGTAAGAGATATTCAAGGCACATTAATAAGATCACTTGCAAACCCATAAATGAACTTGAGGTTTAATTACTAATTATACAATAAACCATCCGACAAGGGATTAATTAGTAACAATATTAGCCTAATTAATTAAGGATACAGAAGAAATGGGCTGCTAGTGGGATTTATTGTGATTTTGTCACCTAACCCATCTTGGAGAAGCTTCCTTGGGTCGCAAATGAAATTATTAGACTGCCAAGACTTTTTGCTGACTCCTTATATTGAACTTTGCAAAGTGTTGGCTTGGCTATGATCGACATGTGTTAATCAAAAGAAGATAAGAACTTTAGCTAACTATTAAATAAATCTTCGAATCTATGTGAGCTAAATTAATGGCATGTGGGTTTCAGCTTTCAGGTGGCATCAGCCTTGGTGCTCTGCTCCCTAACAATGGGGCTGTTATCAATCCATCTAGCTGTTGATTTTCTCTCCAACACTTGTCATCCATGCATTGAAATGGGGTTGCTAGTCTATTAAATTCTTAGGAGAAAATCTCCTTTCTCAGAAACGAAAAGATCTGCATCCATTCTCTGATATCTTTTTACATGGATAGATGGCTGGATAAATTTCTCTAGGAAATTGGGTGGATAAACATTTGTGAAATTCCATTGCAAATGATCCAACAGAAATAAAATACTTCGTAGTGAATATATTTGTTCTATATGATCCTATTTCTTGATTAATTTGATAACTAGATATCATGCGTCCTGGAGATTTGCGACTGGAACAAAGGAAAACCGACCACCATGGAGGGTTTTCCTGCCTGTATATCCTCTCTTTCTAAAACATTGAGGCAACAGAAGTGTTAGGATTTGCAATAGACTTTCAGTTAACTCATTTTATTGTTAAGTCTCAAAGTGCTAGCTCCATTACTGAGCTTGATCTGTTGCCCAACTATTCACATGGTATGATTCCATGGCCAGCAATTTATGAGCTGAGATTTTTCTTCTTCTTAATTTATTCGGTAGAAAGGTTTTTCTTTTCCCTTACCTTACCTATACTCAATTTCCTAGCTATAAAATCAAATAGATTTCTAAATCAACCCTGAGAGGTAGCACAACTGGTCAGGTTTTGAGTTTGTTTTTTAATGATCACAAGTTTGAGTCTCTTCAAGGCCACTGGAGATTTACATAGTCATTAATTTCAGGGCCCGTGAAATTTATCGAGGTGCGCACAAGCTGGTCCAAACACTCATATTAATAATTAAAAAAAAAACAGACTTCTAAATAATTTCAGTTGAAAG
>Ga0307510_10002695_pt1 | contig 20307 bp, 17 predicted proteins | sample 12_EM_MG_FD_207224 | JGI IMG/M metagenome (GOLD analysis project Ga0307510, IMG submission 207224) | Populus trichocarpa ectomycorrhiza microbial communities from riparian zone in the Pacific Northwest, United States - 12_EM | ecosystem: Host-associated > Plants > Roots > Unclassified | place... | reverse complement strand
TTATTACCATTTCAAAGTAACATCATTGATTTTTAATCGATGCTTGCACCTTCAGTTCTGCCCTTTTAATTGCACTATCCTTTATTATAATTTATTCTTTATTACTTCACTTATTCCTTAGAAATATTTTATCATTTTTCTCATTATTTTATCCATCAAAATGCGTTACCAGTTTCTCTATTGTTATGAATTTTAAACTAAAATTCATTTTATGGAGGTCATCCCCTCCATTATATATCATTATTTATCTATTATTTCTTATCTTGGTTTCATCACTCATTGAGATCTTACCACCTTTAGTCTTACATTTACATGGGAGTTTACACATCTGCATATTTAAATTATAAATTTTCAGGGTTTCACAAACAATACTAGACTAGGGATGTAAATTTATGTTATGATAATATGTTGTTGTATGGTATGTGTATTGAGTACTTTTATATATATATATATATATATATGTATGGAAATGTCAAATTATGTGATCGTACGAGTATTGTGCCATGTTAATGGATGGACCTATTGCTGACTCGAAAAGTATTGGGGACATAATGACTTACACACAAAAAATTACCATTGTTTTTACTATAAAAACCTGGGATATTACACTCTCAAATAAAGCTCATAACTCATCTCTCTTAAACTTTTAACCACCCGGACTAAAGCAACCACATTGTTTATGGTGTCGAAACTACTAGAGCTACAAAAGTTGTTGATGCCACTGGAACTATTGTCTTAAACATGCCAACAACTACTACTCTAATAACAATCTCTAACAAAGTAAAGTCAGCATAGGGTGTAAGGGATCTCGTAGATGCTACTGACAAGGCATAACTACTTCCTATTAATAGTTTGAACCTCCTGGTAGTGATAACCTAGTCTATCTAGATGTTATATCATCTCAGAGTCCATATGAATACCCATATCTAAACTGGAATAACGCTACCAGCACACGAGAGGCAGTATTTGCTAAGAGCTCCTCCCTTACCTAACATTAATATTCGTATCCTGAATTCTCCTATGTACTGGAGATGGATCCATCTTGGCTCCTTATTGAGTATGTACCATCCAAAACTAATTCAACATTCATCAATATCTATCAAAATTCCACATAACCCAAGCCAAGGACCTGATACCAACTGTAACATCCTCAATTTTTAAAACACAAGTTAACACATTTATCATTACGGATAAATGAAAAATCAAGAATTTCTTTTTATTCTACTGAAATTTTAGCAAAGTTTCCCCTAAAACTCTCAGTACCAAGTTATTGACAACATAGCAAACATGTAATTCTAAGCATCATATCGTTAAGTTCCAACGATTCAGAACTTTACACATTCTCATCAAAATTCAAGTTTAATCTCACCATTCAACCACTTCATGTTTTATTTAAAAATCTACAACAACAAATAATACAAACAAATTCATTATTAAAAACATTATAAAATAAAGTTATGCATTTCTATATTTAATATGTAAAAATGAAATTCTTAATACTTTATATACCTAATGAGTGAATATTATTAATTAGATTACTTTTTTTTAGTAAGTTAAGATGTAAAAATGAAAAATATGAACAAGGATACGAGGGGCAAAAGTCATGAAGCCTATAAGATTAGGGCAAATAGACTACAAGAAATCTTAAAAAGCTAAACAACATCAAACTAAAATGAAACAACTTAAATAAATACAGAAATTAAAGCTACCAAGGAGATCTGATCTTTGTAGATATCCGGTACCGGGCTTTTATGTCTAGAAGTCGTAATCTCAACAAGTTTAAGATCTCTTCCACCATATTATACTGTGATTGGTAGCATTAATTGAAGACACGAGTATTCCTTTTATACCATTTGAAGTAAATTATGGTAGAGAGTGATAATCGTGCTAGAATTAGAATATGTGTGAAGTCTTTCCTCTTCCAAAATCGAAAGGGAAGCCCACTAAAGAAAAGGGTGTCATGACATAGAAGGCCAAGGTAATACAGTCCTATTTGAGATCTCTCTCCATACTGAAGTTGAGAAGGGGCACTCAAAAAATAAATGATCATGGGTCTCCACATGTGAACCACATAAGATACATACCATAAAGGTGATGATTTAAAAAGTCTATAGTTTATTCATAATGTGTAGACAACCCAAAAAGGCAAACCATAAGATGAAGGAGTGTTAAGGGACACTTCCTATAAACCAGAGAAGATGGTGCGTATAATTCTTGGGCCTAACATCTCGAAGTGCCTCCCAAGCTGAATCAATAGTGAACCTCCCCTTAAAATGACTTGTCTAGACATAGTGATCTAGAGAGCTAACCAGGGGTAGAATTTAATGTAGTCTCAGATCTGCTGGAGGTCCTCACTACCTAAAGGAAAGTCCCAACCACAATCCTCAATAATATATGCAACCTTTGCATCCTAAGACAATTCGATAGATGATAGAGTCCTGAAAGGTAAAATGTCACTATCCATCTGGCAACCAATAATCTAGCCATAGAGAAGTTATAAAGTCATCACCAATGCAAGAGATAAACATACCCCTACACCAATCTCAACTCTAAAGAATCTTCCTCCATGACCAAGAAGATACTATAGGTAACCTAACATGCCCAAATGATCTACTTATGAGCAGTACAGAATGCACCCACAAGGTGACCAAACTAAAGATTTGTCTAAAAGTAGCCTCCAAACATGCTTGATGACACGATCAAAAGATTGATGTCTTATCCCAAGTGCAGGAGTGTTGAAGTAATAAATAACTCGGCAAGACCGGGGTCGAACCACATGGAGGTGAACTATATAAAATTATAAACAACAAATGAAAATGAGTTGAAGAGAACTTTTGAGATGTGATATTGATGTGAGTATTAATCAAAGATAAAAGCAATTGTCAAGGTTAGAGGATTCACTAATAGAATTAGAAATAAGTATAGTATAAACTCTTTTTATTAATCAACTGAAAACCACACATAAAGGAGGTTCCAATCGGATGATTTATCCTTAATAGTTCATTATAAATTTTTAACATGATCATATTAATTATCTTATTTTGGTAACACCATACTTTTAAATATTGTCAGGAATTCATGATGTTAACTTATGTTAACAACAAATCAAGTTCCTTTCATAGCACAAGTGTCAGTTATACCATACAGTAGGCTATGAAAGTGCCAAGGGTTGTGAAGAAGCAAGGTATTAAGAATTAGTAAGATAAAAAGATAAGACATGTTAATAACAAACTTTCTTGGATATAAACATTGAAGTCCACGTTTAGTTTATATTATACCTATTCTAACATCATTAATGAAACTTTTTCACCTTGACATAATAAACTTAGCTAAACGTTGTGAAGAAGAGAAACATAAATAAACTAAATAAGAATATAGTTATGATGAAAAGCATAAACAAGAGATTAATGAAAGCAAAACTTAAACATTAAAAAAATACAAAGAAAGAAAGCAAGAATATGATATTGATCTGAACACCAAGATGTCTAAATGTATGGCAAATGCCTTCTTTTATAGGCTAAAATTCAAAACTATTGATTTGATGACTAATTATTGAGTGGGTGGCCACCTCTTGACTTGGTGACAACCATTATCTTTTTGTCTAGACAAAACGTCATTGCTAACATCAGAATTTGAACAGATAGTCCGCATGAAAGTTCTGGGCATTTGTCCCAGCTTTCCAACCAAACAAAAATGAACTCAGTTGGACTTCTAGAACTCGAGATATGGGCTGAACATTAAACAGTGTCTGGGCTGCAGGACAGATTTTGACTTCTCTTTTGTTGCTACAATTTGAACTTGAAAACGGTCGTTTTGAATCTTGGAGTTTTAGGCCTATGTCTTAGCTTTCCATCCATATAAAACCAGACCTAAATCCATGTTCTACAACTCCAGTTATGATCCAATAACCGAATGATGTTCCAGTTTGAATTGAATCAGCATCTCTTCTTTAAGCTTAGCCTTGTCTTTGTCTTTTCACTTTCAATAGTTAAACATATCAATCAATCTTTTAAATTTTGAGATATGCCTGCATTCAAAATTAGCATTTACCATAAATTAAAGATATCTTATGTTATCAGACTTGTTATTATAAAACATGCTTAAGTTAGAGAATTTAATGATACTTTAAGTGCAATATGATAATATAAAACCTTGATAAAAATGCACTTTTAAATACTAATCACTTGAAAATAACTGCTCTATTCCAAGTCTTGACCCTTTTAATCCCAAGCCCCCCCTCCTGCAGAGGATAGCAAACCAAAGCCCAAGCCATATTTTTCCTTGAAAGGGAAATAGATGAACCCTTCCAGAGGAAGGTAGTTAACAAGCCCTCAATCTTCCTGATAATAGAACAAGGATAAACATAGTAAGTAGACCAATATATCTGGATGGAAAAGAGAATGGATTTGATCAGTTGCAAACGACCAATATATTTAAGAGATGTCGAGGTCCACAACCTGATCTTAGAGAGAATCCGCTAAACCAAATCCATGCAGTCACTATGTTTCAGCCGGGTAGTAATCAAAGGAACCCCCAATTATCTGACTGGCAGGGAACCTAACCTAAAACCAAGAGATCCAAGAGAGATGCTTTCAAATCATCATCCATACCTAATAAGAAAACATGACTCTTCTCTGGTTCGATCACCAACCTTAATAAAATAGCAAAGTCATCCGTTGTTGTCTGCTGGTATGCGTCCAGTTGGGGCCTGTGCTACAGCGTTACACTTTGTGCTATTGTCCAGGCATTGGGTTCTTGTCGTCATTTTTTGGGGTTTTGTTGCCTTCTGCAGCGCTATTTATATAGTTGTTTGTTAGGCTATGTTTAAGTTTGTAATGTACTGATATTTTTTTAAGGGAGCTTGTTCCCCTAGCCTCTATATGTACATGTCTGTATATTCTGACTTGTTGGTTTCCAGCTTAGTTTCGTTTTGATCTATAAAATTTCTTACATTTGATAAAAACAAAATATCAAAGTCATCCAGAGCCCTTTTCACTACTCCTACTGAATCTGTGTCTACCTGACAAAATATCATAAGGTCATCAGCAAAGCATAAATGAGTAACACTCTACTGCTGACACCTTCAGTGATAATGGTATCTATGGTCTTGAGCAGCCTTTTTAAAAATACCCCCAAGCCCTTCATAGCCAGCACAAACAAATAAAGAGACATAGGATCACCTTGCCGGATACCCCTGGCCGACTAAAACAATACATGCAACTCCCCATTCATAGCCACTAAGAGATGTGCAGTAGATATTCAAACCAATCCATCTAATCATGGAGCTAGGGACTCCAATAGTTCTCAAACCCAGGAGGATGAATTCCCAATTAACTATATCAAAAGCTTTCCTGATGTTAATTTTCAAAGCACATTTAGACATAGTATCGGGTAAATGATAATTATGCATGACTTCTTGTGTCATAAAAATGGCATTTGATGTCTATCTCCTAGGCACAAAAGCAATTTGAGAAGGTCCTATAACATCAAGCAGTATCAACTACAACATGCTCACAATGACTTTAGATATGCACTTATACATCACATTACAACATGATATAGGCCTAAAGTCATATTCATAGTAACATGATTCTCTATTTTTAGAAGCTATTCTAGTAGCATTAACACATTTAGGCAAAGTGGAGAATTCAAAGAAATACCTCATTGCAACAATAAAATCACCACCAAGCATCCCCTAACTCCTTTTTAAAAAACAGTGAAGTATAGCCATCCAGGTCTGGTGCTTTGTCATTAAGTATGGAGAACAAAGCCTCCCTATTCTCATCATCTATAATAACAGTCTCTAGAGTAGGTAGCATATCATGTGAAATACGACCAGAAAAGCACCTAAAGGCATTAACTGGGAGTGGCGGCTGAATGGGAAGATAGCAAGCCCTGAAATTATTTGACTACCAACTGACCAAAATCCTACTAATCTGTCACTCGAGCTCCTATCTCACTGGTCAAAACATGAATCTTGTTCTTGACTATCTATGAAGCAGTGATCTGTGGAAGAATTTGGTGTTTCTATCACCCAGGTTTAGCCACTGAAACCGAGATCTCTACTTATAAAAAGCCTCTTCATCTTTACACAACTAAGCATATTGTCTAGCAAGGACCCTATCAGCATCCATATACTCTGCAGATTGAGGAGACCCATCAAGTAGAACCTGTGTTGCATCTCATTAAGCCTTCATCTCTATCACATGGCTAGATATGTGGCTCGTGTGATGATGATGTTGAGACTTCAACTTAGGCTTCGACAAACTCAATCTTTTAGTGAACCTATACATAGGGGTACCTCTATAGGATTATGCCAGACATCCTCAACAATTCCCAAGAAATCATCCCTATCAGTCTAAAAATTTAAGAACTTAGAATTTCTTACCTTGGGAATTGATGTACCAAACTACACCACCACATCACTGTGATCTAAATGCTCTCTAAGTAAGAATTCTAAACAAGTTGTTGGCCAGGTAATGAAAACCAGGTAGAGTTGTCAAAAACCCAGTCTAGCTTCTCTAAAATAGTCTTTGCATCTTGCTAACTATTATGCCATGAGAATTTCAAGCCTATATAAGGAACTTTAACCAGTTTCGCATCCTGTACACAAGCACCAAAATTATCCATATATTCACGCTAAACAAGATCACCCCCACACTTACCTAAAGTGATTAAAAAAACATTAAAGTCACCCAATATCAACCAAGGCCTATTCTGATAACCTACTGCATGCAATCTTAAATACTCTCACAAATCCTTTCGGTCAGCAAGTGTATTCAAACCATAAATATAAGTCACAACAAAAACACATCCATCCTGCAGATATTGAACCTCGTAAGTAACCCACTGGTAGGATGAGTCTAAACATGTAATATTATAAACCAAAGGATCCCAACCAACAAGAATACGACACTTAACATCTAGAGTGACATTAGATAAATAACACGATGATGTAGGATTAATTGCAGTCTCAACTATCCCTATCTTATCAAAAGCAACTTTTGTTTCCAGCAATCTAGTTAAACAAAGATTAAATTTATTTATCCAAGCCTTATAGCCCTTTGTTTTTTTCTAGCTTCCTAACATAAATATAAAAAAAAAATTAAGAAGACAGATAAATAAATAACTCACTAGCCTCTAAGGGCCCTTTCCTCTCTTTTTTTTACTCTTTGCTCTAATACTTGAAAGGGAGAACTTAGTACATGGAGACATAGCCTAGATGGGGGCTACTAAAATTGAGTCATCATATGAGGTTAGAGTATCCCTTGTTGGTGAGGATGTGTTAGCCTTACTAGTGCTCGATATTCGTGTTAGCCTGCTAACAATGTAGTTTGGCCGAAGAGATATCCACTATAATGATACATATCAAATCATCATTTTAGAGATACAGAGTCAAGACAATAAGTCCACCACTCACAAATGATATACAAAAATTGATAGATGCCAATCAACCAAGTCAAAAGACTTTAATTAAAAAATTTCCAAAAGCTCCCAATACATGGTCTGAATTATAATTATATACTTGGAACATCTCTCCAAGTCTAAGAAACACCAAAATAACATAATTAAGACCTAATAATTGAGTTTAGCATAATTCTAGACAATAATTCATTTTTTACTTTAGGAAGTGCAAACAAACACCTAGGAAGCAATAAAATTAAAACTAACATAACTCTTTATAGAAAACTCCAATGCATACATGACTAGCCAATTTGGAGAGATGATATTCTAAACTTGAAAACCATGTAGGATAGGCTCATTTTCCCATGCAATAAAGAGACAAAACTTTGGTCTCAAAGTTGACCACGAGCTAACATTAAACAACATAAAAAACATCCTCCATTTGTAATGTTAACCGAAACTCAAGTAACCCAACTCTATTTGGACCAGTAGAGGACACTCGTGTGTCAATATACAAATCACATAATAATTACAAATGTTGGGGGGGCATACCTAAGTGAAAGGCAAAACTGACCAAGTCAAAGTTAAAACAAATTGAGGTTGCCCCGCGAAAGCAATAAAAAAAATGACCAAGTCAGTCAAAATAAATTATGGTTTCCTTGCCAAAGCAATAAAAAAAAGGTGAATCATAGAAATATAGTGGTGTAATGCTTAAATTTCTTGCTTCTTAAGTGATTACACATATTTGAATTGCGCTACTAAACTATTTTATTTGGTTATGTTGAATCTCAAAATGAAAAGCCTAATTGAGTGAAACATGCAAGGAGTGTATACATGTGAGGGAGTGAGTAAGAAAATAATTTTTTCTTTGTCACTAATGTTTTTTTACAGATTTAAAGATGTCAGTCAACACCAAGATGACACCATCAATTAAAAATCAGGTCTTAACTTCAAGCCTTAGAGTATTGCATATGGAAAGGATAAATAACGTAATAAGGAATTCAGAGGATATGATGGAGAGAAGGGGGAAACATGATTCTTAAATTGATGGTTTGTGAAATAAGGTTGATCAGAGTAGAAACAATGTTAAAAGGCATGAAAGGCATGTTAGTCCTATTACTGACAACAATCTTGATGAGATGGGTGATGAGAATTATGATAGTGCGCCTTTAGGCAATGGAGATCAGTTTGGGCAACCTAGAAACCATAGGTATAGGAGACTTATGAGAGATTGGCAGTTCGGCCAAGGAGATGATTTGGGTAATTATGGGTATCAATATGTGGTAGATACGAGTTTAGGTAGCATTAAGATAAAAATTTCTTCATTTCAAGGGGAAAATGACCTGGATGAGTATTTGGAGTGGGAGAAGAAGCTGGAGATCATATTTGATTGTCATAGCTATTTGGAGGGTAAAAAGGTGAAGCTTGTCATAATTGAGTTCACATATTATGTTATTGTATGGTTGGATCAACTTGTGTTGAGTCGCAGACGAAATCATGAGAGGCTTGATGAGACTTGGGAGGGGATGATGGCTATTATGAAGAGACAATTTATTCTTAGTCATTATTATAAGGAATTGTACCAAAAGTTGCAGTGTTTGAACCAAGGTACAAAAAGGGTTGTGAGTACCACAAGAAGATGCAAATCATGATGATTCGGGCTAATATAGTGGAGGATAGGGAGGCCACTATAGCTAGGTTATTGAATGGGTGGAATCACGAGATTGTGAATATTATAGAGTTATAACATTATTGGAGTTGGAGGATATGGTGCATGTGGCAACATAAGTGGACAGATAGCTTAAGTATAAGGGTAGTTCATGGCCAAGCCAACCGTTAGGTTCTTCGTCACCTTGGAAACCTAATTGGAAGGCTAATATATAAGTTACCATTCTCAAATGAATATGGAGGAGAAAAACTAAGATTCCAAAAGAGAAAAAAAAATCTCCACCGACAATGACACGTGGTCACGTAACTGTGACTGATGCGAACCTCGTGGTCACGTGGTCACGTAACTGTGACTGATGCGAACCTCGTGGTCACGTGGTCACGTGGTCACGCAACCCACATGCAAAGACACTAATTCCAGGAAAGCCAAATAAATCAAGTTTGATGGGAGTGTGACACAAAGATAACTTGTACCTAGGCACCAGCACCCAACGAATATTGATTCGTGAACGAAAGGTATAAGGATGACACCACGAAGCCAGTTGTTCTTCGATAAGTCGTTTTCAGTTCTTTAGAGAACCAAGGAAGGGAGATTATCCCACTAACACACAACAAGTGCGACAAACAAAAAGTTTTATTAATCTGAATTGTCTAAGTTACATGTTTGTTTATGACTTTATTTATACTAACTCAAGACTTAAATAAACCCTAATGGACCCCCCTTAGGTGGATTTATATGAGGCTATCTTACAATTGATCCAAATAAGTAATAATAACCCAAATACTAAGAAGAAAATATTAAAAATCTAAAAATTACTATCCTAAATATGCTAAAATCAGTTCGTCACCATTAAGAAGTTTCAAATAGACTAGGAAATTTGATATGAATGTAGAATTAATTCTAAAGTCTTCTTTTCTTATTGTAGCTAGGATGACTAAGGAATCCTTGTAAGAAAAGGATTCTGAAACATTTATGAATCCTTGCCACACTTGGAAACTATGGTAGAGCCCATTAAAGATCTTTGTAGAATTAGGAGATTCCCAAAATAAGCTGCCACATCCTTTTAGGAAAAGAATCATTGCCAAATAGGAAGTCCACAAGTCAAAAGGAAGTAAATAACAAAATTTGTATAGCCTCTGTTGACCCGTGTTTCGATGCCTTGTCAAACTCCGATTGACCTGAAATTTTAATCCAAGGTAGGACAACATGTCAGGAGACTCTACGTAATATTTCAGCCCGATCCAACGGTTGGATTGAGAATTATGATTGTTGCTGTAAAACTGCATAGCTGCACATTTTACATCAAAATCTGAATTTGACCTTGCCTGGATCGTATCAGTGACATAAAATGTTTTTGTTATTTAGGAGTGGGTCATGTTATTTCATAGTGTCCAAACAAACAAGATATTGTTATGAAGGCTCATGGTGAGGTCGTGACTGATAGGGACGTTAGTGATGAGGAGGAGATGCCCTTACTTGAGGATGCAAGTGATGATTGTGTTAAGTATTTGGTTAAGGGGAAGAAGCTTGTGGTCAAAAGAGCACTAAGTTTACAGGTTAATATAAGAGATTTAGAAGAGCAATGATACATCTTTCATATGAAGTGCCATATTCATAATAAGAAAATTAGTATAATCATTAATAGTGAGGATTGCACTAATATGACTAGTACTGATTTGATGGATAAATTCAACTCACTTACCTCAAAACACCCTATTCCATATAAATTGCAATGGTTAAATGATTTTGGAGAGGTGAAAGTGCTTCAATAGGTTTTAGTTGCATTCTCTATTGGAAAGTATTGTGATGAGATGTTGTGTGAAGTTGTACGTATACATGCTAGTCATTTGTTGTTGGGTAGACTTTGTCAATATGCTCGAAAAGCTATACATTATGGGTTCAAGAATAGATTTTCTTTTGTGAAAGATGGAAAGTTTGTAGCTTTTATTTCTTTAATACCAAAGCAGGTTTATAAGGATCAATTTAAGCTTAAAAGGGAGAATATGGATGAAAGTAAGAGCTTATATGTGAAGGAGAGGTTTATTCAGAATATTTTCTTTCCTAACAAGACTATGCAGGGCTTTAATGATAATCTTTTATTTTGGGTTGATGGTGGTTTGTTTCCTTGAAATGGTGTTTTTCATATTAAATATTCGAGGATGAATCATCTTAAAGAGAACAAGTGATGAGGATCAGCCCAACACTAAGCGTAATCATACCAACGACCCATTTGAGGTGCCAATTGGTCCAATTACAAGAGCTAGGGCAAAAAAGCTTAAAGAATTATTGAATGGGCTTGTTCAAAACAAATGGAGCAAGATAGACCCAAAGGAGCTTGGAACATCTAAGGCGCATGAAGGACAACCTCTAATTAATCTAGTTAAGGTCCAAGAAGAGCCTAATTCATGTGGAACAAGAGGCTGATGTGTCCGGTCCCATACCATCCTTGTTAGGCTTGTTTTCCCTAATGATACAAGGATGTGACAGCTTGTTTTGGGAATCTCCTAGCTCTACAAGGATCTTTAATGGATTGCAACATAGTTTTCCAAGTGTGACAAGAATTCAAAAATGCTTCAGAATCCTTTTCTTGCAACAATTCCTTATTCATCCTAACTATAACAAGAAAAGAAGACTTTAGAATTAATTCTACCTTCAGATCAGATTTTCTAGTCTATTTAGAACTTCTTAAGCGTGATAAATTTGATCCTATCATATTTAGAATATTAAATTCAGATTTATTATTGTGATTATTATTTTCTTATTAGTTTAAGGTTTTATTTACATTATTTGGGTTTAATTGTAAGTGGACCTCATATAAGTCCACATAAGGGGTTCATTAGGGTTTGTTTTAGTCTAGAGTCAATATAAATAAAGGCATAACCACACATGTAAGGGTTACGCAATTTTCAGATCAATAAACTTCTTTTGCCGCACTTGTTGTGTGTTGGTGGGATAATCTCCTTTCCTTGGTTCTCTAAAGAACTGAAAAATAACTTATCGAAGAACAACTGACTTCATGGTGTCATCCTTACACTTCTCGTTCGCGAATCAATATTCATTGGGTGGGGGTTTTCGTTTCCAATAGTGTTGGTGCCTAGGTACAAATTATCTTTGTGTCACACTTCTATAGAACCTGATTTACTTGGATTTTTTGAAATTGATGTCTTTACATGTGGGTTGCGTGATCACGAGATTCACATCATTTGGTATCAGAGTTTGGCTCCATTAATCAGGTTATGTCCTTCTGAATTTTTCGTTTCTTGTTGTTTCCGCAAAAAATTCCTTAGTGTCCAATTTCTTCTTTTCCTTAAATTTGTGGCATATAAAAAGTTTTTTTATTTCATTCTGTTACTGTCCAAAATATATCGGTAGCATAAAAAAACGTTCAACAAGATGTTTATTGGTTTCTACCGTAGAAAACTAAACAAGGGACAATTAGATCAATTTTGATAGTCTGATTATTGGGGTTCTTATCGCACCACATATTCATTTTGGTGTCAATTGGATATCGTTTGCTTTGGTTTCAATTTCAGATCTAGTCGAGTTTGATTCATAATGTTTTTGCGTCAGTATATCAAACCTTATCATAAATTGCTCAAATTTTATATTCTGTCTATTTGGGTTGAAATCACACTATATGTGAAATTTTAGCTCCATTGGACATCATTTACTATAGGTTCCAGATTTAGACTTAACTCTTTGTAAACGGGTCTGTTTTGCGTCAACTTTTGAAATTCATTTTTTTTCTGTTGTTTTTGTTTCTTGCATTATATTTTCAACATATCTAACATATTTGGGTGTTGTTTCATCATTTTTCATATTCAATTTCTATTTTTATTCGAGTCTTCAGTTTCATTCATATTTCGAATAGATTCGATTGATACTCGTGAGACTATCATCGCAGTTTCATTTTGCTTATTTTCTGGTTTTTATTGCTTCTTGAGTCATATTTATATATTTGGATTGCGCTTCTAAATTGGTTCTATTTGGTGTTGGTGAGTTCCGCAAGAGGGTGAGACGAGAGGTGTGAGCGTGTGAGGATATTAAGAGTGAAAATTCACATGAGGACAATGGTGAGAGAAGACCATCAGATTCAGCTAAACCCAAATCATTAATTAAACCGGTTGAGAGTGGAGGTAAAACCCGAGTGAAGAAAGTAAGCTTGTGTGATGATAATAGTGTGGAAAGATTACAGAAACAACCTAATTTTTATACAAAAAGAGCTCAAATCAGATCTGTGTTTTTCACAAACAAGCCGATGATCTTACTTGTGTATGAGGCTTATTTTAACACTAATGATCTAGATTATGCTATTCCTGGTGTGGCTGTTTTTTTGTTGTAGGAGTTTGATGATGTATTCCCTGAAGAAATCCCTAGTAGATTACCACCATTAAGGGAAATCGAACATCAGATTGACCTTGTACCTAGAGCTTTGATTCCTAACCGTCAAGCCTATAAAAGCAACCCTGAATGAGCTTCAAAGGCAAGTAGATGAGTTGATGATGAAGGGGTACATTCGTAGAGTATGAGCCCTTGTGCCATGCCAGTGTTACTTGTGTCTAAAAAGAATGCAACATGGAGGATGTGTGTTGACTGTCGTGCCGTCAACAACATAACGGTAAAGTATCGACATCCTATTCCAAGGCTTGATGACATGTTAGATGAGTTACATGGATCATGTATTTTCTCTAAAATTGACTTAAAGAGTGGGTACCATCATATTAGGATGAAAGAATGTGATGAGTGGAAAACTGCATTTAAAACTAAGCATGATTCGTCATGTCGTTTAGACTTACAAATACTCCTAGTACGTTTATGCGTTTAATGAATCATATATTGCATGCGTTTATAGGTAAGTTTGTTGTTGTGTATTTTGATAACATTTTAATCTATAACAAGAACTTAAATGAGCATCTTGATCATTTGCGTAATGTACTTAGTGTATTGCGAAGTGAGCAAGTATGCTAATCTTAAGAAGTGTACCTTTTGCATGAAGAAAATTGTGTTTCTTGGCTATGTCGTAAATGTGCAGGATATCGAGATGGATGAGGAGAAAGTTAATGCCATCCGGGATTGGCCTACACCAAAATCGGTAAGTGAGGTAAGGAGTTTTCATGGACTTGCTAGTTTTTATAGAAGATTTGTGAAGGATTTTTGTACTATTATTGCACCTTTAACTGAAATTATGAAAAAATATGTTGTATTTAAATGGAATGATGAACAGGATAAGGCTTTTAATTTGTTGAAAGATAAACTTTGTTCGGCGCCTATTTTAGCTTTGCTAGACTTTACGAGAGCTTTTGAAGTTGAATATGATGCTTCAGGGATAGGTATAAGAGCTATGTTAATGCAGGATAGGAGGCTCATTGTGTATTTCAGGGGAAAACTTAATGGGGCAGCCTTGAATTACCCTACATATGACAAGGAGCTCTATGCCTTAGTAAGAACTTTAGAGACATGACAGCATTACCTGTGGCTCAAAGAGTTTGTGATACATTCAGATCATGAATCATTGAAGCTCTTGAAAGGGCAAGGTAAGTTAAGTAGGAGACATGCCAAATAGGTTGAATTTAATGAAACATTTCCGTATATGATCAAGTATAGGTAAGGAAAAGAAAACATTGTGGCACTTTCGCGCAGATATGTCCTTTTATCTACTTTGGATGCTAGATTTCTAGGATTTGAACACATAAAAGAATTGTACAAGGATGATAGTGATTTTGCTAATGTTTACAATGCTTGCAAAACTTCGGCTTTTGGAAAGTTCTATAAACTTGATGGATATTTGTTTAAAGAGAGTTGTTTGTGTGTTCCATTAAATTCTATGCGTGAATTGCTTGTACGTGAAGCATATGGGGGCGGGTTGATGGGGCATTTTGGTGTGGTTAAGACTTTGGATGTGTTGCATGAGCATTTTTTATTGGCCTAAAATGAAAAAAGATGTGCAACGCATATGTAATAAATACAAAACTTGTAGGAAAAGAAAAGTTTAGGACTCAACCATATGGCTTGTATACCCCTTTACGTACCTAAGGAACCATGGGTAAACATTTCGATGGACTTCATCTTAGGTTTACCTAGGTCAAAACGGGATAGGGATTCAATCTTTGTAGTTGTTGATAGGTTTTCAAAGATGACACACTTTATTCCATGTCATAAAACCGATGATGCAACTAACATTAGTGATTTGTTCTTTAAGGAGATAGTATGACTTGACGGGGTCCCTAAGAGCATTGTTTCTTATAGAGATATTAAGTTCCTTAACTATTTTTGAAAGGTGTTATGGGGTAAATTGGGTACGAAATTGTTGTTTTCAACATCTTGTCACCCCCAAATAGATAGACAAACCGAAGTAGTTAATAAGAAGCATGAAGGACAGCCTCTAATTAATCTAATTAAGGTCCAACAAGAGCCCAATTCATGTAGTACAAGGGGTTGATGTTTCCGACCCCATACCAGCCTTATTAGGTTTGTTTTTCCAAATAATACAAGGATGTGGCAGCTTGTTTTGGGAATCTCCTAGTTCTACAAGAATCTTTGATGGGCTGCAACATAGTTTTCCAAGAGTGGCAATGATTCATAAATGTTTCCTTTAAGTTTTTCGGTGTTTATGTCGTTCATCTTCTTGTTCTTTGTGTCTGCTTCATCTAAGCAAAAAAGAAAAAAGAAAAAAGGCTTATATTTCATCTTGTTACTGTCTCTAATCATACTAGTAGCATATATTAAAAAAAAAAACGAAAAGAGAGAGATTAGATGAAATTTGAAGAATGATTCAATTTTACCACAGAAACACAACTCTTAGTGAACCACAAGCAAACCACCCCAGAATCAATTGGAACTTTATATTTTGTCAATTGGGGGTGAGATCACATCATATAATAAATTAAGGCTTATTCTGATATTGTTTGCTTTGCTTTTAATTAGAGGTTCAATTTTGCTGCATAAACACAACTCTTAGTGAACTATAAGTGTATCACCTCAGAAAACATTGCAACTTCATATTCAGTCTATTGGAGGTGAGATCGCAACATATATAAAATTTGGGCTTATTTTGATATCGTTTTCTTGAGGTTTTAATTTGAGGTTCAACTCTGCCGCGAAAACACTACTCTTAGTGAACCATAAGAAAACCACCTTAGAATCAATTGAAACTTCATATTTGGTGTATTGGGGGTGCGATCGCACCATATATTAATTTTGGACTTCTTTCGATATTGTTTTCTTAAGATTTTAATTGGATGTTTAATTTTGCTGCAAACTGATCATAGGGTTTGGGTACCTAGACCTAATATAATGACCTATAAACTGATATTTATTGTTTTCTTAGTATCCAAATACTATATATTAAATTTGAGGTCATTTGGATAGCATTTTCTTTAGGTTCTAGAATCAGGTTTTGTCTTGCCGTAATGGGTATGTTTTGCGTTATCTTTCAAAACTTGTTTTGTTTCTGTTGATTTTGTTCCTTCCAGTATATTATCATCATATTTGGGATAATTAGCTGTTGTTTGAGTCATTTTCATCACTTTCGTACTTGCTTGTTTTCGATCAGTTCTTGTCCAAACAAAAGTTAGATTTGTAATTTTGAGTCTAAATCAGTGTTCTTCCTATCCTAAACTCTATCTTGTTATGTCTCCATCTTCTTCTATTTTTCCTTGAGAGAGGGAACGAAGGAGGATTCTAGCTCAAGGATGCAAAAAACTAAGCCATGGTTTGGGGGTTTTAGAACAAGAAGTTGATAAGTGTAGAAGATTATTTGATGAACTTCAAGCTTCAAGAGAAAAGGAGGTACAACACCAAAAAATGAAAGACGAAGGAGAGTCGTTATTGTTATCATTCAAAAGTATATACGCAAATGGTTAGTACGACATGCTTATTTGAAATTCTTGTCTGTCACTACTTCCATACAGTGTTGTTAGAGAAAGGTGTTAGCAATAAGGGAATTTCGAAGGCTTTAAACAAGAGGCTAATGAAGTCGCTACTAATCCTCTTCAAGATTTGAGGGCGAATCTTTTTGAAGAGGGAGGGAATGATACGGTTCAACCTTGTGATATAACCCAAGCAACGTCAAATTCGGATTTTAGCGTAAACTTTTCTACCGTCTAATTTTACGCTATTGAGCATAACTCCAAATCCAACCGTGGTATTGAGCTGAAACTTTTCCAGATGATTCCAAAGGTATTTGTTTTTGTTGGGGTAAATTGTTAAATGAATCGGAGTTAGGAAAGGACTTGCGATATGGTTCAGAACAAGCTATATGAATTTTGTTATTCACTTCTTTTTGACATGTGGACTTCCTATTTGGCAAGGATCCTTTTTCTAAAAGAATATGGCCGTTTTTTTTTTAAGAATTTCCTAGTTCCACAAGAATCTTTAATGAGCTGAAACATAATTTCCAAGAGTGGCAATGATTCATTAATGTTCCAGAATCCTATTCTTATAAGGATTCTTTATTCATCCTAGCTACACAAGGAAAGAAGGGCTAGTGGTATTTAATGACAAATTAGTTATTTTATTATTTTCTTTCATGTTTGGGCTGATTTAAAACTTTGTTTTGAGCTAGGATCCAAGGCTTGTTTGGATCAGGTTATGGGCTTTTTAGTTTAGGGTTTTTGGGTCATTTTTTTATGTGGTCAGTTCGTCCCACAAGGGTAGATCTATTAGGGATAATTTTTAAGAACTATTTAAACACATGTAACCTAAATTTTTGCAGCCATTGATGAATATTACTTCTGAATTTTTCAGTTTTAACATATGAGAGTCATTCTTGCATTCTTTAGTTCTTGAACGAACTGAATTTGGCTTCGTGGCGTCATTCTACTTTATTCCAATAGTGTTGGTGTCATGGGGCAGGTTTTCACTGTGTCACACTCCTATCAGATATTTTTTGGCTTTCCAGGATCTAATCACAATTTTGATTGTGGGTAGCTTGACCACGTGATTAGGAGGTTCGTATCATTTAGTATCAGAGCTTGGCTTCATTAATCAGGTTATATCTTGTATTTTTGTTTTTACCTTCCGCGTCAATTTTTCCGTGTTGTTTTTGTTTCGGGTCTAATCTTGTTTCAAATCAATTTTGATCAGATTGTCTTCTTCCTACGTTATTATTGATTAGTTGTGTTGAATCGAGTCTTTTGGGATTAAAAAAAGGGTGTCAATTATTCTTTCTGTCCAGAATTTCTTTTAGAGTAAAAAAAAAATGTAGAAACCGTTATTTAGGACAAAGGTATTTGTTTCGCTTCTGTTTTGCGTCCACTTATCACACCATATTGTAATTGTGTTAAAATTTACATTCTTGTTATTTAGGGTGAAATCACACAATATATCAATTTTCAACTCATTTGGACATCGTTTGGTTTAGGTTACAAATTCTGGTTTTAAAGAGGTTGATTCGCGCCAATTTCGTGTATATGTATCAAATCAATTCAGAATTAAATCAAAATTGATATTCTGGTTTTTTGGTGTTAATTCACTCTAAATATAAAATTTCAGACCATTTGAAAGTCGTTTGGTTAAGGGTCTTTTTTGGGTCTAAAGGGGTTTGTAACGTTCGTCAATTGAAAGTCCATGTATTCTGATGAGGTATTATGGCAAAAGAAGAGGAGGATTCGTAAGGATAGGTAGTATCAAAAGGAGAGAAATAAAGAGATTAGTGTTCTTAAAAAGAAACCAAGAGTCTATCCCATATTCTAGGGGAGATGCACCAGGAACTTAATGTATTAACGACATCAGTCGATGCCTAGCAAGCTTCAAAAAGAGAGGAGCAAAAATTGCTTTAATGATGATAGACGAAAGAGAAGGGTTTCTACCTTCATCCAAAGTTGTTGGCGACGATTGTTCGTAAGAAAAGAACTCCAAAGGCTAAAAAAGGCTAAAACTTTGTCCCTTATCCCTATTAATGATTCCAGGATGAATCATCTTGAAGAGAGAGGGAATGATACGATCCGAGCAATAAAAAAACAATCAGATTCAGATTCTAACGTAAAATGCACAACTGTCCAGGTTCACGGCAACAATCATAATTCTCAATCCGACTGATTGATCAGGATGAAATTATATGTGCAGTCTCCTGGCATATTGTCCTACCTTAGGTTAAACTTTCAAGTCAATCGAAGGTCGGGAAGACATGAAAATACTGGTCAATAGAGGCTGTATGAATTTTGTTATTTATTTTCTTTTGACTTGTGCACTTTCTATTTTGCTAGGATTCTTTTCTTACAAGGATGTGGCAGCTTCTTTTGGAAATCTCGTAGTTCTACAATGATCTTTAATGGGATGCAATATAGTTTCCAAGTGTGGCAAAGATTCATAAAATATTTCAAAATTCTTTTTTTACAAGAATTCCTTATTCATCCTAGCTACAATAAGAAAAGAAGAATTCAGAATTAATTCTACCTTCAGATCAGATTTCCTAGTCTATTTGGAACTTTTTAAGGGTGACAAATCTGATTCTAGCATATTTAGGATAGTAATTTTTGGATTTTTATTATTTTCTTCTTAGTCTTTGGGTTATTATTAATTATTTGGGTCAATTGTAAGTGGGCCTCATATAAGTCCACCTAAGGGGGTGATACGGTTCAACCTTGTGATACGACCCAAGTAAGGTCAGATTCGGATTTTGGCGTAAAAAGTGCAACAATCCAGGTTTATGGCAACAGTTATAATTCTCAACCCGACCGTTGGATTGAGCTAAAATTTTATGTGGACTCTCCAGACATATTTTCCTACTATGGTTTAAGATTTCAGGTCAATCAGAGTTTGGGAAGGAACCACAATACTGGTCAAAAGAGGTTGTATGAATTTTGTTATTTACTTCCATTTGACTTGTGGACTTCCTATTTGGTTAGGATTCTTTTCCTACAGGGATGTGGCAGTTGGTTATGGGAATTTTCTAGTTCCACAAGGATCTGTAATGAGCTGCAATATAAACTCCAAGTGTGGTAAGGATTCATTAATGTTTCAGAATCCTTTTCTTATAAGGATTCCTTATTCATCCTAGCTATACAAGGAAAAAAGGGCTGGTGGTATTTAATGACAAATTAGTTATTTTTATTACTTTATTTTGTTAGCTACAGCCCAAGGCTTGTTTGGGCTTAATTAATACTTTGTTTTCAGTTAGGATCCAAAACTTGTTTGGATTAAGTTATGGGCTTTTCAGTTTAGGGTTTTGGGTCAGTTTTGAGTGGACCTCATTTAAGTCCACATAAGGGGTCCATTAGGGTTAACTTTTCAAG
>Ga0307510_10002694_pt1 | contig 20310 bp, 18 predicted proteins | sample 12_EM_MG_FD_207224 | JGI IMG/M metagenome (GOLD analysis project Ga0307510, IMG submission 207224) | Populus trichocarpa ectomycorrhiza microbial communities from riparian zone in the Pacific Northwest, United States - 12_EM | ecosystem: Host-associated > Plants > Roots > Unclassified | place... | reverse complement strand
GCGGTTTTTCGGGGTCGGGGAAAATGCCACCAGCCTGCAGGAAATGGCGCAGCTGTTGAAACTCGACAGCGTCGATTTCGCCGGTTTCTCCTCTTCGCCCGAACGCATCTGGGACGATCACCACGCGCTGATCCTGCCGTCGCGCTGCGAAGGGCTGCCGCTGGTGGAAGTGGAGGCGATGCTGAGCGGCAGGGTCGTGATCACCACCGCGGCCGGGGGCAACGCCGAGATTCTGGTGGACGACGAGACGGGGTTCCTTTCCCCGGCGACAAACCTGGCCGGGCTCGACGCGGTGATGGAGCGCGCCTGGGCACGGCGCGGCGACTGGCGTCGGATCGGCGAGGCGGCATCGATCGCGATCCGGCACCAGGTTCCGGCCGATCCGGCTGAGAGATTCGCCGACGAGATCCTGCGCTGTATCGAATCCGTTGCCGTGGCCCAGCCAGCGAGGCGCGCGTCCGGCTACGCGCCAAAGCCACAAAGTACGGCCGCTCGACTGAGCGGGTAAACCCGTCCGCAAGCACAGGGGAGAAGCTTTACCCCGCCCCTTCCCTGCCCTAACCGCTTGGCGCATGCCGATGCCCCCTCCCCCGGATCTCGCAACCCTGTCGCTCACCGAAGTGGCGCGGCTGGCGGCCGAGCAAAAGCTGCCGCCGGTCGAGCGCTGGAACCCGACGCATTGCGGCAACAGCGACATGCGTATCGCGCGTGACGGGACATGGTTCCACCAGGGATCGCCGATCGGCCGAATCGAGATGGTGCGGCTGTTCGCAACGATCCTCAGGCGCGAGCCCGATGGCGGCTATGTGCTGGTCACGCCGGTCGAGAAACTCGACATCGCGGTCGAGGACGCGCCGTTCGTCGCGGTCGAGATGAAGGCAGAGGGCGAAGGCCGCGACGCAAGGCTCGCTTTTCGGCTCAATACCGGCGACCTCGTCACCGCCGGCGCCGATCACCCGCTGCGCTTCGAGCAAACCGATGATGGTCCGCGCCCGTACCTCCATGTTCGTGGCACGATCGGCGCGGGACTGGAAGCGCTGGTCGCGCGGCCCGTCTATTACGAGCTGGCGCAGATCGCGCTCGCCGGGGACGATACGCCCGCCGGCCTGTGGAGCGGTGGCAGCTTCTTCGCACTGGAGCCCGACGCGTGACGCTCGCCGACCGGTTGCGCGACGCGTTGCACAACGGCCAGGGCGGCGATGTCGTCCTGCTGACCGGCGATCACCGCGAGGTCGATCCCGCGCCTGACGCCACGCTCTCCGCCGCCGCCGTGCTGGTCGCGGTGACTGAGCGGGCTGCCCCCGGCGTGATCCTGACGCGCCGCACCGACACGCTCTCGCGCCATCCCGGCCAGGTCGCTTTTCCCGGTGGTCGGATCGATCCCGAAGATGTCGACGCGATCGCCGCCGCGCTGCGTGAGGCAGAGGAGGAGATCGCCCTGCCCCGCGCCGCCGTCACCGTAATCGGCGCCGCCGACCGCTACCGCACCATCACCGGCTTCGAGGTGACCCCGGTGATCGCGGTGGTGCCGCCCGACCTGGTGTTCGTGCCGGCCAGCGCCGAGGTCGCCGAGGTGTTCGAGGTGCCGCTCGACTTCGTGCTCGACAGCGCCAACCATATCGAGGTGGCGGTCGAGTTTCAGGGCCGCAACCGGCATTATTACGAGATCACCTGGAACGGCCACCGCATCTGGGGCGCGACCGCGGCGATGATCGTCAATCTGTCCCGACGGCTGCGATGGGGCAGTTGAGCTTGCCCACAACGCTACCCGACGCCGCCTGGCGCCACCGCACCGGGCTCGACCGGCTGTGCGAGGTGCTCGGCGCGAGCGAAGGCCGCGTGCGCTTCGTCGGCGGCGCGGTGCGCGATACGCTGCTCGGCATCGATGTGGCGGATGTCGACCTGGCGACGGTGCATGCACCCGACAGCGTCATGGCGCTGCTCAAGGGCAACGGCATCAAGGCGGTGCCGACCGGCCTCGCCCATGGCACGATCACCGCCGTGCTGCCCGATGGCCCGATCGAGGTGACGACGCTGCGCTGCGATGTCGAGACCGATGGTCGCCACGCCACCGTCGCCTTTACCGGCGACTGGCGCGAGGATGCCGCACGGCGCGATTTCACCATGAACGCGCTCTACGCCGACCCGCTCAGCGGCAAGATCTACGATTATTTCGGCGGGCTCGATGACCTGCAAGCCGGCGTGGTGAGATTCATCGGCGACCCGCTACAGCGTATCGCCGAGGACCATCTTCGCATCCTGCGCTTCTTCCGCTTCCATGCGCGCTTCGGCGACACGATCGACGCGGCCGGGCTGCAGGCCTGCGCGGCGCGCGCCAACGACCTGATGGCGCTGTCGCGCGAACGCATCGCCGCCGAACTGCTGCGTCTGCTGGTCGCGCGCCACGCGGTCGATGTGGTGACGCTGATGATCGACAAGGGCATCTTCGCGCCCGTCCTGCCCGAGATCGGCGCGCTGCCCCGCTTCACCCGCACCACCGCGCGCGAAGCCGCAACCGACACCTTGCCGAGCGCAATCCGGCGGCTCGTCGCATTACTGCCCGCAGCCGCGGTCGATGATGTCGGCGCACGCCTCAAACTGTCCAATGCCGATCGCAAGCGCATGACTGTCGCGGCGCAGCCCTTGCTGACGGAAAAGGCTTTCGCCTTGCGCTATCGTCTCGGCGCGGTCGGCGCGGTCGATCAACTGCTGCTGTCCGATCTGCCGGACGAAGCGGTCGCCGAAAAACTCGCCGCGATCCGCGACTGGCAAGCGCCGACACTGCCGCTCACCGGCGGCGCGCTGGTCGAGGCCGGCGTGCGCAAGGGGCCGGACGTCGCCCGGTTGCTACGCGAGATCGAGGCGCAGTGGATCGCGGAGGGATTCCCCGACGCCGCGCGCGTGTCTCAGCTGGCGGCGGAAGCGGTCGCCGGCTGGCGGCTGTCGACCAGGAACTGATAGGCCGCATCGGCCTCCAGCGGCCGCGAATAGACATAGCCCTGGCCATAGGTGCAGCCCAGCGCGGCCAGCGTCTGGCCGAGTTCGATCGTCTCGATGCCTTCCGCCGTGGTCTTCATGCCCAGCGCCTGTGCCAGGCTGAGAATGGCGCGAACGATGGCGATCTTGTCGCGGTCGGCAAGCATGCCCGTCACGAAGCTGCGGTCGATCTTGAGAATGTCGATCGGCAGTCGCTGCAGATAAGCGAGGTTGGAATAACCGGTGCCGAAATCGTCCATCGCGATGGTCGCGCCAACATCTTTCAGCGCGGACATGATTCCGGCGATGCGGTCGGGATCGGTAACCAGCGCGCTTTCGGTCAGTTCGAGTGTGAAGCGTGAGCCGGTCAGGCCGTTATCGGCCAGCGCGCGCTCCAGCACCGGCGCGATGCCGTCGCGCTGCAACTGGATCGCCGACAAATTGACCGCCAGCTTGGCGACGCTCTCGCCGCCCATCCGCGCATCCCATTCGGCCAGGGTGCGCGCCGCTTCCTCGATCGCCCAGCGCCCGAGCGGCACGATCAGCCCGGATTCCTCGGCCACGGGGATGAAATCGTTGGGGAAATATTCGTGGCCGTCTTCATCGCACCAGCGCGCCAGCGATTCGAACGCGATCACCTGGCCGGTGGCGAGGTCGCAGATCGGCTGATAGGTCAGGCGCAGTTGATTGCGCTCGATCGCGCGGCGCAGCGCCGTCTCCATGCCGAACTGCTCGCGTGCGATGTCGAAGGCCTGGGTCTGGTACGCCTCGGCACGCCCGCTGGTCTTGGAGCGTTTCACCGCGAACTGGGCGTGGCGGATCAGTTCTTCGGCATCCTCGACCTGCGCCGAGCCATAGGCGATGCCGATCGACACCGAGACGCGAATCTCGAAGTCGGACAGGCGGAACGGCGTGGCCAGCGCGCTGATGATACGCTTGGCGACGTGCTCGGCGTCTGCGGGTCCGTCCTCCAGCCGTACCAGGATGCCGAACTCGTCACCCCCGGTGCGGGCCAGCACGTCGCCGGCGCGCAGCGCGCTCTTGATGCGGCGCGCCACAGTGATGAGCAGTTCGTCGCCGGCCATCGAGCCGAGACAGGCATTGACCCGGCTGAAGCGATCGAGATCGAGCACCAGCACGGCATATTCGGCGCGCTCCGTCGCATCGTCGAGCAGCGCCTCGAGCCGGTCGCTGAAACCCGCGCGGTTGGCGAGGCCGGTCAGGCTGTCGGTCATCATCTCGCGGCGCAGATTGCGTTCGGTGCGGCGCTCGCCGGTCTCGTCGACCAGGGTGACGAAGCAGCGGCCTTCCGGATTCTTGACGATCCGGGCGAGCGTCACGCGGTAATGGCGGCGGTCGACCGTGTCGCCGACCTGCCAAGGGAATTCCTCGCGCAGCGATTCGCTTTCGATAAAGGCGGCGATGCGCGCACCCAGGTCGGCGATCAGCGGCGATTGCTCGGGCGATCCGCCAAGACCGGCAACGCGAAACGGCTTGTTGATCGAATCGAAGGTGAACGCGCCGTTCCGGCAATGCAGCAGCACCGCCGGGATGGGCAGCAAGTCGATCGCGGTGGTGGCTACCTCGACGGAGGGATAGCGCGGCCCGTCGTTCCCCGACGGTGCCGGGGCGCGTGGTGCGATCATCGCGCGGAGCTTTGCTGACGCCATTCACCACCGGGCCTAGACGGAGATCGTTAAGGTCCGCTGAAAGCCGGCTACGCAATCACCCGCTTTCTCACTGTTTTTGAACCGATTCGGTGCGATCATGCCGCTTCGGCGCATTATCCGCCTTGCCGCCATCCATCATGCCCGCCCTTTGTCGGGCAGTCAGCGGCACCCGGCATGTCAATATTATCCGCGATTTGTGGCACGCTTATCGCCCTCTTTACCTAAAACTCGCGCCACATTTCTGTCATTTGCGCCCCATGGCGGCAACTAGCGCGCTCCTGCTTTATTGTATGGATGCGACATAGCTATCGATATGGACCCAGTTTGACTTGACGGTCTCGCCAATAAAGCGCGCAATATACTTCGAGTCGTTCTGACAACGGAGGGAATTGTCATGGCACGCACGGGGACAATCATTGGCGCTGGACTAACCGCATCGCTCGCGCTGGTCGCGCTGGAACATCCGGTCCGGGCACAAACGGTGCCGACCGATCCGCAGCCGACCTGCGCGATCTCCGCCCCGGCGTTCAACGCCATGTTCGAAAGCGGCACCGTCACGCTCAACGGCGTGGTCAAACCGGCCGACAGCACATTGGTGCTCAACCCCAATTGCCCGTTCTTCACTTGGAGCGAGCAGATGTACCTGTGGATGACCTCGCCGGCGCCGAGCCGTTATGGCGGTGGCAGCCGGATCATGTTCTCGCCCACTTTCTACACCGTCAGCCCGCCCGGTGCGAACGGCCGCCGCGATTTCATCCAGAACAATCCGCGACTGCCGCTGCGCATGATGCTGCGCGCCACCGAATTGGGCCCGCATCTGCTGCCCGCCGTGCTGACGCGCACCGGCCAGGTGGTTGAGGTCGCACGGCCCGATCCGCGCAAACCGGTGCCGGCGCAGATCCGGCTGCTCAGCGGCGCGCTGGTGCCGCTGTCCGATGTGCGCGTGGCACCCAATCGGCAGCTACAATTCTTCTCGGCCGGCAAGCCCGTGGTGGCGCGCAAGCTCGCGCTGCCGATGGTGCAGCGGCCAATGGTAATGCTCGATGGTCGGCCGCGCCCGATGGTCCCGGTCGCCGCGATGCAGAACGCCATCCAGGCGCGCAAACTGGTGTTCCACGGTATTCCGGTGTTCATCGACAGCGCCAATAACGTCATCGATGTCGAGCCCGGCCAGGCCGATGGTGGCGTGCTGATCTCGCAAGGCAACGCGCTGATCTACTACATCACCGTGGTCAATGACGTGTTCGCCTACCACCGCACGATGCAGGGCCCGGCGCTGATCCCGCAGAATACTGGCATCACCTTCCCGATGACCATGGCTGACACCAATGCCGTCACGGCCTTCGCCGCGGCGCACGGCCACACCATCGTCGACCCGGAAGCGCTGGCGATCGAATCGAAGAGCAGCTGGATCGAGGCGAGCGCCGTGCCCAACCCGAACGACTATGTCACGGTCAACGCCACCGTGCCGACCTTCGACAAGTCCAACCCGAACATGTGGGTGCCCAATGGCCAGCAGACGATCAAGCTGGTGATGGTCGGCTTCCACGTCGTCGGCAGCACCAATGGCCATGGCGAGATGGTGTGGGGCAGCTTCGAGCATACCGGCAACGCCCCCAGCGCGACCTATAGCTACAACTCGACCAGCGGCCCCAAGACCGTGCAGCAGAACAGCGCACCCGGGCCATGGCTGTTCACCCCGAGCCCCGCGGTCGCGCCGTTCAACAACATGAATGCCAGCTGGGACTTCCCGGGTACCGGCAACATTATCGGTACGCCGGTTGCCAAGACGCCGGTGCTGCGCATGCGGCCATGGGGCATGCTGCCGAACAACGCGGCGTCGAACACCCAGGTGATCTCGTCCAACGCCAGCGTCATCGCGCAGTTGATCGCGGGCGACGTGCGGCGCAATTACTTCCAGCTCGGCTCAACCTGGACGATCGGCGGGGCGGCACCCACCAGCGGCAACCAGGTCGGCACCAACCAGCTCGCCAATGCGACGATCGAGACCTTCATGCAGGCCTCGTCGCCGACCACCGGCACGGGCAGCAACTGCTTCTCCTGTCACTTCACCAACAAGGTGGTGGTGAGCCACAGCTATCCGGAGATGAACCCGCTGTTCTGAGCCCCACCCCACCCGGGGCCTGACAGGACGGGCGCGGCAAAGCCCCCCCATGCCGCGCCCGTTTTCTTTAATCCCCTCTCCCTTTGGGAGAGGGGCAAGCTGCGCAGCAGCGCGGGGTGAGGGCAGGGTCGGTGAGGCCGGTGGGTTCGGCCCTCACCCTTCCGCGCCTTCGGCGCTCCCTCCCTCTCCCGCCGGGAGAGGGAAAGAAAATCAGAACCTATTATCCCGCGGGAACCCGTTAGGCGGCATCCGCCCCGCGGCACCGCGCGCCGCGCGCCACGGCGTCAGGTCCGCCTCGGTCCGGGTGCGTCCACTGTCGCCGCCCATCGCCCAGCTCAGCCCTTCGGCGAAGGTAAAGGTCACCGCGTCCGACAGACCGCCATCGCGGTAGCGTTGCAACTGCACCCCCTGCCCGCGCGCCAGCTCGGCGACCTCGCCGATCGGGAACACCAATAGCCGGCGATTGTCGCCGATCGCCGCGACATAATCCGCCCCCGGCGCCACCGGCCGCACCAGCTTCAATTTCGCGCCAATTCGCGGCGTCACCACCGTCTTGCCCTTGCGCGTCTCGGCGATGGTATCCGCGGAGCGCACGATGAACCCGCGCCCGTCGGTCGCCGCGACCAGCAATTTCTCCGCCCGGCTCGCCGGCATCAGCGCGACGATGCCGACATCGCCGTCGAGATCGATCATCAACCGCACCGGCTCGCCAAAGCCGCGCCCGCCCGGCAGCTTGTCGGCGCCGAGCGTGTAGAAACGCCCATTCTCCGCCGCGAGCAGGATCTTGTCGGTGGTCTGCGCCGGGAAGGACAGGAAGGCGGCGTCACCATCCTTGAACTTCAGCTCGGCGGTCTGCGCCGCGTCGAGATGCCCCTTCATCGCGCGGATCCAGCCGCGCGCCGAGAGGATGACGGTGATCGGCTCGCGCTCGATCATCGCATCGATCGGGATGTCGCGCGCCGGCGCGGCTTCCTCGATCGTGGTGCGGCGTTTGCCCAGCTTGGTCTCTGCGCCATAACGCTCGCGCAGCTTGGAAAAGTCCCTCTTCAACCGCGTGCGCTGCCGCGCCTCGCTGCCGAGCAACGCCTCCAGCCCGGAACGCTCCTCCTCCAGCTTGTCGCGCTCCTTGCGCAACTCCATCTCCTCCAGCCGCCGCAACGACCGCAGCCGCATGTTGAGGATCGCCTCGGCCTGGCGATCGTTCAGTGCGAACTCGTCCATCATGATCGGCTTGGGCTCGTCCTCGGTACGAATGATCTGGATCACCCGGTCGAGGTTGAGATAGGCGATGATGTAGCCGCTCAGCAGCTCCAGCCGGTCGGCGATCTTGGCCAGCCGGTGTGACGTGCGCCGTTGCAAGACGATGAACTGATGCTCGACCCAGGCGCCGAGCGCCTCTCTCAGGCTCATCACCCGCGGCGTACGGCGCGCATCGAGCACGTTGAGGTTGAGGCTGACCCGGTTCTCCAGGTCGCTCATCCGGAACAGGCTCTCCATCAGCATGGTCGCATCGACGGTGCGCGCCCGCGGCTCGATCACGATGCGGATCTCGCTGTCGGACTCATCCCGCACATCGGCGAGAATCGGCAGTTTCTTGTCGTTGATGATCGTCGCGATCTGCTCGATCAGCTTGCCCTTCTGCACGCCATACGGGATCTCGGTGACGATCGCATTCCACGTGCCGCGCCCCAGATCCTCGACATGCCAGCGCGCCCGCACGCGGAAACCGCCGCGCCCCGTGGCATAGGCCTCGGCGATCGATGCCGCGCTGTCGACCACCAGCCCGCCGGTCGGAAAGTCCGGCCCCGTGACATGCTCCAGCACCTGCGCATCGGAAGCGTCGGGCTGATCGACCAGCAGGATCGCCGCGCCGAACAACTCCGCGGCGTTGTGCGGCGGAATGCTCGTCGCCATGCCGACCGCGATCCCCGCCGCGCCATTGGCGAGCAGATTGGGGAAGGCGCCGGGGAACAGCTCGGGCTCCTGCTCCTCGCCGTTATAGGTGGGTTTATACTCGACCGCATCCTCATCGAGCCCGTCCATCAGGTCGATCGCGACCTGGGTCAGCCGCGCCTCGGTGTAACGATAGGCGGCGGCGTTATCGCCATCGATGTTGCCGAAATTGCCCTGCCCGTCGACCAGCGGATAACGCAGCGCGAAATCCTGCGCGAGCCGCACCATCGCGTCGTACACCGACTGGTCGCCATGCGGATGATATTTGCCGATCACGTCGCCGACGACGCGGGCGCATTTCTTGTATCCCATTGTCGGATCGAGCTTGAGCAGCCGCATCGCCCATAACAGCCGGCGATGCACCGGCTTCAACCCGTCACGCACATCGGGCAGCGAGCGGGCGGTGATCGTGGACAGGGCGTAGACGAGGTACCGCTCGGACAGCGCACTGTCGAAGGGCGCGTCGAGGATGCCGATCGGCGGGTTGTCTGGGAGGTCAGTGATGTCGGATGCCATGGGGTGCGGTTAGAGGGGTTTGGGGTAGAATCAAGTTTCTTATGAGACACGCAAACTGCCGCAGTCCGACGTGCATGGGCAGGTTTCGGCGAGGGCGGCAAACAAGTTTGTTCTTGTTTAGTACTCACCACGCGACTACACACAATGGTTTAGCATCAGGATTTCAAACCTAAGACAATCAGAGTGTGAGCCGGGGGAACAGATGGACAGCAAGCTTAAGGTTACGGACGTTCCCGAAGAGTCGAGCTTCTACGACCTGGTGGCTGGCGACAACGTTCTGGAAATCCCCCTTTTTCAACGGCCTTATATGTGGCGTGAAAGCCACTACAAAGCGCTGTTGGAAGACATCAGCCTTATCGACGACGAGACAAATGGCGCCGTCTTTCTCGGAGTAATCGTCTCGTTCGGCCGTGGTTCTGGACCCGGCCGGCCACCGACTTGGATGATTGTAGACGGCCAGCAGCGGGTAACGACGCTCTATCTAACCGTGATGGCAGCGGTCGAGGTCGCGGCGAGGGCTGGCGAGCTGGATTGGGCATCTGATATCATGGGCCGGTACCTGCTGGTGAGGCCGATGGCTGGGTTATCCATCAACACAAAGCTGGTACCGAGCTTTAACGATCGCGCGCAGTTCCATTCGATTTGGAAGCGGATTACCGAGATCAAGAACTTCAGTACCCATAACATCGTTGCCTCAAACTTGCCCAAGCCGCCCGTGCCCAGCGGCGCGGCCGATGGGGCAATGACCAGCCAGTATGCTCGTATCCGGGCGGACCTGTCCAAACTCTTCAGAGACTGTGGTCTCGCGGCGCTCGGGGAGCGGGTAGAGATCATCACGACGCGACTAAGTGTCGTGTCCATCTCACTCCGCGATCCAACGGTTGCTCCGAAGATTTTTGAACGGCTCAATTACGGCGCAGAACCGGTAACGGTCGCCAATTTAGTGCGGAACGAGGTATTCGCTCGATCGGGCAACGACCCCCAACACGCGATGCACCTCTTTAGCTCGCGGTGGGAACCATTCGTTGAAAGATTCAGCGACAAGAATGCCGATTTGGACAGGTTCCTGTTTCCGTATGGATTGATGCATAACCCGAACGTCAAAAAGGCGGACCTCTTCGTAACCCTTCGCCGACGCTGGGAACAGTTCAGTGATCCCAAGCAAATCATCGACGATTTGGAACAGTATCAGCCCGCATATTTGGCACTCACGTCCGGTGCCGACTACCAGGCTGATCACCCAGCTATAAAAACCCGTGTTAATCGAATTTGTCGGGCGGGCAGGCCCTCGTCCATCTATCCCTTCGTGCTCAAAATGCTCCGCTCATTTGAACAGGGGTCATTATTCGAGGTGAACGCTTGCGCAGTCCTGGACGCGATAGAGTCATTTCTCTTTCGCCGCGCCGTCTCGGGTATCGAGCCGACCGGCCTGCACGCCGTATTTAAGGGCCTATGGCAGGAACTGGTGGGTGATGAGGCAACAGCCAACGTAAACGAGGCAGTTACTGCAGCACGTGTTAGCTCCGCGATCCGAAACAAAGCGACTATCATTTGGCCAGGCGACGCGGATTTCGCGCATCACATAGAAAACGGCGAGCTCTATCGGAGGAAAATCGTTCACTACGCATTGCGTGAATATGAGATTGGTTTGAAGGGGGAAACCCCGTCAGATGTCCATCAGGCCGAACACATCGCGCCACAGTCAGCTACCGAGAGCTGGAAGAAAGTCATCCCTGATGGCTATGAGAAGATAATCCATACCTGGGGCAACCTACTGCCCCTCACTGCGGCTATGAACCCTTCGACCGGACAGAGCGATTTTGCAGCCAAGAAGCTATCTTATGCGGACTCGATTTTCGCGTCCGCAAGGGAAGTAGCAAAAGCGGAAAAGTGGGATAGCCGCGCGATTCGAGAACGCTCAAAAGCGATCGCTGGCTGGGCCCTTACTCGGTGGCCTTATTGATCATCTGAGTAGGAGCTTAACCAATCCTGGGCGTGAACACACCGATATCGGCCTTCCTTCCAACCGCTTTCCGTATCTTGGGACAATCCACGCCGCACCGTTCGGAGACGGCGCGAGCTGATAGCGGTACGCCAGCCTGCGCAAGCGGCCACGTGTCGGTCTTGCCGTCGAACGACATTGGCATCCCTATCCCGCCGATGTCTCGCCCGCGGCCGTGAGCTTCGCCCACTTGCTCGCGAAGTCCTTGCGCAACACTAGCACGGCATCCGCCGCCCCGGTCAGCCCCCTCGTCCCGCTCACGGTCGTCGACATCGGCTCTGTGGGTGTGGGGACGATCAGGATGGCGATGTTGCGGACGCTGGCCAGCAACTGCATACCGCTCAGCGCAGAACAATCCGCCTCACAGGCATGGTCGTTGCCGCGTGGCTGGGCGTGCATGTGGACGACGATTACGTGTCGGCGGCACGGTCAATTGGTTACGCCAACACCTCAATCCCATGCTTCTTCACCAGTGTGAGCAACTTCAACGCCATCCCGCTCGGGCGCTTGGCGCCGGCTTCCCATTTCTCGATCGTCGACTCACTGGTGTTGAGATAGCGCGCGAACACCGGCTGGCTGACCTTGTTCGCTTCCCGCAGTTGCTGGATATCGCGCGGCGTGAACGCCATCACCGGCGCAAGGCAGGCCGTGTCGAACTCGCGCATCGTCGCCTTATCGATCGCGCCCACGCGACGCAGCGCCTGCGCCGAGCTGTGAATGGCCGCGAAGGCATCGCTCTTGTATTGCACCTTGCTCATTGCTCGGCTCCGGCTTTCAGTTCGTCGCTGCATATCTCGATCCAGCCGCCGCCCGACAGCAGCGCTGCCACCTGTTCCGGGGTTAGCGCGGCATAACTTTTGGCGAGCAGGCGGAACGCCTTCAATTCGTCCTCATTGATATTGGCGCGGTCCTGCTTGGCGAATAAATACTCATAAACCCAATAGCCCTGCCCTCGTGCCAGGATGATCGAGCGATACTGGTTGTTGCTCAATCGCTTCTTGAACACGCCGCCGCCCAGATCGTCGGCCTGCCCCGCCATCACCTGAAGGATGGCCTTGCACAACACCGCGTCCGCAATCTTCGCCCGGCGCGCAGCCTTGGCGAACCAGGCCGACTTGAAGGCGCGCGGGGCAAGCGAAGCGTCCACATTTCAAGATAGCACCTGGTGTGGTATTTGCAACTCTCGCCCACCGCGATGGGTAAGCGATCAGATCACGTCAGGCGCGGTGTGATTCAAAGTGTCGCGCGCCGGGTGTTGATGTGCACCATGCCCTCAACACACACTCGCACCGCCGCTTCGCATCCGGACGTGATCCCGGCGCCGGATACCCAGCCCGTCAAGCCTCACGCCTGCGACAGCCGGCGCTCGGCCATTATCGGCGGCGCATTTCCCTGCCGCGCCCCCACAAAAATAACCGAATTCCCTGCCAAATTCCCTGCCAACCCCAACACGGCAGGGAACGCCCTCCCCTCACGCCGCGTGCAAAACCCCGCGATACTCCGCCTCCTCCAGCGCCCGCCCCGCGCCCAGCGCGACGCAGGTCAGCGGTTCCTCGGCGATCACCACCGGCAGGCCGGTCGCGTCGGACAGCACCTTGTCGATGTCCGCCAGCAGCGATCCGCCGCCGGTCATCACGATACCGCGGTCGTACAGGTCGGCCGCCAGTTCGGGTGCGATCTGTTCGAGAGATTGCAGCACCGTCTCGACGATCTGGCCTACCAGTTCGGCCAGCGCGGCGGCGACCTCGGCCTGCGTCACGGTGATCTCCTTGGGCATGCCGTCGACCAGGTCGCGGCCCTTGACGCTCATCGAGATACCGATGCCATCCTTCGGCGCGCGCGCCATGCCGATCGCGAACTTGACGCGCTCCGCCGTGCCTTCGCCGATCATCAGGTTGTGCTTGCGCCGCGTCGCGCTGGCGATGGCGTCGTCCATGCGGTCGCCGCCGACGCGGGTCGAGGTACTGAACGCCAGTCCGCCGAGCGACAGCACCGCCACCTCGGTCGTGCCGCCGCCGATATCGACCACCATCGTGCCGCTCGGCGCGGTGATCGGCAGGCCGGCGCCGATCGCGGCGGCCATCGGCTCCTCGATCAGTTGCACCAGGCTGGCCCCGGCATTGGTCGCCGCCTGGCGGATCGCGCGGCGCTCCACCGCGGTGGCGCTCGACGGGATGCAGATCGCCACCTCCGGGCGGCGCGGCAGGCGGCTCGGCCCGCCATGCACCTTGTCGATGAAGTGCTTGATCATCTGCTCGGCGACATCGATGTCGGCGATCACCCCGTCGCGCAACGGGCGGATGGTGCGGACATTGGCCGGGGTCTTGCCCATCATCAGCTTGGCCTCGGCGCCGATCGCGCGGACCTTGTTGATACCGTTGATCGTCTCGATCGCCACCACCGAAGGCTCGTTGAGCACGATGCCTTGCCCACGCAGATACACCACGGTGTTCACCGTCCCCAGGTCGATAGCCATGTCATGAGACGCACGGGAAAAGAGGCGGCCGAAAGAGCGCATGCAAGATCAATCTGTTATGAGGGGGCATTCCCATACGCCCGGGGCGTGTGGGTTGGGCGGGGGACCGGTGACGTCCGGGCTGGAACCGCGCGCGCGGCGGGTCAATCGCGCTTGCGGTGGGGCGATGGCGTGGCAGGGTCGAGTTGCGGCCGCCCGGCCCTATTTACGCGTGACGATCAGGTCGGGGTGGCGGTCGGCGGCGTCCTTGGCGGTCGCCGGCGTGATGCTGTCGATATAGTCGGGGTCGTTGCCCGATACCGGCTCGATCGCCTTGCCGGGCACGCCAGCGGCAATCAGCGCCGCGGTCAGCGCGGCGGCGCGGCGACGGCCGAGCTCGGCAGCGGTCTGCACGTCGACCGCCACCCTGACGTTCTTCGGCACATCGGCATAGGCCACCACCTCGACATGCGCCCTGGGATAGGCGGCGAGGATTCCGGCCAGTGTATGCAGCTCACCCGTCGCGCCGGGCGGGACGGTCGTCTCGCCCTCGACGAAGTTGAACGCCTTGAGGGTGAAGATGCGCGGCGCCGGTTCGGTCGAGGCGAGAAAGCGCTGCAGATCGTCTTCCAGGCCGCCCGGCGCGATCGCGACGCTGTGACCGCCGGGCAGCGCGACGCCGGCCGCAACGCTCCGGCCTGCGCCGCCCGTGCCGCCGCGCATCGCGTTCGTCACCACCAGGCCTGCCAGCGCCAGTGTGGCCACGCCGACGAACCAGGGCAGCGGGATGCGGTACCATGGTCGCTTGCCGCTCTCCGCGGGATGCCGTGGCAGCTGCTTCGCGCCCGCGGCCGATCCGCTGATCGCACCCACGCCGATGTCGCTCGCGCCCTGCAGGAGATGCACCGCATGGTCGACCCATTCGACCGCCGTAACCGGCATCCAATGCCCCTCCAGGCCAGCCACGCCGCGCTTCATGACGCGCAGCCGGTCGCCTTTGGTCGCATCGACCGTGCCGTGCAGGGTACCGCGGTGATCGAGCACCTGCATCCCCTTGCGTATATTCCCCGCCTTCACCCTCGACCCTTATCAACGCAATTAACTATCGTTTTGGCTCAATTGCTTATGATGCCATCCGATTTCATGGAACCGTCATATAGACTGCCGCAAACCCCGCGCAAGCGCGCGTGCCCCCGATATGGGGAGAGGGTGAATTTTGCGCCGCATCGTGGCGCGGCGGCAGCGCTGTTTTCCAGCGCCTCCGCATTATTTGCGTGTCACCACCAGATCGGCGTGGCGATTGCCCGCGTCGCCGCTCGGCGGCGGTGTGGCGGCGATATAGGCCGGGTCGTCGCCCGAGATCGGCTCGATCGCGTCGGTCGGCACGCCCCGCGCGACCAGCGCGCCGGCAATCGCGGCGGCACGGCGCTGACCGAGCGTCGGATCGGGGCGATCCTTCGCCTCCTTGCGCGGGTCTCCATAGGCGACCACCTCGACACGCGCGTCCGGATAGGCCGCGAGAATCTGCGCCAGTATGGCGAGGCCCGGCTCGGCGCGCGCCGGAATCTCCGCCTTGCCGCGATCGAGATCGAGCGTGTCGAAGCTGAACGTGCGCGGTGCCGGCTCGGTCGAGGCGAGGAAGCGCTGAACATCGTCGTTCAGGCTGCCCGGCGCGACCGCCACGGTACGACCGTTGGGCAATGCCACGCCGCTCGCCGCGACCGCATGGTCGCGGGCGCGCCACGCCACTGCCGCGATCACCAGCAAGGCGAGCACCGCCGCGCCGATCACCCAGGGCAGGTAATAATTGCCGCGCGGCCGGCTGCCGGCAACCGCCGGGTTGCGCAACGGGGGCAGGCCGCGGCCGCGCGCGCCGCTCGCCGCGCGGTCGATATGCACGGCATCGTCGACGCACTCGACCGCGGAGAACGGCAGCCAACGTTCGCCCCCACCGCTCACGCCGCGCGCCGCGACTTTTATGCGATCGCCCTCAACCGTCTCGACCACGCCCTGCTCGGCGCCGCCCGCATCGAGCACGCGCATACCCTTCCGCACATCCGCCATCACTGCCGCCATCGACCCTCTCCTGTTGCCCCAGGCGTCAAACGGCCGGTGCGCGGGTCTCGTTCCCGCAGGCGCTCACACCGGGCTGGGCAGGTCCCGTGCCAGCTCAGCGAGCAGCCATTCGCGGAAACGGCGGATCTTGGGCACGCCGCGCCGCGCCATCGGCGAAACCAGCCAATAGGCGTAACCGCGCGTCGAGGCCTGGGCGAACGGCCGCACCAGCCGCCCCTCGGCCAGGTCGTTGCGCCAGAAGAACGGGGTGAGCAGCGCGATGCCCTGCGACGCCATCGCGGCATGCCCCTCATGCGCCTGCGAATCGAGCCGGACGCCGGGGCGCGGCGGGCCGTCGGGCATATCCACCCCTGCCTCGCGCAGCCAGTGCGCCCACCACGGGTCGTGCGGGCTGATCTGCGGCAGGCGCAGCAGGTCGGCGGGCGTCAGGTCTGGACCGTGCCGCGCGAGGAAGTCCGGGCTGCACATCGGCGTGAAGTCGATCGGAAAGAGCAGGTCCTGCGCCAGATTGTCCCAAGGGCCCCGCCCGGCGCGGATCGCGACATCGACCTCGTCGGCGGCGAAATCGGTCAGCGCGTCGCTGGTCTGCAGGCGCACCGCCATTTCCGGATGCGCGATCTGGAAGCTGCCCAGTCGCCATGCCAGCCAGGTGTTGGCGAAGGTGTTGGAGGTGGAAACGGTGAGCAATCCCTCATCTTCCGCGCGCACCCCGGCAAAGGCCGAGTCGAGCGCGTCGAAGGCGCGCGTTACCTGCGGCGCGGCGCGCTTGCCGGCCTCGGTCATCACCACGCGGCGCTTGGCGCGGTGGAACAGCGCTACGCCGAGGCGCTCTTCGAGCAGCTTGATCTGATAGCTGACCGCCGCCTGGGTCATGCCCAGTTCGGCCGCGGCGGTGGTGAAGTTTTCGTGTCGTGCGGCAGCCTCGAACACCCGGACGGCGGACAGAGGCGGAATGCGTCGCATCGCCTATCCATAAGCCGAGCTTGTTATCTGCGTCTATCACTTTGTTGGCACGACGCGGCGTTCGCCGGCATATCGGTCGGGCAAGGAAAACCGGAGTACAGGCCATGCGCGACGATTATCTCGACCGCTCCTGGGCGGATCACCACTTCGAATTCACCGATGCTTTCCATAAGCTGCTCGTCGGCTTCAGGGTCAGCATGGAAACACTCACGGCGCAGCAGTTCGACGCGCCGTGGCGCCGTCCCGCACGGCGCGAGAGTTGCACGACGCGGTAAGACCGGGAGCCCCACCCCCTCCCCGTTCGCGTCGAGCGCGTCGAAGCACCGTCCTTCCCTTCCTCTGCCCTCGGGAAGGAAGGGCGGTGCTTCGACAATCCCGCTCCCCCGCGATAGGCTCGCTGCGATGCTGCGACTTGCCTTCCTCGCGCTTGGCGCCATGACGCTCGGCGCGATGACCAGCGATCCCTCCCCCCTGCTCACCTGGGCCGACCTTGTCGGCCGCCCGCGTCCGGCGCCCGACGCGACCATCTCCTATGGCGCCGACGACCTGCAACAGGTCGACGTCTGGTTGCCCAAGGGCAGCGGGCCGTTCAGGACGGTGCTGATGGTCCATGGCGGCTGCTGGACCACAAGCATCGCCAAATGCGACCTGATGAACTGGATCGCCGCCGACCTGCGCGATGCCGGCTATGCGGTGTGGAACATCGAATATCGCGGCGTCGACCGGCCCGGCGGCGGCTATCCCGGCACCTTCGCCGATGCCGCCGCGGCGGCCGATGCGCTCGCCACTAACGCCGCGCGCTTCCATCTCGATGCCCGCCATGTCGTCGCGATCGGCCATAGCGCCGGCGGGCATCTCGCACTGTGGCTCGCCGGGCGCCACAAGCTTCCCGCAAGCAGTCCCCTCCATGGCACACACCCGCTGTCAATTGGGCATGTCATCAGCCTTGGCGGCCTGCCCGATCTCGAGGCTGCCGCCGGCGACCCCGATCAGGGCTGCGGCACCGATGTGGTGGCCCATCTGGTCGGCCCGCCACTGCCGGCGCACGCCGATGTCTATGCCGACACCTCGGTTCCGCGGCTGTTGCCGCTCGGCGTGCCGCAGGATCTCGTCAACGGCGCGCAGGACGGCATTATCCCGCAACGCCTCGGCACCGGCTATGCCGAGCAGGCACGCAAGGCGGGTGACAAGGTCAGCCTGCGTTTCGTGCCCGCCACCGGCCATGTCGAGCTGGTCGCGCCCGAAACCGCCGCCTGGGCCGAGGCGAAACGCCTTATCGCTGCGGCCTTTGCGGGGAAATGACGTCATGACGCTAGACCAGGCCCGCGCACGCGACGCCGCCGATCCGCTCCGCGCGATGCGCGAACGCTTCGTGCTGCCCGAAGGCGTGATCTATCTCGACGGCAACTCGCTCGGCGCGCTGCCCCGCGCCACGGCCGCTGCGCTCGGCGACGCCGTGGAACGGCAATGGGGCGAGCGGCTGATCCGCCACTGGAACGAGGGCTGGATCGAGGCCCCACAGCGCATCGGCGCCAAGATCGCACCGCTGATCGGCGCCCGCGCGGACGAAGTGATTGTCGCGGATTCGACCTCGGCCAACCTGTTCAAGCTGATCGTCGCCGCGCTGCGCCGTGATCCGAGACGCAACGTCGTCGTCAGCGAGCTCGGCAATTTCCCCACCGACCTGCACATCGCCGAGGGCGCGGTCGGCTGCGTGCCTGGCGCTTCGCTGCGCGCCGTGCCGCGGGGCGCGCTGGAGGCGGCGCTGGGCGACGATGTCGCGCTGCTGCTGCTCACCCATGTCCATTACAAGACCGCCGAGCGCTTCGATATGGCGGCATGGACGCGGGCCGCGCACGATGCCGGTGCACTGGTCCTGTGGGATCTCAGCCACAGCGCCGGCGCGGTCGCGGTCGACCTCAACGGCTGCGACGCCGATCTCGCGGTAGGCTGCGGCTACAAATTCCTCAATGGCGGACCCGGTGCCCCGGCGTTCCTGCATGTTCACACACGATGGCAGGATATGCTGACAAACCCCTTGTCAGGTTGGATGGGGCACGCCGCACCCTTCGCCTTCGAGGATCGCTATATGCCCGCACCGGGCATGACCCGCTGGCTCACCGGCACGCCGCCGATCCTCGGCCTGGCTGGGCTGGAGGCGGCGATCGATCTGTGGGCGGACATCGACATGGCGCAGCTTAGCGCCAAGAGCATCGCGCTGTTCGACCAGCTCCACGCGATCGGCACCGGCCTCGGGCTCGAATGCGTCTCACCGACCGACCCGGCAAAGCGCGGCAGCCATATCAGCTTCCGCCACCCGCAAGCCTATGCGCTGTGCCAGGCGCTGATCGCGCGCGGCGTGATCGGCGATTTCCGCGCGCCGGATATCCTGCGTTTCGGCCTAACCCCGCTCTATCTCGGCCAAGAGGACATCGCTCGGGCAGGCAATATCCTCGCCGAGATCCTCGCCAGTGGCGCTTATCTCGATCCGTCATTCTCGAAACGGCACGCCGTCACCTGATCGCAAGAGATTTAACCATCTTCACAGCATCGCTATAAGGCGGCGACTTGGGGGATTACCGATGCGCATTCTGGCCTTCTGTCTGCCGTTGCTGCTGCTTGCCGGGTGCGATCCCGCGCCGGCGCAATCGGGCGCCGCGCCTTCGGGCCAGGGCGTCGCCCCGGCCGATGCCGCGAGCGGCGCGTTCGACTATCGCTATGCCTATCGCCTGCCCGGCGCGCGGATCAACGCGGTGCAGGAAAGCCATGCCAAGGGCTGCGACCAGCTCGGCCCGGCGCGCTGCCGCATCACTGCGGTGCGCTACAAGGTCGACGAGCAGAGCAATGTCGTCGCCACCCTCACGCTGCGCATCGACCCGACTCTGGCGCGCGCGTTCGGCAAGCAGGCCAGCGCGACGGTGACGAGTTCGGGCGGCGCGCTGATCAGCTCGGATATCGCCGGCGCCGACTCGATCGCCGCCGCCGGCCGCGGCGAGGCGGTGATGGCCAAGCTGCGCGACGCGCTCGACAATGCCGAGGCGCAAGGGCGCGCCAAGCCCGGCGATGCGACGATCGCCGCCCGCGCCGACCGGCTGCGCACCGCCATCGCCACGATCGGCGAGCTCGATCAGGGCGCGGGCAGCGCGCTGGCCACCACGCCGATGATCCTGACCTATGCCTCGGGCGGCAGCATCCCCGGCGTCGGCGCCTCGGCCGATGCCAGCTTCGAGACGGCGGGCGCGACCTTCATGACGTCACTCGCCGGCTTGGCTGTGATGCTGGCCGGCGTCGGGCCCTGGGCGCTGCTGCTGATCGGCGGCGCGCTGGCGTTGCGCTGGCTGCTTGGCCGCGACGAACGCAGCGAAGCACCCGAACTGCCCGCCGCGCCGCACGAGGCGAGCGAAAGCCGCAACGTCGTGCAACGCTGGTTCGGCCGCGAGGAGCAGCACGAACCGGAGCATGCCGAGTAGCGGCTGGCGCATAGCCATCTCGCACCACCCTCTTCGTCATGCCGGGCTTGTTCCGGGATCCAACCCTCCGCGCACATAAGGGCTGTTGCGCTTGCGGCACGTTG
>Ga0307510_10002693_pt1 | contig 20310 bp, 10 predicted proteins | sample 12_EM_MG_FD_207224 | JGI IMG/M metagenome (GOLD analysis project Ga0307510, IMG submission 207224) | Populus trichocarpa ectomycorrhiza microbial communities from riparian zone in the Pacific Northwest, United States - 12_EM | ecosystem: Host-associated > Plants > Roots > Unclassified | place... | reverse complement strand
TGCGTTCGTTCCTTTCTACTGCTGGTTTTATGCCTATGAGACCTGTGGAAACTTCAGCATAGAGGCAGAGTGCCCCAAGATCATTGCATGGGCTAAGAGATGCATGCAAAAAGAGAGTGTATCCAAGTCTCTTGAAGACCCAAAAAAGGTGTATGAGTTCGTTTTGGAGCTCAAGAAGAGGTTTGGGGTGGATTAAGAGGAAACACAAATGCATCCATGAGCAGACGATCCGTATGATTTCCTCATGCTGGAGTTGTTTTTCTTTCGAATAAAGCGAGCTCTTCGTGGATGTGCCTTCTCTTCTGTTGTTCTATTATGATGCTGGAGCATGGGAGCACTTCGTTGTGACTGGGCCTGGCAGAGTTTGTGGAGTTGTCTTCGGCTCTTTTGCCTCTCTTGTCGTTCTGTTTTCACTATTTATTAAAATAATGTGTTGAGACTATTTTACTGGTAGAGGATTATGACTGAAACTCGGTTCAAATCGTATTTTATTAAAATTTAAAAATTATTTTTGTTTAAATTTAATATTTTTAAAATATTTTTAAATAAAAAATGCTTTAAATTATATCTCCAAACATACTCTTAATGACAAAGATGCCATTTCAAGCAAGTCAACCCCCCCATAATTTTTTTCAATAAATAGTTTAAAACAAGCACACAAAGGTAATCAATTAGTAAGTCAATCTCCAATTGATTGCTGCCTTTTAAAATGAAAATTTTGGAATTTTTTTAGGTTTTAAATTAATTTTTTTATATTTATAAATTATTTTCATGTACTAATATTAGAAATGAATTTTAAAAAATAAAATAAAAATATTATTTTAATATATTTTTAAATAAATAATATTTTAAAAAATAATATTTATTACACATGTAATAGTTTTGATAACTTCTGGTGAGATGTAATAATTGAGTTGCAAATATCAATTATAACTTGATTAAATATATTATATTTTTAAATATTTTTTTTGTTTGTCTTATTTTAAATATTCAATTAGTTAATTAAAGAGAATAAACTAAAGGACTATTTGGCAAAATTATAAAAGCTTAACACAGCAATTTAAAGAATCATTTAGTTCAGATACTGACTTAGTTCTGACAAAAGCTCAGGTTATATTCAATTTAGCACCCCTCCAATCAGCCCAAGGAGAAGAGAAGCCGCTCTTATATCTTACATCAGCGGATCCTGCTGAAGAGGTGAAGCATAAACATGTATGAAAAAAGCAGCGAATAATCATAAATATTGATCTTCTAGTCCAAAATAAACGCAGCAAACAGTAAAGCGCTCAAATTCAACACTTGTTTCAGATCAGTTACAGTATATTGGAAACTCCAACAGTTCTAAGTTTCAATGGAAAAGTCTGCCAAATGCTCAGTTCTCTTCTACCTCTATGTAATTCCTTTTCTACCTCAGGCAGTTTCTTTTCTAACTCGCATCTCAGGGACAAAAGCTCCTCTTTCTCTTCTGCTTTGGTTTCTTCACTATTACAATCCACCATCTCAATGTGAACTTCTTTGGACTCATCCTGAAGCTGTATTCGTGTGTTTTTTTTTTTATTGACAATATCTTATTAAGACGACCCTCTACTGCCTTGTCATCAAACGCATGCGTTTTCTAACTCTACTGCTCAAAATAGGGCGTTAGATGATGGATCTCCTAACAAACAAGGTGATTGACATCGTAGAACTTACGAGGGATTCTTGATTTTTTGTAGTTGTCCATCAAAATTATTTGACATTACTGATTTTATATTCCCTCGTAATTCTGATTAGAATCACCCTGAGAAGTTGTGAGTTAAAAAGGATTACTGATTATTGGTTGATTTTTGCAACGAATATTTTGTCGTGTCTGCTAAAAAACACATGAATGATCTTGTTTCCCTTCCCTAATTCAGCATTGAAAAAAGCATCCTCATTGCATATCTAGTCATCACGAATCTGTTGCCTAGCAACATGAGAGCTAGCAAACTTCAATGCTTGATATGCCTTCGGATTTTGGGATACTGGAAAATCTGTAGTGCAAACTAAACTACGGCATTTTCTCACAAACAGATATTTATCATCGAGGCATTTTCTCTGCTGAAGTTGATGAGAATTACCAAAGGCAACTGGTAGGCAGGTAACAAACAGCAATCACATAGGGAACTTGTAAGAATAGCATAGTTATCAGTGCCCGTGCCGACAGAAGAACATTCAAATACTCCATGAGTTGGTAAAGACTAAAAAGAACACCATGCCTGTAACCAAGGGGACAATTAGCTAGACTTTTGAAATCATGATCAGCCTGAAAATCTGTTTGGGATATGATTGGAGTTGTTTTTCAAAATGTTTTTCGTGTTGAAATGCATTAAAATAATATTTTTTTTATTTTTAAAAAAATTATTTTTGAAATCCGCGTATCAAAACATACAAAAAATAATAATTTTTAGTAAAAAAAATTGAATTTTTTAAAAACACGGATGGAGACCCACGTTTCCATTCGAGTGCCTGCAATAATAACAGGGATTCGATTGCAGTTAATATCTATGGATCTGCCAATGCTTGTGACTCTTCTAAAACGCATGTCCATTTGATTTTCACGACAACTATGCTATCTGAATCTCTACTTCTTTTGACTGATCTTGAAGCTGCACTCACCTACCATTGATTGACAACAGCATATTTTTAATGGTGCAATTGACAACTCTTTAACACTGCCTCTTGACATCAAAGCCAAACATTTTCAAGAAAACATGAGTTTCCGAATTAGAAGAAGATATTGAGGCAATTGACATGATATTCACATGTCTGTTGCCTCAGATGTTAAAACAGATGGCTTTGAGCCTGTGAATTTTGTGAAATCTCCATCTCTTCAACAGAAATCATCATTTTCCACCAACCCCATTTTCTTTTTGATTAGTCTCTTGCATTAGTAACAAAACACAAATATTTGCTTGCTGATTTTCATACATCAATGCAACACCAAACAATGCCCTGAAACCTATGCCAAAACACAGATCAAAAGCTGGTGTTTTCATTATTTCCTATCTACATATTTGAATTAGGAGGATCAATCAAATTGCCTTTTAGTAGATGCATGTAGCTACAAGAACCGGATGATTTCCTATCTACATATTTGAATTAGGAGGATCAATCAAATTGCCTTTTAGTAGATGCATGTAGCTACAAGAACCGGATGCATATGACATGATTCCAAATATCAAAATTTACAATAAGAAACTGCCTCGTCCTAGTGAGAAGTTGGAAAGATCACTACGAAAATTAATCCATCAAGTCTATTGCTGAGAAAATTTGAAGGCATAACAATAAGTTAACCAAATCTATCCATGAACATTCTTTCCTTGGGACCTTCATGGGTATGCAGATTGATCCGTGAGAAAGTACATTGACACAAAGTTTCAAGATGAATCAATGAGTTCTCTACACATTCAAATCAATGAGTTTTCTGCGTATCAATTACTGGATAACAGAATTTCCAAAACTCCAGACTGATATTTCAACCCTGGACTGGCACCTACTCAGCCATAATGGTATAAGAGCTGCCAATGAAGCATCAAAGTGATGCTGACAACCTAGTTGTAATGGACAGCAAACAACCCAACAATTTCCCAATATTGGTGATCAACTACAATCCATCTCAAGAAAAGTCAAAAGCTCAACAAATATGCTAAACCAACAACAAATCCAAAATTCTCTCACCTTCTTGGTGTTCATTTTAATTAGATTGCTTTGATGGAGTAGAACATTACTTCTATTTTCTTTCACTTTCCACCCTTTTCTCAGCAACCAAAAAGAAAACTAAAAAGAAAAGAAAAGAAAAGGAAAACTACATGGATTCCTCGAGCTGTTTCAACTCCTCTTTCTTCTGCAATTCCTTTTCATACTCTCTCAATCTCTCCTTCATCTTTTCCTGTTACAAAACAAACAAAAACAATCAAACCCCATGTTACTAAAATCATAACTTTTTCACTTTAACAACTTTGAATTCCAAAAAGTTCCATCTTTCTCAGTAAACAAACAGAAGCTCAAAAGATAGAAAAAGAAGTTTTAACCTTGTAGCTGACTTCCACCCGGTGCATAACATAGAACCCAAGAACCCCACCAAGAATTGTGCCAGTTATGATCCTTACATAACCCCATTTCTGTGAATTCAACGCCATTTTCTTTTCTCTTGCTTTCTCTGTAACCAAACACAGGTCTTCTTGGTCACTGCTTTTGTATTCTCTTCGCGATAAAAGCGCACCGTTTAGGAAAGGAGATGTCAGAGGCTATCGATGTGGAGCAGACGTGGTGGGGGTGGGGGTGACGGTGCTGATTTATTTGGCGGTGGTCCGGTGGTGGCAGAAGCGCTGGTCTTAGCGGATGATCTCTGTTTATAGATTAGAAAAGGTTGGAAGGCCTAACATACAATGCGCTCAGAGCCCTTTACAACCAATATGGGCCTATAAGAGGCCCAAAGTGAATAAATTATTTAGGATATAGAGGTGGAATATTCTCCAATTCAATGGATCTCCTGGGTTTACTTATATATAATTTTTTTATATATAATATATATGGTTTTTTTTCTAAGATTATATTTATTTATTAAATATAAAGTATTTTATTTTTGTATGGCCAATGTATGTATTTAATGAAAATTGATCTTGAAGAAAAAAAAAGGTAAACTTCTAATTGAGATTTATGAAAATTGACTTTTTTATAAGTGCAGACTGGTATGAAGTTTATAAGAGAGTTTTTGTTTTTATAATTTAACTTGTTTTTCAAAGTATTTTTTAAATTATTTTTTATCTAAAAAATCATTAAATTGATGTTTTTATGTGTTTTTTATTGTCTTGATATCAAAACAAAAAACATGAAAAATCATCATTTAAAAAGCATTTTTAATTTAAAATCACTTTTATAAAACATTTTGAATTGCATTACCAAACAAAAACTAAAACCTTCATAAATAAGAAGGTGGAAGATGCATCCTTTATTTTTATATTCATAAGTAAACAAATAGAGAAAAAAAAATATAATTTGTTAACAAAGGGCAAGATTAGAATATGGGGATCAAAGTGAAAACAATAATGAACATAGGTGGCGGTTTCATAATTAGTACACAAACTTTTCTTTGGTTCCTCATACTTTTCAAAATATCGGGTTTTCGGTCCCTTTTCTTTTTGAAATTTTGATTTTGGTCCGAAATGTTTTTTTTAGTCCCTGATATAAGTAATGAGAGAGGAAGTCACTAGATTTTAATAGTAGATAAAGAAAACCATCAGTGACGCCAATTTCGATCATGAAAAACATCATTCTTAATTAGTGTCAATGAATTCTATTCAATTAGGGAGTTTCACTGAGATGTTTTTTGGCATTTTAATTACCTAATTGAATGATATTATTACTAGTATTATTATTTTTAGATCAGAAATATAATAATTGGAAAAAAATTTTTATTAAAATTCAAATAAAAAATTATAATAGTATTATTTGTTTTTTTTTTTTTTTTGCAATTGCTACTTTCTCTTTCGATTACGGTGTCTGCCATAGCCAAATCTGGCAATGTATCTTCCTTACGCAAATGATTCCCTAGTGAAGTCAAGATCCTTTTGGTATTATTTATTGATGTTACACTTGCTCAACTCACGACAGGAGCAAGTGTAATAGACTTCTGCTTGGTTTTTGACAATGGAGGACGTGACATCCTTCTCTAGTTTTATCTCGAAACTCCATTAATTCTAATGATAGATCTCTATGCTCATAGCTCCACATCATTTTAATTTATTAACATTTACTATTGAATAGAAAAAGAATTCATCAATCTTGAGCCTAGCTACATAGGTTCGTGCAGTGTGCATTAATTATTGGAAAAGTTGAATTCTAACAATTAAAATTAGTGACGAAATTAATTCCATCACTAAACATAAAAAAAATATTATTGATATGATATAAAAATATAAAAAAAAATTAATTTTAAGTAAAAACAAAGAGGGGTAAAAATATTGATCAATTCATTACAATGCTTTGTAATTATACTTAAATAACTTAAAATAAAAGCAATTTTAATGCTCAACAAAGATAAGACATGGCCTCGCACATTATCACTTGAATATACCAGCTACTTGCATTGCTTGTGGAGAAAGAGAGGGAGAGATGATCAATCATAGAGAGGAGATCGAGTAGGATATTCATGCACTTTGGTACGTGTGATAGATAGAGAGAGAGAGAGAGAGAGAGAGAGAGAGAAAGAGCTATCCATGCACTTAGGTATGAGAGAGAGAGAGAGAGAGAGAGAGAGAGAGAGCTATCCATGCACTTAGGTATGTGTGATCTGCTTTGATGACATTGAATGCACGTCACCAACTTCACCTAATATTCTTAAATGATCACTCCCTTATTATGAGCAGCTACACCTCTTCTTCACTGCATAGTGCAGCCCACCAACTTCCAAAGCTTTGAGAGAGAGAGAGAGAGAGAGAGAGAGAGACGATGGAGAAGAGGGACAAGGGAAGTTCTCCCATGGCAACGATGATGGGGTCAAGAGATGAGAATGAAGATGTGGAAAACACCACGCGAACAGCCGAGACTATGCTGCGTTTGGTGCCAATGGCTTTGTGTGTCTCAGCACTTGTGGTCATGCTTAAGAATACTCAAACTAATGACTATGGCTCGCTTTCTTATTCAGATCTTGGAGCTTTCAGGTCTGTATTTTATGCATATTAATCTTCATACTCTTTACAGTTTAGTTCTGTGTTTGATTGGAAACTTTTCTTTTAAAAAAAAAATGGAGATCAATATATATACATTCTGGGCTTTAATTCTTTTAATTTTGAGTTAACCATAATGCTAAGTTTAAAAATATTTTTTCTGATAATCATATTTTCAACAATCCCGTGCATTAAACTATTAATTAGATCATACAAATGGAACTCAAAAATCCAATAGTTGAGATTTTTTCAGAAGAATTTCTGTCATAAGCCAATCACAGAGTCATGGTCCTAAGAAATTAAAAAGCTTCCTTCACTTAAGACAGGAAACAATGTTTTACTCAATTAACAAAAGGGATTAATTTATGATGCAGGTATTTGGTGCACGTCAATGGCATTTGTGCTGGCTATTCCCTTCTTTCAGCGGTCATTGTAGCCATGCCTCGAGCGTCCACCATGCCTCGAGCATGGGCCTTTTTCTTGCTTGACCAGGTAACTAATAATTTCATCAAAATTACTCAACCTTAATTACAAAAATTCACAAGAATCCGATTAGTGATTAATCAATTTATTCTTAATTATGCACCTAGGTGTTAACCTATGTAATTCTTGCCGCCGGCACGGTATCGACGGAGGTGCTGTACTTGGCAAGCAAGGGGGACACAACCATAACTTGGAGTGAGGCTTGTGTGTCATTTGGTGGATTTTGTCACAAGGCCTTGATATCTATAGTCATTACATTTGTCGTAGTGATTTGCTATGCAGCTCTTTCACTCTTATCGTCCTACAAACTTTTCAGCAAATATGATTCCCCGGTCCTGACCTATCCAGGCAAGGGTATTGAGATTGCCACCTTCCATGGCTGACTGCGGCGGCGGCGGCGGCCACCACTATTAATATCTTCTCCATGTTCATAAGCTGCTAGCATGTACTGACCACAACAACAATAACCCAGATTAGAATGTGGTTGATATTGGTCTATATATAGGAGATGTTGATTTGTTTTCTACTACAAGCACTTCACTGCCTTCGTGTGGTTCTTTACATGTGATATGCTTTCCTGTATCTCTTAAGAAACCATGCTTTTTTGAATACCATGATGAATCCAGATTTATTCGTAGTTTTCAAAACAATATTTTTGTTAAATCTTACCATAAATTTAATGGGTTTAAAAACCTTTGAAGACCAAGAAAACCATTGGTCCAGGTAACTTGCCTAGGCCCAACTATGAGTGGGCTTAGCCCGGGTGTTAAGCTTAGTGCCCACGAGAGCTGCTAGGGGTTGAGCCCATTACCTAGTGCTTGTGGGCGCAGCGTGTTGGTCATGCTTAGGTGCAGTGACTAGCTCTCTCGAGCCCAAGCAATGTGTCTGGGTTTATTTTTAGCCGTTAACAAGTTCAAGACACGTGCCTAAACTTAACACTCTGAGCCTGTTTTTTATTTTTTTTTGCTTTTTACAAGTTCTTTGGAAACTTTTTTGAGACTCATGCAGCTCCTTCAAGATTTTTTACAGAAGTAATACATTTTAGATTCTACTCTCTTTACATTCTTAAGTGTATAATTTTTTTTCATGATTTACCATCTTTTCATCTTATTAATATTTATGTAGGAGATAGTTATTTCTTATTGATGCATATGTAAGAGGTATTTATTTCTTTTAATGTTACCGAAGCAAAATTACTCTCCAGTCTCTCCACTCAAACAAAAGGACAATATTCATGAATTATAAATACTTCATGAATGATCCAAATAAATGGTTAGCAATCTCTCCATTCTTTAATAATTTGCACATAAATTTTCAGAGATTTTCTTTCTAAAATATCATTGAACTCTCTTTCTCTACAAAGATACTTACGTAAATATCTAAGAATCCCAACATTTATCAAAGATGATATTTTATAGATAATTGGCTTCCCACATCAATCACCTTGATTTTCCACACCAAGCTACTAGTCACCTTGATTTTTTATATTGATTTTTTATATCAAGCTATCACGAGAATGAATTACATTATAATAATTAAATGATTAATCTATTATCCTATTGTATAATTCTTATTACTAATCACCTAAAAATGCTTTGAAGAAATAATGTGTGTGTGTATATATATATATATATATATATATAAACTAAAATAGAAGTGTGGTTTGGAATTACTACCCCCTCACAACTCATTGACTTGGGGACATTGAGCAAGATTTGTACAAATTAGTGGCCAAAAGATGCCATAGGTTACAAATATCCAGCCCAATTGAATTAGAAGCACATAATAATCTTAGCCTAGATTTAATCGGATATGAAAATGGGATCAATGGTTCCATTAAACCAGAGCTTTGGAATTTCTGTGATGTTTTCATGATGGTAACTTTGGATGCTTTGTGATTTTGATGATGAAATTTCTCATTTGTCAAAAACAAAAACAAAAAAAAAAGAAGTTCATGATGGTCGGAATCTTAAATGATAATAAAAAAAATATATAATTAAATTTGATAGATAAAATATTTTAATTAAAATAATAATAATAATAAAATAATAATTAAAATAATAAAGATTAAAGTTAGTATAAAAATCAAATTAAATCAAACTCTAATGCATAAAATTAAAAAAAAATTCAAAACAAAATATATAATAAAAAAAAAATTAAGGAACAAACTTGATATAATTAATAAATAATAAGATATTTTTTAATTTTTTGATAATTTCTTAAAAGTATTTTCCGTCCAAATTTTTTTTGGACAATAAAATATTTTTCATTAACTAAATTTTTTTTAATATTAAATAAACACATAAAAATTTTAAAAATAATTTTCAATATCCATTTTCGACTTAAATTCTATGGTCAGAAAAAAGAAATCTATCAACAAAAATAAATAAATAAGTTTAAGGATGGAAAAAAACAAGGTTCTATGTCAAATCAACCACGAATTTAACCTGTTTATTTAAAATCTTCAGTTTTTTTTTCTCTACTAAAACCATGAAAAAAACTGATTTTAAATTTATTTTTTATTACTTTAGAAAAAAAAGAAACAATGACCCAAAAATATTATTAATTCAATTTTTTTAAAAATAATAATAAAACAAGAATGAAAAAACCATGAAAACCTTCAAAGCCTTATCGGAAAGGAAATTTTGACAGGCAGAGAAACAGCCACACAAGTGCCAATTTTGTAGCTTAGTCCATCACCACCAAGAACATAATATCCTCCATTCTTCTCCTTCACTCTCTAACTTATTTTTTCTCTCGCTTTCACTTTTTCCAAACACAATACTAAACCCATTTCACTCCTTCAAATTCCCTATCTTCCCTTCCCATTTTCTCATTAAGGTAAGCACTAATTATTCATTTTCTTGTTAATTAAAGATTTCAATTTTGTAAGAAATCTTGAGACTTTTTGTCCAACTGATACAATTTACTCGATATGGTATCATAAGGGGTGTTTTTAGGTTTCTTGTTGGTTTTTGTGAATGGGGTCTATGGTGGTTTTAGTAGGCAGCATGCCATCTTTGGCTTCCCTTATGAGTTTAGGGAGCTTGAGTGTGTCTACAGCTAGCTCTAGTTGTGTTGAATCTTCTTCATATTCAGTTTTAAAGAGAGTTTCTTTATCAAAAAGGAGTCTTAGGAAGGCTAAAAGATGGGATTGTGTGTGTAAATATTCAGTTACTACCACTGATTTCATTGCTGAGCAAGGCAATGCTGTGTCACTTGATTCTAGTAGTAGTACAATTAGAGGAGGAAGTGATGGTGATAGTGAGGTTGTACTTAAGCCTGCTCCAAAGCCTGTGTTAAAATCTCCAGCTGGTTCTAAGGATGAAACCCCTTTGAGTATGAATTCTGTTGGGTGGGGTTCTTCAAGTGCTGGTGGGGATTCTGATGGTGAAAGGTCGGATGAGGAGGAAGGAGAGAGGAATAAGGTGATCGAGTCACTTGGTGAGGTTTTGGAGAAAGCTGAAAAGCTTGAAACTTCAAAACTGAGCCAAGTGGGTGGTAGTGCTAGTAGTAATAGGAAACAGAATGGGGTTGTAAATAAAATGATTTCACCTAATGTGGGTAATGATTCGAGAAATGTTAATTCATCGGCTGCTAATATGAAAACTAAAACTTTAAAAAGTGTGTGGCGGAAAGGAGACTCTGTGGCTGCATTGCCGAAGGTTGTCAAGGAAGTTCCAAAGGCTAGTAATAGGGTTATCAAAGGGGAACCTAAAACAGTAGAAGGAGCAAAGCTAGAATCTCAATCAACTGTACCATTGAAGCCTCCTCAGCCACCTCTAAGACCTCAACCGAAGTTACAGGGCAAGCCATCTGTAGCTCCTCCACCTATGATCAAGAAACCTGTTATTTTGAAGGATGTGGGGGCTGCTCCAAAGTCTCCAGTTAAAGATGAAACTGGCTCAAGAGCTCCGCAAAGTAAAGGACAGCCAATTTTGGTTGACAAATTTGCACGCAAGAAGCCGGTTGTTGACCCTGTGATTGCACAGGCTGTATTAGCCCCTATAAAACCAGGAAAGGGCCCTGCTCCTGGGAAGTACAGAGACCGAAAGAAAAGTGTTTCACCTGGAACACCAAGAAGGCGGATGGTGGATGATGATGTTGAGATTCCTGATGAGGAGCTCAATGTTTCTATTCCCGGTGCAGCTAGCGGGAGAAAAGGGAGGAAATGGACTAAAGCCAGTAGGAAGGCAGCTAAACTCCAGGCTGCCAGAGATGCAGCTCCTGTCAAAGTAGAGATTTTAGAGGTTGGGGAAAAAGGTATGTCAATTGAAGAGCTAGCCTACAATTTGACAATCGGTGAAGGTGAAATTCTTGGGTTTCTGTACTCAAAGGGGATTAAGCCTGATGGGGTGCAAACTTTGGACAAAGACATGGTAAAGATGATATGTAAGGAGCATGAGGTGGAGGCCATAGATGCTGATCCAGTAAAATTTGAAGAAATGGCAAAAAAGAATGAAATTCTTGATGAAGACGACCTGGACAAACTACAAGAGAGGCCTCCTGTCCTTACTATAATGGGTCATGTAGACCATGGCAAGGCAAGCAGCAACATTCTCTATCTCTTCATCTTAGAAATCAGATGTCTCTGCATTATCTTCTCTGTCTCATTCTTGGTTTTGATTTGAATCTTAAAAGAATGGTGGTACTTTTAAAGACTTTTCTAATGTATCTGGTGTTATCCTCATGACAGACAACCCTATTGGATCATATTCGTAAAAGCAAGGTATGTTAAGCTTCTTCATTGAAGGTCTTATGGATTTAAGTTATGACACATGTTTTCCGTGCTATTTCCCACTTCCATTGCAATAAAGGTTTTTTTTTTTTTTTTTTCGGTGTACTTGTGATAGGAGGAAGATGTAGGATGTCTAACCTGTAAACTTCAAATTGATTTGGGATTGATTGGTTTCTGAAGCTATATGTCCACTGTTCTAACATGGCATGCACATAATTTAACTGTAGCCTGACAGATGGAAATTTACAGGTGGCTGCCTCAGAAGCTGGTGGGATTACACAAGGAATTGGAGCATATAAAGTTATGATACCTGTGGATGGCAAGTTGCAACCATGTGTTTTCCTTGATACTCCTGGGCACGAGGTAAGCATGTTATCCAATTACTGTTAGCTACAATTGTTTATTGCCAAATAGGTAAAAACTTTGCTGATCATGTCTGATGTCCACTAATCTTTGTTTAATCAGCTAATGTTCTTCTTAGATGATTTTATAAACTTATCTGTGAACTGAACACGCTTGCCTTTTATTTAGATAATTTCTATTTTATCTGCTGCTGCAGGCATTTGGAGCAATGAGAGCCCGTGGAGCGAGGGTGACTGACATTGCTATTATTGTGGTGGCTGCTGATGATGGGATTCGTCCTCAGACTAAGGAGGCCATAGCTCATGCCAAAGCAGCTGGAGTGCCCATTGTAATCACAATAAATAAGGCATGTCAGAAAAAAAGTGGGTTTTGTTGTTTTCAGAAAGAAACAAAGGAAGAAACACTTGCCCAGCTGCATTTGGAAATACCTTTGGTTTGTGTGGTGTTGGCCTGAGGACTTTCTGACCCTGTTTTTTCTTCGATTCAACCAGATAGATAAAGATGGAGCCAATCCAGAAAGAGTCATGCAAGAGCTCTCTTCTATTGGTCTCATGCCAGAGGACTGGGGTGGTGATGTCCCAATGGTTCAGGTATTTTTAATTTATTGCAACTTTCTTTTTTGCTTTATCCTTCTGCAGACGCTTATATTTTTGTGACTCCTTTTAACAGATCAGCGCTCTCAAGGGGGAAAATATAGATGATTTGTTGGAAACTGTTATGCTTGTGGCAGAGGTCAGTTAAATTTATTGGCGCTCCTACTAGTTCTTCCAATTATTATTTTTTTCTTGTGCAATGAAATAATCATAGTCCACTGGCCATTTGGGTGGTAAAAATTGGATCCATGAACTTCTTTTCCATATGATTGTAGTTCTCTCTCTCTGCTAGGAATATTGTTAAGTGATATCTTGCATTATATATTTAATTAGTCGAGTAGCTTGCAGTAGCTATTTAATCAGGGCAGAGAGAGAAATGTGGGATCCTCTGTCTGCTTGGCTTGTCAAACAAATATTTCATCAATCTAATTAATTGCTAGGAATTTTGTAGTTGCAGTATATCTAATGAGAGGAATAACTTTTGTTCCCCAATAAATGCGATATCTTGTAACTGTCCATTGAAATTTCTCTTGCCTGGATCCTTTAGAAAATTGAATATGAAGTGTGTGTGATTTAACAAGCACTCAGGGGACAGTCAAAGGTGCATATACATGCATATTAATATGTACTCTCTCCCAAAGCTATATTAGATACCAGCCACAAAATCTAGAAACACAATACAATTCATAAATTCAAAGCCATCATGATTCCCTGGAATGAATGGGATGTAGCATACATTTAACAGCATGCTATTTATGTTTTCTGACTTCATGCATGATTGTTTCAGTTACAAGAATTGAAGGCTAATCCAGATAGAAATGCAAAGGGCACTGTTATTGAGGCAGGTCTTGATAAATCTAAAGGGCCAGTAGCAACTTTTATTGTACAGAATGGCACCCTGAAAAGAGGGGATGTAGTGGTTTGTGGACAAGCCTTTGGAAAGGTTTGTTAGTTAGAGTTTGAATTTCAAAAGAAAAACTCCGAATGTTCTTTAAGAAAATACCTGCAGCCTAATGTGATTTAAATGTTAATTTTGAAATGCTCACCCACCTTGGAGGATTTCTTTGTTATGCCATTTTCAGGTGCGGGCTTTATTTGATGATGGTGGAAAACGAGTTGATGAAGCTGGACCATCTATACCTGTACAGGTTTGTTGTTATTCTTTTTCCCTGTTTATCTTTGTTTGCGTACATGCTGTATTATATGTCACTTATTTTTGTGTCCGCCTTTTTCATAAAAAAAGAATGTAGCTGTGATTCTTTTTTCTTGTTTCTTTCATTATTGTTGGAATATTCAAGATCTAAAACCATTATAATGCTCCTTCGCCATACATAAACTAAACTAGTAATTAGGATAAGCATGAAAATTTAATTGACTATAAATACAGAAACCCCCTGTATATTGGTATTATTGAAACAATTAGAATTCTGGGGATCCAGCTCAATTCCCATTTGGAAAAGTACATTTTAGAGGGTTGTACATAGTTTGCTCAGGTGATTACAACAATAAACTAATCCCCATTTTTTTCTTTTTATATTATGTTTTATGGTTCATGGATCCCTATCTATTTGTGTGATTCTTTCTCACATGACTAATTCATACGAGTCTTCATTTGAAAATAATCTTGCAAATACGTTACACTGTTCTTTACAGGTTATTGGTTTGAGTAATGTACCAATTGCTGGTGATGAATTTGAGGTTGTTGCCTCCCTTGATATTGCTCGTGAAAAGGCAGAGAAACGTGCAGAATCATTATGGAATGAACGCATATCGGCCAAGGCCGGAGATGGGAAGGTGACCCTTTCTTCCTTAGCTTCAGCTGTCTCAGCAGGAAAGCTATCCGGATTAGACTTGCACCAGCTGAATATAATAATGAAAGTCGATCTTCAGGTATGTGCATTTGCTTTGCATTTTATCATATCCATATAAAAGCAATTCTCATGACATTTTCTTTTTCACTATTGCGTCTTCTGTTGAAATCAAGTTGTGTTGGCAAATTTGTGATATTGACTTTTATATTTTACTAGCTTTCACTCATGTGATGCATTTCAAATCTAGGTATTAATTCTCTAGATCCATTTCATGAATAGATCATTGAATAGGTGGTTATATAGTAGATGCACAAAAACAACTTTGAATCTATCATATAATAAAGAATGTGAAAGATGCTCCAAGAAGCCATTTGGTTTGACTGTATGACTTTGTTTTATAACTAAAAAGGTGCTTTCCACAAGTTACTTTGGTAAAATTCTTTTAAGTTGAACAAATGTATGTCTCTGATTCTATTAAAAAAAAGGCTTCAACTCTCTCTTCATGTCCCTCTGATTGAATATGTTTTGAGTGAAAGTTAGTAAGTAAAGGTGTTCTGACTTCTGTTTGAAGCAGAATTTGGATCAATTTTTATGAGTTACTTATAGATAAACTTTTTTTTTTTAATTCCAGAATTAAAAGGTAAAAATAAGTTTATAGCTGTACCAAATGCCCTCGAAATCTATGATGATTACTTGTAATTGGGCTTTGAAGTTATGTATTGATCACCAATCACCAACTTCTATGGAAAATTGATATGTATGAGAAAATTGGGTATTTAAAAATGTGTAGTGAAAATCATTTTACTCATGCTAGGAAATGCTGCTGGATCTTGCTATTGGCAAAATCAAAATTTCTCAATAATAGCAATGCATTTTTTTGCTTGATTGCTTCATGGGGATGGCTAAACACCGCTGTGCATGCATGCACATTCATGCCTTCATCAAAATATTGTTCTGTTGCTCTGAGGTTTTTTGACAAAATTCATGGCATGTGATCATAGTATGGTTTAAACTTCATACTTTAAGTGCAAGTAAAATTAAATTCTCTTTATTATAAATAGGGATCTATTGAAGCTATCAGGCAAGCTTTACAAGTGCTCCCTCGAGATAATGTCACTTTGAAGTTCCTCTTGCAAGCTACAGGAGATGTAAGCAACAGCGATGTTGATCTTGCTGTTGCTAGTGAAGCTATAATTTTAGGATTCAATGTCAAAGCTCCAGGTTCTGTCAAAAGCTACGCAGAAAGAAAAGGTGTTGAGATTCGGCTATATAGAGTTATCTACGAACTCATTGATGATGTGCGAAATGCAATGGAAGGACTTCTGGAGCCTGTGGAGGTTAATTCTAATGCATCACTTGTTTCTTTCTATCAAACTTCGCTTGCTGATACTATTTATACTCAATGTATATCCTGTATTACATTGTGCATGATTGGGAATATATGCATGGCAAAAAAATTTCCATCTTTGGCTTTCTTTCTTTTTTTCTGAGGGTGGGGGGGCGGGTGTTGAATAAAAGGCAGATTGGATTCGGTTTTTTGAATGTTTTTTTTTTTTTCCTGTTGAGCTACATGTTCTTACCTTGCTGGGAATTGTTAATTTTCTGTCTCTTTGCATTACATTTTTAATATGTTGGTTGTTCTTTGATGTTTGATATGAATGCATATATATATATATATATATATATATATATTAATTGTGGAAACAAACTCTAAAAAGAACCTCCAAGATGTTATATAGGAGTTAAACTGCTACCCTTTTTCTTTTAACTGCGTCATGGTATATGCTTGTTCATCATATCATAGTACAGGCATGCTGTGGTTTCATACTCATACCATTACTGTTCAGCATTTGACATGAATGTCTCTTCTGAGGAAGATGTTTCCATGAAGCATATAATATTTATCAAAGGCAGGAAACCCTCTTCGCAATTCTACTATGCTGATGTGTCCATGTTTAATTTATCCTTTTCTGGGGCATGAGGTTGGTGGATCGAATCAATTGTTTAGTTCATTGGTTCCAGGTTAGGACAATGCTTGTGTTTATTCTCCATTCCTCTTTTTTTAAGGACTGCCTTCAAAAACACTTTTCACTGGAATACATGTTTATTTGAGTCAGGAATTTACTTGTGAGAATGTGCTGCTTTTGCTTTAATGTTGTGAAATATCTATTGCAGCATATTTACTGTTTTGCTAATTGCGTATTGATAGGAACAAGAGATAATTGGCTCAGCAGAAGTCCGGGCAGTATTTAGCAGCGGCAGTGGTCGTGTTGCCGGATGCATGGTAACAGAAGGCAAAATAGTAAAAGGCTGTGGAATTAGGATTGTCCGAAATAGAAAAACAGTCCATGTTGGTGTCATTGATTCACTGAAACGTGTTAAGGAAATAGTGAAGGAGGTAAGATTTTTATGCCAGTAACTTTGCTTTGTTATAGTGTGTCAAATTTATGGTCTCCTTTCAGTATTACAGTATCAACAAACTTGTAAATTTTGTTGATCCTGGTCCCTCCAGAGACCTGCATTTCTGTTGAGCATTGTGCAGCATGGTTACACCTCATGAAGTGTATTTATGCATTACTTGCTTACAGACTTGGTTTATACAGAGCTTTTAGTGAGTTGTCCATCAAATATCTATAACTGCGTTGCTTTTCCTTTCCTTTGGAATTTCTAATGATATTTTATAGAGGCATGTTTTATCCATTGACTTGATGTCCTTAATAACCCTGCTATTCTGTGAGGATGATGTTAAAGGTTGAATGATATGCATAATGTGATTTCGCAATTCGGTCTCTTTTAGGGGATATGCTTGCATTATTCATGAATTCGCTCGATTGCATTATGAAAGACTTCTTTTTTGTGAAGTAATGGGAATTTAAAGTTGCTGCAATTATTGTGTTTGAATGAGATGACTGAATCATCCAATTTTTATTGTATTTGACTATTTGTTGAGATCAATTCTTTTAACTTTTATGCTTTGCTTTCTTGGGTCAATTTGTGGAATCTAATTATGAGAAATGCAGCTTCTTCTCTACCTCCGTATTAATGTTATTTATTGAATTACTCTGCCTTCTATTTTTATTGGTGAATTTTCTTATGCTGTTTAAGATTGCAAAATGGCTTCCCTAGTGGCTGTAACATGCTGTCCTCTAACTTGATGCCTAGTATATACCTGGTCTTACTCTGATATGCTTTTCTTTATCAACTATCAATCCGTAACATCTATGAACTTGCAATTCTCCGATTCATTAGGCTTGAAGATCTTTTCAGACACCTCCATGTTTTTCATTTGCATCTATCTTAACTCGACAAATTTTATCTTTTCCTGACAGGTAAATGCCGGACTAGAATGTGGTATTGGGGCGGAAGATTATGATGATTGGGAGGAAGGTGATACTATAGAGGCCTTCAACACGGTAGAGAAGAAGCGAACCCTTGAAGAGGCCTCAGCCTCCATGGCAGCTGCACTGGAAGAGGCAGGAATCAACTTATAGCTTGGCATGCAGCTCTATAGCTGAATATATTCGGTTCTCCTAATGGAGCCCAAAGCATTACAGGACAATAAAGGTAGCACTATCGAAGTAGTGCTCTAACATTTGCTCAGTTCGTGGAATACAGATGTGCTGCCCAACACATACAATTTATGTCAACCGCAGGGCGTGCAGGATCGGAGCTTGAGGTAATTTTGTCCACTGTTGCATGCTATTTTGTTGTATATATGGTAACAGATACCAGATCTCAGTTACTTTCTGTAAAGGAGCAATCATACAAGTTCCTCAAGATTCATTGTGCCAAGACAATGTAACATTTCTGAAAGAAATTAAATTTTTTTTGAAGGTGCTCAGAATTAGGCATGCACCACCTCCTACATTGTCTCTTAAAATTTAGCTACTCAAAGTTGCAGCAAACAGAAGTATAGGAAGGCCAGACTTTGTAATTATAATCACCATTTTTTTCAGAAATTTTAATTTTCACAGTTACCCTAGAAGCTATTTTGTAAATCGAAAATAATGTTGGGTTAGGAAAGATTGTATGAATATTATGCTAGGTTTTATGAGAACGGTAAATCTTGCTACATCGTATTTCAAAGGCACTTCACAATTTTAATAGTGAAGCAGATTGGAAAGCCAGTTTTTTAGTGTTTTAAGGTTATTTCCTGCTATATTGCAACTTGGAACAAAAAAAACCTTTGAATGTGAGAAAATAATATCTAGACTATAATAGATTATAAGAAATGTTTTGGTATTGTTATTAAACTTGGTATAACATGTTATATTTAAAAATTCTTCATCTAACTTTTTGCTTAACCCGAGTTTTAAATTAAATTATATGAGAATTGTCTTAATATGATCTTGTCAATTTGGTAGATGTAAAACAATTAAGAAAAAAAATAGATCTAGTTATCCTTAATCAACTAGCAAAACCCATTACCTGGTTATGGACTATACTGAATTGAATTATTTTTATTTTTATTTTTATTATATAATAAGAAATGTAAAAATTAATTTACAATCAATTCAATGCTGAAAGATAAAAATCAATTAAAAAAATAAAAGATAAATAATTGAATAATAGAATTGAAAAAAAATAAAAAGATAAAAAGATAAACAAAAATAGTTAAAAAAAAAAAAACAAAGAATCAATGAAAAAAGAACTCAGACGTATGAGTCTTATTGACCCTCAATGATTGGACCCTTTACAAAACAGCTCTAGCAGGGCTCAAGGCAAAGCCACACACTTGAGCCATTAATATTTTTTCTTTGTTAAGGGATGGACAACATATTATCTACTCTTTATTTTATTTTATTTTAAATAACAGACAACATGTCACTAGACGTTATTTACTGGGAAAAGGGTGTTTTGAGTTGCAAATTTTCAACTAATTTTCATTTAAAAATATCATAAATACCTCCTCAAATCATCTAATAACACCCCAAAATCAACCAAAAAATGAAAATTAACCAAATAAAAAGTTAATGAGTATTTAACCTACTTTTTTTGTTAATTTTTAGTTTAAGGGTCCAAAAACTAAAGAAAATAATGTTGGGTTAGGAAAGATTGTATGAATATCATGCTAGGTTTTATGAGAATGGTAAATCTTGCTACATCATATTTCAAAGACGCTTCACAATTTTAATAGTGAAGCAGATTGGAAAGTCAGTTTTTTTAGTGTTTGAAGGTTATTTCATGCTATATTGCAACTTAGAACAAAAAAAACTTTGAATGTGAGAAAATAATATCTAGACTATAATACACTATAAGAAATTTTTTGATATTGTAATTAAACTTGGTATAATATGTTAAACTTAGAAGTTTATCTAACTTTTTACTTACTCAAGTTTTAAATTAAATTATATGAGAGTTGTTTTAATATGACCTTATCGATTTGGCAAGTCCAAAAAAAATTAAGAACAAAAATATATCTAGTTTACCCTAGTCAACTAGCAAAACTCGGGACCTGATTATGGATTATACTGAATTGAATTATTATTATTATTATTATAAGATAAGAAATATAAAAATTAATTTACTCAATCAACACAATGCTAAAATATAAAATTCAATTAAAAAAACAAAAAGGTAAATCATTGAATAATGGAATTTAAAAAAAACAAAAAGATAAAAAGATAACAAAA
>Ga0307510_10002692_pt1 | contig 20318 bp, 13 predicted proteins | sample 12_EM_MG_FD_207224 | JGI IMG/M metagenome (GOLD analysis project Ga0307510, IMG submission 207224) | Populus trichocarpa ectomycorrhiza microbial communities from riparian zone in the Pacific Northwest, United States - 12_EM | ecosystem: Host-associated > Plants > Roots > Unclassified | place... | reverse complement strand
GGTGTTTTACTCCGCCTACACCTTCCCGAATAGGAAGGTGAAAAGCGGGGTAGGAGAATTGAGGGAAGGGAGCTTGGCAGGTCTACCGGTACATCTGTTCCAACCCTATACAAGTATCCGAGAGTATGTTTTCGCATGAGACAGGGATTATTTCGCAGGTTAACCTAAATTAACTGTGCGAAAATATATTCCCAGGTACTTGTATAGGTGCCAGGGGAGATGTTTTCATGCAAGAAAAGGGCAGTTAGCCGGCGAAATAATCCCTAAGTTGTACGAAAACATCTCCTCGGTACAAGTATAGTATTTGTATTAGTCAAAAGCCGGGCCGGTATCTCCATTACGAGGTGTGGCATTTATACGATATGTGGACCAATCCGGATTAGGAAATCCGAGTGATAGCTAGTGAGCTCTGTTTTTTCTGGTGGGGGCAAAAAAGTAGGGACCGGGTGACACAAGCACCCAAGCTGTGTTTGTGTCACTGGGCCAGAAATACCCTCACACCCGGGTACATATTCTTGTTTGCTACTCGAGCACAAGTACTAGGCAAGATGTTTTTGTACAAGGGTTGCTAAGCAAGTTATGTAGTGGCCGCAAGAGAAGCAAGAACACCAAACAGCAAGATAGTGTGGTACAAGTAGGATGTTTCTATATTTTCCTATTCAATAAACTCGATGGCTTGGACATCCCTGCTACTCTGACCTTGTACGAAAACATCTTGCCTGGTGCTTGTACAAGCTAGTTACCACATCCGGGTGTCGTCCTACTTAACCTACCTCCCGAGTGCAGCTCTATTAGGCTGGGATCCACCCCATCGGTATCAGCCAGAAACCACCTGCTAAGGTTGGCAATGTGATAGCGCCGGCTATATGCCCTAAAGTCACTACAAACCACAAACATTGATCGCGTGGGTGACGAAAAATCGGGGTGTCTGAGCTCAACCTAACTCACCCATGATCGATATTTCTAACATTCCGACATAGGGGATAGGTTAAGCCCTCGAGGGTCCTGATCAGATGAGAGAGGGGTCGAACACGAATCTCTGCTCCCTCCTTCTACCACTCCGGCCCATAGGCTTAACTCTATTGTCGCCGGATTTGGAAAACAAAGAAGCTTCAGCAAAACCAGCCTCGCACACCTGCTACTAGTAGCTAGGACTAGTTCCAACCTACGAGTATCATGCTCGCCAGACTAGAGCCCATTGGGGCGGTCTTACCTCAATCCCAGAGGTTCCTATCCTTTATTCTCCTTCGGCCTTTTTCCCCATCTAACCTTGCCCAACATAGAAAGGTTTACCCAGCCTAACCAAGATACGAGTTTGGTTTAGCCCAATGTCCACTTCTTGCTTCCGGTATAATATGTAAGATTCTTACTCAGTCGTTGTCCAGAACTACTCCCTTCTAAGTATTACTCCGCAGAAATAGCCAGCCATAGCACCGTTTATACCTTTGGGCTATAAACAAACGCCTCATAGTGCACATCCGATACGTGTTCACTACGGTACGGGAAGGGACAGAAACTTCGAATCCACCAACCCGGAAAAAGTGCTCAAGCATTATACTATACGCCAAGAATGGGAGGCCCCGCCATCGCTCCAGGATCAAACCGGCCAAACCACCAGCTCCATCCTGAACCCTCCCCCCCTAGTATCCAATCAACTCCTGTCTTCCCGTTCTATCCTCGCCCCTCGCTCGAAAGGCAATCACGGAGATTGGCGAGGTATAGCGTATCTATAAGCGCTCGGATAAACAGGGGGTCCAAGCCCCCCACTACTAGTAGCACTAGTATTATACAATACTCCAATCCTAGTCTCTAGCCTTAGGACAATTATTCATCTTTTTGACCAAAAATCCTTATTCCTCCCTTCCTTTTGCAAGATTAAATGGTTTCTACATACCGAGGGCTGAATTAGGGGTTTTCTGACTATTTTCTAATTTTCCCTGGAGCGTCCTAGGGAATGAGGACCCCAAGATGACCTAGAGCGTACTACGCCTCGGAGGGGAAAAAATTATGATATATTGTTCCTGCCATCCTTTGATAGCCAGGGCTTCCCCACTTTCTTCCTGAGCCGAACAAGCATATGACGGTGCCCCCACCCACAATATGGTGAACGACTCCACACCTTTACATCCTTGTTATTGCTTTTTCAGTTCTCGGGCAACTGTCCAGATTGTTTCTATGATGGATCCTATGAGAGAGGATATTGCTGTGGGACAGGATACTGAGGTCTCTAGCGGCTGTGATGTTAGAGGAGAAGATGGAAAGGATGAGGATATTGAAGCGGGTCAAAAATCCTGCAGTGACAGCTCAGACTCATCCTCCATGCCATCTTGGCCAGAGTCTGTCTATAGCAAGGACATCCATCGCACATCAACGCTCTACGACTCTGGGATTAACGACAGTGGAATCATCGGCAATGTTATTACAAGGGCTTCCGGGGCTTCCGGGGCTCCCGGGGATCTGGAAGCCGGGTTGGATATTGAATTCGAGGTCAAATGGGATGGGCCAGATGACCCCAATAACCCTCTCAATTGGTCTTTAATAAAAAAGGCCTTCATATTGGCTTCAGTTTCTGTGCAAACTTTGATGGTGTATGCACTTCCCCCTACTATATTAAGGTCTCCGGATATAGCTAACAGTAAACAGAGTCCTTTATTCAACTTCGTACCTTTCCGGATCCCCCGGAATGATGAGGGAATTCGGAATTGAATCTCCGACCATTATTACCCTTGGTATGACGACTTATATGATGGGCTTAGCTACTGGTCCGTTGGTACTGGCCCCCATGAGCGAGCTGTATGGTCGACGACCTGTCTATCTCATATCATTGTTCTTGTTCCTGGTATTCCTCATACCAGCTTGCCTAGCAGAGAACTTTGCTACCATTCTCGTAGTAAGGTTTTTTATGTAAGTCCCCTCCCTCGCTTCGTAAATTAAATCTCGAATTATATAAACTAAGAACATTTAGCGCACTGGTTGGTTCGGTCACTCTTTCAAATGCTCCCGGGTCGCTCGGGGATATCTTCAATGAAGATCAACGGACATTAGCGTTTAGTCTTTACGCCCTTGCTCCTATGAATGGCCCAGTGCTCGGTCCTATCATTGGTGGATTCGTATACCAAGGTGCAGGCTGGAGATGGATCAATTGGGTTGTTTTGATTGCAGCAGTAGTGCTTTTCGCGACCAGTTTTGCAATTCCAGAAACATATGCCCCGGCATTAATACGACAGAAAGCCGAGAGAAAGAGGAAAGAGACCGGTGACGATAGATACAGGTCGAGATTTTGCCACAAAGACGGAGGAAGCACCCTCTGGCCATTGGTCAAGACGAATCTCAAGCGACCGCTAGCCATGCTATTCACAGAGCCAATATGGTAAGCATCCCTCACCATCTAGATTCCCCACAAGGTAGACTAACGGTTTTCTTCATAAAATAGTGCATTCTGGGCCCTCTATATAGCGGCGGTCTACGGGGTCCTCTACCTCTGCTTCACCGCCTACCCCATTGTATTCTCCCAGATCCGCGGGTGGGGACCGGGTCTCAGCGGCCTAGCCTTCACTGGCATTGGCATCGGTGCCGTCCTCGCTATAGTCCTCGATCCTGTTAATCGCCGAGTCTATGAGATGCATAGGGTAGACCCGAGCACGGGCAAACGGCCACCGGAAGCTCGCATAGCTTGCGTATGTTTGGCCGCAGTGTTAACACCCCTAGCGACGCTATGGTTCGCCTGGACATGCGACCCCCCTAAAATCCATTGGATCTGGCCGCTGCTGAGCGGTGTCCCGTACGGACTGGGCAACACTTGGATTTTCTTGCACGGGAACGTTTACCTGGTGGACAGTTATGATTTTTTTGCCGCTTCGGCAATGGCTGGTAACACGGTCTGTAGAAGGTATGCATTCCCCCACCCGCCAGGATGTAAACGAAAGGAGGGGAACAAAAAAAAGAAAGAAAGAGGCCAATAGAAAGATGGTTGCATAACGCTAACGCAATTGTGTCTAGTGTTATCGGAGGGGTAATGCCCCTCTTCGGGCCGAAAATGTACGCCAGCCTCGGGCCTAGTTGGGCAGCCACAACCGTGGGCTTAATTACCGCCGCTCTAATACCCATCCCCTGGGGGTTCTACAAGTGGGGACACAAAGTGCGCATGCGGTCTCCAATGCTTCTCAGCTTGCAGAAGGAGAAGGAGGAGCGCGGAGAATAATTTATAGTATTTCTTTTGTTTCTTTGGGAATTTTTGTGAAAAGTTTTTTCTTTGGAGATGGGCGACTGCATCGGTGTTGGTATTGGGGGTTTGATCACTATTTTGATAGATTAAATTATTGTATGGGACATAGCGGTAGTTAGCATTTGGGTAACGAAATCATTTATTATGTACTACGATAGCAAACCATCTCCGGTTTCCAGACCCATACAGAGCGATACTAAAGTCTCCATCCATAATTTAGAGAGCCCTGAAGAGCGACAAAAAACGCGGACGTTGGCTACCGGCACTCTACACTAAAAAATAGCCAGTTATAGAAACTCTCAGCTTGACACTACTAGGGTAAGAAATTCCAGAAGCTATAGTAACAATAAGAACTATTTTTTTCTATGGTGGAAGTCCAAGTTGCGATGTTTATGTGAGGGTGTGGCAAAATCTAAAGGGAACTTGGGACTTCGCATCAGTGTCATACAAAAGCTTTAGTACCGTACAGCACATCATAACCATCCTTGTTCTAGGATATCAATGGTCTCCCAACCCCATAAGCCTACTGCCCAATCGTCTTGATCAAAAACCGCTCCCTGAACATTTCATAGTCTGATTTGGCCCAACATAGGATGGAACCCACGAATTTGTCAGGGAGTGAGAAAACCGTTGGTAAAGAGGGCTCTGCCCCAGTTCAAAACTACTATCGGCGCTTTAAGATAATTTATAATACAAAGCCCAGCAAGTATTTATAGAATAGTTATTTAAGGATTACTAGTCAAATATATCTCTCTGTTTTGGTTAGTAGGCTTCTGCCCCTGTCCCACCAAGGTCAGAGCAGGAACTTCTGTGCAGTCCCTTCGCTGCATGCTGGGGAAAACCTTCCCGAAAATTAGCAGATCCCACCACACTAAGTAATCTACTAGATTGTTACTAAAAAAAAAAAAAAGCCTTGGAGCTAAAGCCAGGAACTTGAAAATGCCAGGCAGCACTCAACCCAGATGCGTGTGGTGGCATCCGGATGACACCGGAGCCAAACCCTGAAAGTTGCTTTGGACACGTTTCCTTGGCGCACCTTATTTCAACTTCCTTCTTCTCATTAGACTGCAGCAATAAGAACCGCAGGGTTTTTAAGGGGTTTCCCTTAGGGCGAAAGTCGAATTCGTTCAACTGCACTGGCACGGGAACTCCCCCATCCCTTCGTTTGATCTCGCTACTTGCCCCGAGTAGTGTGGCAACGACACTAGCATGAGCGCGAAGCCAATAAAGGTATCGCTAACAATGCAATTGACAATTACTTTTAACCCGGGTTTAAAGTAGTCGACCCCAGCATGTTTGAGTGATGGGAGCAAATACACGCAGACAGTCTTGTGTTCATCATGGGCATGCTGAGTGCTACTGATTTCGCTCCATTCTGAGCACTACACTGCTTCTCAAGCACAAAGTTTTCTATATCACGATTGCCCAAAATAGACTGGTTCCAAACAATATGAATGGGCCTAAACATCACGGCGGTTTAAGGGATACTTTGCTCATTACTGACTAGTGATTGCCGATCGCAGCACTACTGCAACGCCAAAAAGTCCTGAAATTCGGCAATAAACGAAGAGATAAGAGTACCATGCGCCTTGGCGGTATACACTTTTGTATGCCATCGAACGGGAGGTATATGCCATTGAAAAAGCGAAATCCCTATATAGAATCATCACCCTCTTTGGTCTGTCACAAAATACTGGCAGTGAAGAAATTTTTAAAAAAGTAAAGTGGAGAAGGATAAACAAATGCAGCTAATATTTATATTCACTTTCAGAAGGGCTTTCATCGTTCTAGTCTTCTCTCACTTAAAAGTGCTATATTTTAGGTAGTTTTTTATGCCAAGAATCCCTATAAAAAAAACAGTAAAAAGTTGTGGGGAAATTTTAGAAAATTTTTAGAAGGGTTCAAGTAATTCTCTACTCTTTCCGTGGTTCCCCCAATTTATTCATGTTTGAGGGATAAGAGTGTGTGAATACTTGGTTGTTCGTTGTGATATGGCTTGCTTTTGCAAAGGTTTCACTTTTTCAGGGAGACCTCTGTACTCGCATTTGCCCGACGTTTGTAAAAACGACTGCTATTGCATATGGGCAAAAAATTGCCCGGAGCCTAAAGATTTTGCACATATGCAATGGCAGTCGTTTTTACAAACGTCAGGCAATCACGAGTACTCGGGTAGAAGGTATCCGGAAGGATTTACCACAAAGGGGATGGCATCCAAAAGGGTTCCTCCTCCCACAAACATGTCTCTAGTTATGCCGGGCTTCGTGATTCGCGTTTATTGGTGATGACGTGGGTTATTTGATCCAATAAAACTTCCTCTCAGGACGATACGTGGTCGCTCGGGTGTTTGCCCTGGCAGGCACCTGTTGCAGGGACCTGCAGGGGGGTGAAGAGAGGTTGGCGTTTACAGCAGGCTGAACATTAAGAGTTCTTTTTTTTTACAACTACTCCGCCAGACTATCTTCTACAGTGTGTTGGGGGTGATTCGAATTGGTTTCATAACAGCTCAGGGACATAATACCTACAGTTGTCAGGCTGTGGTTTGTCTGTAGTGTTGAACTAATCTACTTGGGCATTTGGAGTTTGAGATATGTGTTGACCAGAGAGAATCTAGTATGGATGCTACTCTCACCATTTCGTCACACCATCACCCATTTAAGTCACGAAAGTAACGCATCCTAATATTTCCTAGGCTATATCACAAATCATTAAGATTAGTTATCGCACTAGACCGGGGCCCCTACCAAGAGCAATTCACCAAATTACCACCGGCCGGTGTCTGTTTCCTATAACCCTGTAAGCATTTATCCGGTTGATCCGGGTGCCAAAATTTACTAATTCCTATTCTTATAGATATTCCCTTGGTAGGAGGTGGTGTTCTTGTGTAACGACGTTTGAGTTTATATAGAGGTAGAATTTCCTCTTGTTTAGCAAAATTGACGCAAGCCTAGAGCATGATCTTTAGTCTTAGCTATATTCGTTCAACTCTTGCTACCGATTCTATCACACCAGCGGGTGTCCGAATACAGACATTTTTGCCAGGTAAAGATGGACGTACTGGAGATCTGTAAAAGAGCTAATTCAATTCAACCTCCGACTCCTCATGCAGAATGGTGAGTTGGAAGTCTCTGAGATACACGATTGATCCCTCATTCCAAACCCTTCAGGACACACATACAGTAAGATCTGAACACTTTCTTTATCAGTGAGTTACCCCCAGCACACACCACACGTGTTTTAAAAGAAGCATGCATCAAAGCCTAGACCAAACTAAAGCACTTCTATTACGGCCCGCATGGCGGGCCGAGGCGCTGCGCAGGCGTCACAGTAATGGTGCCTTCGGATGGGGACAAAAGCAAGAGAGATAATCCACCAACCAAACGAGCACCGCGCCCGATCGGTTAGCCAACAAAGCAATCACTGCCTGCCGCTGAATGGTTGTGGGTTCAATCACTCCTGTTTCGTGCACCTTTCATCCATTCAATCCAAGTGGTCCCAGATGTCAGTGGAATTAATCCTGGGCCTGTGTACATTATAGGAACAGCACATCACGACACTGCACCTTTACGCAGCCCTATCAGGTAAAGACAACAAAAGGGCACCCCCTGCGCGTTAATAAGGCGAATTCTAGAAACAATTCTGCCTCGGCAATACTGGCCCCAAACAACCTATGTTGGGTTACCAGAAATGGCAGCTACAACAGCACAATCTAATAGACTCTATTATTCTCAGTAATTATTGGGCCTGCTGCGCACGCTGTGCTCTGCGGGCCAAAACTCCAGTACATATAGACCCCTCCGCCCTAGCTATGGAAGCGACGCTGGCGACTACTACAGAACAAATATCTACACATCTTCCCCTAACTTAATGCCCGAGACCGAAGGAGCCCATTCCCAAGAAGGGCCAACTCAATCTGCCCAAGGCCAACAAGCGCAATACAGTCAATCTCGTGTGGAATGTCTAGAAGCCGGGACCAAGGATCCCGAAGTGATAAACGAAATTGGCTGGGATAACGATCCGGAAAATCCACGGAATTGGCATCTGCTCAGGAGATGCTATAACACACTTGTCCCAGCATTGCTTAACTTTGCTGTGTACGTTGCCTAACCCCCCAGCTCCTTCTTTATCGCATTGATATTGATACAGGTTGGGTAACTTAGGACATACGGAACATCTGTCTACACTCCCGGAGTGCCCCAGATAATAGCCCAGTTCCACGTCTCAAGAACAGCAGCATTTCTGCCACTCTCCCTCGGCGGTCTTGGTCTAGCCTTCGGCCCCGTTCTCGGCGCACCAATCTCAGAAACCCTCGGCCGTAAAGCAGTCTATCTAGGTACCTTCCCCATATCACTCCTCGCCTCCGTCGGCGCCGCACAGTCCCAGAACTTCGGCACACTCCTCGCCTGCCGCTTCTTCGCAGGGCTCTTCGGGAGCCCCACTCTCGCCGTCAGTGCCGGCACAATAGCAGACATATGGGATCAGCAAGAGGGTTGGGGATCCACAGTTTCGGCAGTCGCGATCCTAGCACCATTCACAGGACCAATAATGGGACCGGTGGTTGGAGGGTACACAATTTTGCATAGAGACTGGAGATGGCTGATGTGGGATGTTGTCTTTGTCGGAGGACCAATCTACCTCCTTGCATTCTTTACCCAGGAGACATACAAGAAGACGATTCTTGAGCGTCGGGCGAAAGTAAGCGGGACCCCACCGCAACCAGGACTCACGGTTGCCAAGCGGCTCAAGTCGATTCTTACATTGAATTTATTCAGACCAATACGCATGCTCTTCACTGAACCGATAGTAGCGGCAATATCATTGTACATTGCCTTCGTATCTGGCGTGTTGTTCGAAATCTCCGCCCGCTATCCCCACGCATTTGGCAAAGTGTACTCTTTCACCAGTGGCGAGTCCGGGTTGGCGTTTCTAGCGCTGTTGGTCGGATTACTCGCCTCTGTCGCAACTTTCGAAGTCTGTAACAGGGTTGCCCTCAGAGAAGCGAAGCATAGCGGAGTCGAGGCGGCGCCAGAGCGCTGGCTTTACGCAAGTATGCTTGGATCACTCGGAATCCCCATCTCGCTGTTCTGGTTCTCGTGGTCGATACGTAAAGACGTATGTTGGATATCGCCAATTCTTGCGGGGATACCATTTGGTTGGGGGATTCTTTGTCTTTTCGTACGTTTTTTTTTCCTTCTCCTCTCCACCTCCGAACAAAGCTGACAAATGAGGCGCAGCTGGGAACATCGAAATACCTAATTGATCTATACAAAAGCCCAAATAGCGCCTCAGCCATGGCTGCAAACTGTCTTCTAAGATATACTTTCGGTGCCTTATTCCCCCTATTTGCACCTTCGATGTACGCAAGGTTTGGGGTCCAGTGGGCCGAGATGTTGTTGGGGTTTATCAGCCTCTTGCTGTTACCGGTACCATGGGTCCTGTTCAAATGGGGCGATAGGATTTGGGCGAAGACCCGATATCCGGTGGCCAAGTTCTGAGAGAACATGTAAGAATTAGTAGACATGGTGATGTATGATATATGGGTTGATATTTCTTACCAGTGTAATTTTTTCCTTAAGAACTCCTTAGACTAGCGCGAAAAGTTGATTCCCACATTCTATTCTTAAGCATAGGATAATAATGTTGTATCTGTTCCTTTTATACCGGCCACTATTAGGAATCGGGTACTTTGCTTGGTAGGAGGAAGCTATACACCACCTACCCACCCGAACACCCCACAGCAAAACATCCCCACACACCGATCCCAAACCTGTCCTACAAATCCCCACTCAAAACTTCCAAGTTCCCGCTCATCCCATGATATAGCGCTGACACAGTATTCGCTCCGATGACAGGAGCTTCGAGGGTGAATTTGAAACTGGGGAGGATTATTGATAGCTTCTTGGTTTTAAAACGATGCTCCGACAAGAAAGAAGAAAAAATGCTAGGGGTTCATGCCCATTTGGGCACGAAACCATATCCAAAATGAGAGTGAGACTGAGAGCGGCAAAGAACAATGAGTGATTTTAGGGAAAATGGAGAGATACAATATTGACGTCTGAGCTCTTCGGCGCTGAACCGCTCAACGCATATAGCAGTAAATCAACACCCTTACTGTACAGTACCCGCTAAAATATCTCCACAATCCAAGCATCTTGCCGGCGGGGGGGTCACTGCCGCCCCAGCCTTTCCCCGGATCATCCTGACTACCCGTGCTACTCCCTGAACTTTCCAATTCCGATAATGCCCTTGGAACAAATCTCCAGTACCTAGTAAAAAAGAGAAAGAAGAGCCTGTCACTTCAGAGACGCCCAGGGTGTCCACAAGATCTCAGTTAGAAAATAGAGTACTGTGCAGCTTGAAATACACAGAGAAGTTGATTCAATGCCTCCCCCTGCAGCTACCCTCGGGTGTGGATTTACAGCCTTCGAGGCCAAGCCCGACCTCACAACGCGAGGAGCATCTAGGAAATCCCCTAACTCACCACTATGACCCCCGCCCCCGCCTCTTAGTGACAAAAGCCCCGGGTATTCCTACATTGGAAACCTCAAATGAATGGTATTACTGAAAATCAAATGCTCCAAGCAGTTATTATATTATCCGGCCTAGTATAGAATATCATCTACGCTAAAAGCCTAGAGATATGCCGCAAGTATATTTCAGTTTTCTCCCAGCTATTAAATTTTTTTACGAGATATAGCCTCTCCATAACAGCCTACGGATTCCTAAGCCCTAGGCTTGCCTGAGAACACATTATTTGCAAACACCCAGATCCCCCAAAAATCTTATTACCCCTACTTTTGCCAAGCAGCATTTATCAAAATTTAATTGTGATAAGATCGAGCGCTATCACCACTGCGGGGTAATAAAGAGAGAAAGATAAGTAATTATATTTAAGCTCAAGGCTGACGTAACTGGAAATCACAAACAGCGATACAGTACTAGTACTGTGATCCCTCTGCCGTCTCTAACCGGATGGTCGACCCCACCAATATCGATCCCACATTCTCTAGGTATCCTCCCTCCTTCATGCTCAATAACCTTTATTTACTGCAAACCATTCGCAAGGGCAATAGGAGTGCCCACCAATATGTTTTCGTACAGGACAGGGATTATTTGGCTGGTTAACTATCTCTGTCGTGTGTCATACGAAAACATATCCCCGGGCAGTTGTATTAGGAAATTCCCCACTCCCGGTTTGGCTTGTCTGGCTGATATTTCGAACGAGACGGCGAGTATGAAACCGTGACGAGATTTCCCTCTCCTACTCGAATAATCGAACCTCACGCTAAGACGTTGGAGTTGCCTTTGCTGGCAAGGTCTGGCCCCTTTTTCTTTTTTCTTGGTCCTAAGCCCGGGCCGAGGGGGACAGTTTTCGCGGTACTCTGGCCTATCCAAGAGAGGGAGTTTTGGAGGTCTTGGCGCGAGATTCAATCATTCCAGTTCTTACGGTACTTCATCTAAACAACCATGACAAAAGGCGTGCTAGTGTAAAACCAGCAAGCGGTACAAAGTTAAAAGTATTATAAACACCCTTTCCCTATCTATTATCAAGATCTCTTAGTCTCCTTCATACCTTATCATTCGAGTCCCTCACGGCTATCAGCGGCGATAAAGGTCGGAGAAGTATATCTCCGTTCACCGACACCCACTTATCTCCAAATCTCGGTACCGTCGCACCCTGTGAACTTACGTATCTATCTTAAAGCGCACAATATTCACAGATGGTGAGACAAAAATCACTGAAAAGGGCGTCAATATCGGCGGAGATATCACCTCCCCATCAAGTACCTAATTCCCCCTACTATTTCCTTAATAACCCAAATTCCCCCCTTTCGACTATCCTCCTACTTCGCCCCCTACAGCAACACCCATTCAGATCCAAAAACCAATTCTACGATCGCCTCAGCCCCTCCGGAATTCATCAAAGTGCGTTGCAGCTAACCAGCTATCTAAAGATTTTGCATCCGCAGACTACAGCAGGAAGACCTACCTTGGTATATCTACTCTCCACTCCCCTCACTCATCTCTACACCTAAAGACATGTAGACGATACTTGTCCTGATTCTCAGGAATTATTCATAACCCCACTAATCCTAAATTACCATCTAAAGGAGCTCGTTTCACTTACTATCGGCGGGTCTAGAGACCCTCTAATGACTTTACTATATATATCACAATACTATATCCTCTAGTGCACCGTCCCGTAGCTCATAGATCATGCAGCAATCCCATATATTTTTCAATATTCGCAGGAGCAGCATCATCTAACAACAACCTATATCGAGCTTTTCTGCCTTACCCATTTACTAGGTGACGAATCAAACCCCGTCCTCATCGCTGATACCTCCAATAACCTCATAACAGAAATTTTGATTCCGCTAAGAGGTTTATGTCATGTGTTTCTATACCTCTTATCGCGCCCCAGTGGGTGGCTTCAATGCAGTCAATGACAAAGAGTCTTCAACCCCCCTAGCACCAAAGCCAATCGCATCTTTTGCCTTTTAATTCAAGCTTTGCCCCCCCTTCGGAGCCCCGATTTTATTCGGCCAGTCATGTGCACCGTGCCTGTTGAGGCCGCACTACAACCTAACCTACCCCCCGACCATATTAGTGTTTCAACATTATAGTACGTTACGATATCGTAGAACTATACCGAATGGTAAGTTCACACCCAAGTCACAATAAGAGCAAGCGGAATTTTGTATCATTACCTTTTTGATACTGTCCAATTGCATGAGCAGGGAACTTGCCTCTCTCGGGGAGCCAAGCCCGAGCCCTTGCGCGGCTCAGAGAAGATCATTAATCCAGATGCTTCTCCTGCCCCAGGCCCTTCTTTTTACCACTGCAAGTCTCCCTCTCACCTTTTGATAGCTAGAACGCACTGGCTTGGCTAACAACTTCTGTTGATCTCGCGATGAGTAACCGTACGTTTTATAACAAACCACATCGTACGCTATATGAAACATCACCAGAACTCTACGAGACACCGAGTGATATACTGTGTTTCCCTCGAAATAACAGTCATATCAATTGATCTCGGAAAACCAGTAGATTCCCTATAATACTCCTATCCAACATAGGGAATATACGACACCATCAAATGAAGTTGATCATGCCACACATCCGCAAATGGGTGCCTCAACAAAGAAAATTCTGAGGTACGATACGAACATCTGTCAACTCTGGCAAAGATATGATGATTAATTAGCCATAGCTACCGAGATAAGTATTATCTGATTGCCATTTCCTACTGACCAGTCAGCAGACCAGAATACACCTCCACTGGAGCCATGCGAAGACAGTTAATCTGCATGTCAATTCTCTCAAGTTGTTGCTCCAAAGCCTGGACAATAGTAGCCAAATCTACCGCTCAAGCTACGCCCCAAGCGGCGGTCCCCTTCCTAACCACGGGTCGGGTATGAACGCTCAACTGAAGCCTTTCTAACGCCGTCCGAAGCCCACAGCGCGCCGCTCTCTCTAACATCCCACCGCACATCCATTTGGAGAGCTTATTCGGGAAACCACAAAATTCGACATTATCCCCTCGGCTAGGGCGTATCGATCGGGGAGCTGCTATCCCAGTTGGGTAGGGAACAGCAGCCGCCCGTTTCCCTGATCTACCTATTTTGCCCCCCCCCCAGGAGATTGAAATGTGGATGGTGGAGGGGAACGGTCCGCTATCTGAGACCAAGCATCCCCCCGCTCCGCCTTGTTTTTTGTTGCCACTGGGAAAGCGCCTCGAGGGGCCAGTGTGGGGGGGAAGATCGCACACGCTTCGTGGGGGGAATAGGTCGGTGCCGGGATAGGGCTCAATGCCAATGATTCGAGAGCAAGTTTCTTATTTCGCGCCTGAGTTGGTGGCTTGGGAGCTCAGGCTGCCGATCCTTCACATCCCAGATCATGCATGGTACGCCCGATAGGGCGTATTCTCACCCTCGGAGTACGCCCTATCCCTACTTCGATAGGTCGCGTTGAAAAAAGTAAAAGTCTCGCCCATCATGGCATGTGTTGGTGGCCGTTATATCAGTTAAGATATGGTGTCATAGGAGCCTCCCGCTCCTTTGAGTTACGCGATAAGATACTCCAAATTCGATTACCGGTATGATACCCCGCGACCAAAATCACCGCATAGGTAGGAAAAAATAAACATGCTCCAGGTCCAGCAATTCGTATGCAAGCATCATACTTGTACACGGGCGGCTTCAGGCCCCAACCTTGTTTCCCCCAAAACACCACAGAACTTTATGATACAAGACAGAACTCCACTAATTCCGGAAGACCTCCTGATGGGGATAATTGCTGCGTTTTTTTTCCACTTGTAGAGGAATACCTCACAGGCCTTGGTGGGTACTATGTTGCATTTCTCCACCAAGGGGAATCCCAGGTTACTCGCACAGAGCTTTCTCCAATCAAGAAACAATTCAAAGTGCAGTTCTTGGCCTGGCAAATGGTCTGGCAGCCGACTGCCGGTACCGCGGTCCGATCCCGACCAAGCACAGAATCAGTACCGTAGCCACAAAGTAAGCAAACACATATTGTGGCCTGTCACCCAATCCGATCCAACGGGGGCCCGGAACTCGCAAGCACAACAGCCACATTCATACGACCAGAGAGCAAAATCATGTGAAAGCGCTGGCCCCTGTCTTTCCTTGCTTTCTTCATTGGTGAAATAACAAATAAAGAACACAGGATATGATGCACATACACACTCCAGCTCAGTGCCGTGCGCCCATTCGACATATTTCAAACTTTCAAGCTTTGTGACCGCAGTCACCCCACCCAATAAGACGAACACCACGAAAAAGATTCGAACCCAGGTTTTTAATCTTCGCCTACAACAGCCAGATACTCGAGTATAGCCTCGATCGAAGCCACCTGAATATGCGGCATCGCCGGCAGCAGAAGTTACTCCATGTGTTCAGAAATGGGCTGGTCATATCAGGGCCATTAAGTTAAATTTTCCAGGCTCGTGATTCTGGCTCACCGAACAAAATGTATAACTCTTTGATAGATGATAATGCAAGCTATGGGCCCGCGCGTAGCCCCCGTATGGATGTTGAGCGCTGCATAGCTGGAAATCCACGGAGCAGGAAAAAAAAGCTCGTTTCTTTTCTCCCGGGCTCCCCCCATACTTGACACGAGCCCATGGACCGGCTAAACGGTTTGAGAAACGATCTATTTGTTTCCTCATTTCCTTTTTTCTTCCTCAGCCCCACGGGACGGGAAAAGGCACTCCGGTGGGTTCCATTCGGGGTTTGAAAACATCCGTCGCAAGTTGGGATTGTAACGCATGAAAATTCCCTTCTCAAAATTCTTGTTTCGCTTTAACCCTCTCACCCCAAGCAACCGCTTTTTCTTTTGTTACTTTCCTCTTTATTTTTCCTTTTCCTCACTGATAATTCCTTTTGCGATCGAATCAAGTGAAATCGCGTGGATCAAGCACCTCGGGAGCAACACGGGTGGGTTCGGACTCCAATCCAAATTCGTCATTCGAGTGATAGTTTGTGAAAGCTCTAGCTTTTGTCCATGATCATTCGACTCGGCCCGATCAAGAGTGAGATAAGTTAGTTACGCACGATCTAATGATTTTCGGTACCTCAAACGCACGAAGGAATACGAAAAAACCTCAATACCACATGAGCATTTTAGTAAGAGAAACTCCGAAATGGCTAACATGACAAAGCTTCTGCCACCAACGAAAAGAAAAAACTTTTCCTCCGCGCGCGGTTAAAGGAAAAAAGTAAAACAAAGCACCGATCCCCCCTTGTTTCAAGGTTTTCCGACTTTACCGCAGTAGCAGTACCTTTGCCCTTACTTTCGGGTTTCCTTTTCTTCTTTTTTTATCATTTTTACTTTTTATTTTAATATCCTTTTGCTCATTGCTCACGCGTTCATTTTAGGAGATTTCCCATCGGTGGGATTTCGCGCTACAGTCTTGATGTCGGATTTCCCTCCTGTGTATGATGCCAGTAGCGTAAAGTTGGTAGTACAACCGTGTGCGTTATTAGCGGTGAGTACTGTAGAGTGCTCCTGGAGTCCCAATCTGGTTGCTCGAAGGAGAAGGAAAATTTTGGGTTGGCCAAGATGGAGGCACCATTCCCTTAGAGGTATGGCTCGGAGAGCTGGGCTGGTTGGATTTCTATTTTTTCCTCCTTGAGGCCAAGGTTTCCAAGATTCTCGAGAACACAGACCCATTTTTGCGCAGGGATTATTTGAGCCGAGAAGCTGCTCTGGACCGTGCTAAACTTAAAAACTTCGTCTAAAATACCCAAATGGGACTCCAGAAACATTTTGGTGAGAGTAAGTAGTAGTGGGGGAAAGAGGAAGTGGATTTCCTGATTGGAGAGCACCTTCATGGGATATCACTCCCTGACCCTTAATCTAATCGTGGAAGTCTCGTGAAACGGCATCCGGCAGGTCAAACCACAGAACCTGCAGTGGCTTCGGCTTTTTTAACCCTAATTAACTGCCAGATCTTTTGATTTAGTTCTTGAACCCGGGAGAGTGATAGATTTTGCGACTGCGCTGTCTAGTGTTGGCTCGGGCTGGCAACGATGGGTTTCTTTTCCTCTTTTTTTCCCGAACAGTATGCGGCCTCGGGCGTCTCCGCTCTTCCTCCAGCGCCTTCCCCGAGCTTTCAAAAAAGCCCGCACCCACTATCACGCCACTCAACTACACGTGTATTATTTAACCCGCTGCCCCTGAATGCTAAATACGATCTCGCACGAGCGGTTGAGACCACTGCAAGCCACAAAGTCACGTTACGCCTCGAGCGTGTGAGCAAGTGGGTGGCCAGGGTGAGCCTAGTTTACACACGTACCGGTACCAAGTGCCCGGGGGAATGGTTGTCCCACACCCTGGCGCCCGGAGATCAGGTGGCGGAATCGTGGCTTTTTCCCGGACGTGTTAACTCGCCGCCGGCCAGGAAATCATGACCCAAATCTCATTAGGCGCAGTGGTTTTTCTCGCTTACGAGAGTCTCGCCCGCCAAACAGTGGGGGCAATCGAAAGATGGAAAGCGGCTCTGCGGGGAGTTGCGTGCCAAGTCGTGGGGCTAATCGGCGGCTCTTCTTTTTGTTGCCTGTTGATGGAGTAAGTTGAGTTATAAGTTAGTCTAGCTACGAGATCGGATGGGATGGAACCAGGTTAGATAAGCCATGAGTCCCGCCCAGATACGCCTCCAGCAGATTTTCACAGACCACGTGTTATGAGGTGACTTTTACTACTAGGATATCATCTAATGAAGTCCCCTTCGCCCGAGGGAGTTTTACTCACTGTTTTTCCCTCACTGTTGACCAACAATGATGCGATGTTTCGTGGGATAGCCAAAAAAAACCCCCGCTACTGACGTAAGCTGCATCAGTGATTAGTGAGCCATGGCAAGTACCGGTACAGTACTATCCATACCGGAAGTTTATATCAATAATTGCTAAAAACAGTCCATATATCCAGCCAGTAGCACTTGGGAGGCATGAGATAGTCGTCTCCAGGCACCGACAACATTCAGCTGAGGGTGTCAAAAAATCGGATTTTCTGACTATCCAATGCTCAAATAACTCAGCACTGTTGGCAAGCTTATATATTCTCTGCAAATCACAAAGTTCGAATCATTGCAGGACAGGCTTAGCGCGCCTGGCGACGAACCCGACAGTCTGGGCGCTTGCCCCTGATATGGTTTCCATTCAGAGTTTTTCTCACGATCACTCGGCAATTGTGTACGAGTACTCCTAAAATTACCTCTATCCTATCACCAAAAACTGCAACTTCCAAAACCTCCACTCGTATTCATTAGTCAAAACTCCCCAGTTCCGTCTGTTGGATAGACAGTTCCCAGTATATATCACAAAGTTCTCACAAGTAGCGCATATGGCGTCGGCGGTTGCCGTGGGAAAAAAACAAAAAAAACAAAAACAAGAAACCAAGTCCCCAAGGTGTCCACTGGGAGTCATAAGCAGCCACTCACATGGTGTTTCACGATATTGCGGCGAAGCTCAATACTGGCACGCCGCCCAGTTTGCTCCCACGAGTGAAAGCTCATGATTGCGCTACCCACAAGCAACAAGGAATATGGTCCGGTCGTGTTTTGCATCTAGGATTGAGCAGATGATCTCTCTGCATGACCCTACTCTCTGCTGAACCTTTCTCTTTCTGTCTCTACCCGCTTGATGGTCTAGCCAGTGTTGTGACCTTCCATAGTTTTTCTCGCAAGTAGGAACAAATATCTAGCAACTTGGTTAAGCGGAGAGAGCAGCGCAAATCCCACGTGTACAAGAGCCAGGTAGAAGATGATCCCGGTTTTGTGGCATATGGAACTGGCCCTTGTAGGGCCGATCGGTGACTGACGATTCGGTGAGAACCCACACCCGCTGAAAATCCCCCCATGCCGTGTGGCGGTCCTTACAGATCAGGCCTCCCTAGTGCTCTTCCTTGTCGGGGACGCCGCGGGTGTAACTGTTCATCTATCAAGAGGTGTTGATGGAATACTACAGTGGCCTTTCTATTTACTGCGGGTCCGGGAAGGGAAGCTATGATTCCTGTTCCCGTGCAGCACTGCAGAAGACCACAGAGAGTCGGTTTCAGGTTTGTCTTGGTGTTCTGTACCTTAGGCATGCATTTTCTCTTCAAAAAATTTTCGTGAACTTCAGATCTCGGTAGTTAGGGTCTTTTATCCTAATGAACTGTTCCCACCTCTCCCATCTTCATCCTAACCCTCATCGTACTGTACTGCACCAAGTTTTTTTTTTTTGCCAACCATACATTACAAGTGAGGAAAGGAAGTACGCTATATCTTACCAACGATCGCTTACAGTACCGGAATCTCTATTTCCTCCCTTCCCTCTATCTCTTAGTGCAGCCTACGCTTCACCATAACGGATGTAGAAACCGTTTGATAGGATATGATATGGTGGGGTGGGTATGCTGGTAATATCACAGGCAAAAGTACATTAGAAATTAGAAAAAATCCAAGAAATCTGATGCAGCCAGCCCACCAGCCCAGCAAAAACTTGAATCTCTATGAAATAGCCTACAGTGAGGCGAGAACACTGGCCCGAGAACCCCAATAGAATCCTTGTAGGACAGGGGCTACCTGTACAGGCATTCTCAATATACAGCGGGCTTGGTTTGCCCTGGAATACTTTATCAATTCACTTCTTTCTCAGATTAATAAAATCCTAGGACTCCCATGTAATTTCTGAGTCTGGGCTGACACCCAGCTCAGAACTGGGAAGGGCACGAGAATGTTCCCAAGTCTTGCTGGCCTTAGATGGGCTGCTGTATGGTGGCGACCTGATAAAACGATCTGGGATCGTTACGGCACAGTAGCCTTCTGCTGATTTCATGAACCAAGGCAGGGCCAATGGAAATCAGAACGGGGTCGGGGTTCTTTGCTTTTCTGATTTACAGGCTTCGGTGGGGGAGTGCATTAGCCTTTATTTCTTCCGCCACTATCTTTCTATTTTCAAATACCGGTATATCAGGAAAGTTGCACCAGGATCCCCCCCGTTATGTCCCTTCATCTGGTCTGCACGAGCAGTGGATGCCATCTGGTGTGTGCTTATGTTTCAGTTACCGGTATGTGCGTTACGTTAAATCAAGTCGAACAGCCATCATAAAAGCTATTTATTGTACTCCTCTCTCCGGTTTAACTAAATACGAACCGAGCACATCGGCCCGGGCCAGGTGCTTATGTCTATCCATCTATCTCCTACACCAAGCCTGATTCTCATATCTCCTTCAGGGCCCTTCCCATGATCAATGCTCTTCTGCTTCTTCCCCTCCCGATTCTAGTCTTCAGGGGGTTTCAACAGAACTGTTCAAAAGCAGGGGGGAGTCAACACATTTGGTTTACCCAAATCCCCCGCCTAATGTTGGTATTCAGCTATATAGGTAGTGCACACCCGCTTCTGCCTAGCTTCCCGAAAGGCTGCTATATGAAATGACCCCACTCTGGAATTCCCCGAGAAAGTGGCAAGGAACCTAGCTTGAGCGTCTCTTAAAGAAGGGTATGTGCAAGGTTACTGCGCCCAGCTGAAAGAGCTTATTGTCATCCTACCCATTCCAAGAAATGTTGGAAATGTTTACCCGCCCGCCCGCC
>Ga0307510_10002691_pt1 | contig 20322 bp, 15 predicted proteins | sample 12_EM_MG_FD_207224 | JGI IMG/M metagenome (GOLD analysis project Ga0307510, IMG submission 207224) | Populus trichocarpa ectomycorrhiza microbial communities from riparian zone in the Pacific Northwest, United States - 12_EM | ecosystem: Host-associated > Plants > Roots > Unclassified | place... | reverse complement strand
CAAACTTAACCCTCTTGGCAAATCTTCTTTATCTCCAGCCATAATTAAGTTTATCAACCTCAATTCCAGCAAGCCTTTCTTCTGTTTTTGGCTCCTGTCTTAAATCGCAACTGATGCTCTGATACCAGATGATGTGCCGTGAATGATTCGAAAATCGACAACAATGAATCTGATGAAAAATGGATGAAGGATGGGTATTGTTGGTTGTCTTTTTTTTGGTGTTTAGGCTGGATTATAGTGATTTTAAGGTAAATAAGATGGAGGATAGACTAGAATGATACTTTGATAAGTCGATCTGGACGCCACAAAGATCAATTTAGGATTTCGACGCCACACTCTTTATGATTGAAGACTGATAAGTCAAGTAGGGTTTTTTTACAAAAATCAATTTGGAAGAACAATTCTTAATTTCTCTGAATTAAGTTTCAAATCTTGGCCAAAAGTGTTTATTATATATTCTGATACAATATTTATAATTGGAACATCTCTCCATAGTTAGGAAAATTCAACATGACAGAAGTCAAGCCCAAAAATTAGACTTTGACAAAGTAACTAGACAAATTTAACTAGCACACCTTTTCTGACCTTAATTGAAATATAAACAGACCAAATTTAAAACGGCTATAACTTCTTGCACAAAAGTCCAATGCAATCATGGTTGGACAATCTAGAAAGATCACATTCTGAACTTGAAATTCACCTAGATTAATCTTGTCTTCACATGCAATGGATGACTTCAAAATCGGGTTTAAATTCATCTACTATTCTGACCATAAACAACATCAATTTCTTTACTTATTTGCATTATCAATCCAAACTCAAGTAGCCCAACATCAAAAGAACCATTAAGGGCTTTTTCCATGTCCAAGTTTCAATTGTAGGCAAATAAGAACCTTTGAACCAATTCCGAACAAATTGCTAGCTTTTAACTCCGAAGCAGCTTCATTCATTTCAATTTGACTCGTCAAGGCCCTTTACAGTTGTTTCGCTCTCGCTCTTATTATTGGACCATCTGAATCTTCTTGTAGATTAGGTTTGGCTTTACGAGATGAATTATAATTCCCATGATGCACATCATTTACTTAGTCCTTCACTTTTTTTCACTTTTCTTAATTGTTTAGTTTTTTATATATTAAAATAAAATCATTTTTAAATAAATAATTATATGATATTTAAAAAATCATACAATTATGCCATGCCTTTTTTTTTTTTTATGTATAGTATCTCGAACCAGCTTATACACATCGAACTAGATCCATACTCCCCAAACAAGGCTTGCAAAATAGAACTTGTACCCTGGGGTCCGTGACCATTAATATTAGTGGACAAAGGGAGTCCAACTAGATACCACATGAAGAGCATATCTCTTGGCTTCTATTCCCTTTTACCAACTCGGCCACCCAATAATGGTTATGTCATGCTTTAAAAAATATTATTTATTTCTCCAGAATTTAAAACTTTAGAATATTTGTGAATAGTTATCTCAATTACGATGTAATTAAATAAAAAATAGAATTTAAAAATAGTCATGCGTTGGTGTAATTCCAATTCTCATTTGCTGCGACTGCATGCACATCCAAAGTTGAGAATGCAGCATCCATATAACTAAAAACTTCGGTCACTCATTCACCAAGACACCAACTCCTTACAGTCCTTTGCAGTATCTGGAAATGCATGTAAATTAATCATTCTGATGGCCTCAAATAACAACTTTGGAAATTATGAGTATATGATTCCTAAGACTTTCTCCTTCAACTATTGAATATTACTAGTATATGGTCTGCGTTTCGCAACAGTTCAATAATTTTTTTTTCAAATGTTCAAAAAATAAACAATATAGAGAATATTTAAAATATCTTAGATCTGGCAACCAAGTTAGACCCTATAACATTGGATCTGACGGCCATTCTAGACCCGATGACATTGGATCTGATGGTTGAGCTAGACCCGATAGCCTTGGGTCTGATGACAATTTTTGACTCGATAGCGTTGGGTCTTTCTGACATTGGATCTGGCTGCCGAGGCAAACCTAATTATGACTTTGGAGGCCAAGCCAAATCCAATAGCCTTGGGTCTGGAAGGTAAGCCAGAGTCAATGACATTGGGTTTGGCGGCCGAGCCAGACCCAATTGTGGCTCTGGATCTGGTGACCCAGCCAGACCTAATAGCCGTGGGTATAGCGGCCTTGCCAGACCCAATAGTCTTGGATCTGAAAAAACATTTAAAACTACCATTGAAGTATCCTAAATAATTTTTTTTATATTATTTTTATATTTCTTATAAAAAAATATTTAAACTACCCTTGAATGCTAATTATTATTTTTTATTTTTTATATAAAAAAAATTTGAACTACCCTTGAAGTATACTAAATAATTTTTTTGATTATTTGTTTCTATTTCTTATCAAAATAAATATTTAAACTACCCTTAAAGTATCAAAATGCTAATTAATTGTTTTATAATTTTTTATTAAAAAAATATTTAAACTACTCTTGATGTATTTGTTTTATAAATATTTTTTATTTTTTATAAAAAAAAATTAAATTACCCTCTAAATATCCTAAACATATTTTTTTTATAAATGTTTTCTATTTTTTTTTAAATCCTAAATATTTTTTTAATTTTTTTCTATTTCTTATATATAAAACATTTAAACTATCCTTAAAATATCCTCAACCAAAATGTTAATTATTTTTATTTATAAATTTCTTTTATTTTTTTATACAAAAACATTTAAACTAACTTTAAAATATCATAAACAGAAATAAACAGAAATGCTAATTATTATTTTTATTTGTTATAAAAAAAACTTTTGAACTACCCTTAAAGTATTATGAATAATTTTTTTATAATTTTTTTCTATTTTAAAAAAAATATATTTAAATTACCCTTAAAGTATCCTAAAAAGAAATTCTAATTAATATTTTTTATAATTTTTTATATAAAAAAATATTTAAACTACCCTTAAAGTATCATAAATATTTTTTTTATAAATTTTTTATATAAAAAAATTAAACTACCCTTAAAATATCATAAACAGAAATTCTAATTAATTTTTATTTATTTATTTATTTAAAATGAATCTGACGGCTATGCCAAACTCAACATCATTGGGTTTGGTGACTAAGCCAAACCTAATAGCCTTGAGTCTGACTGCCATTCCAAACCCAGCAACTTTTGGAATAAGAAACAGAAAAAACATCCCCAATGGCATTAAGTATGGCTGTTACGCCGAGCCAACAACTTTTGGCATAAGAAATAGAAAAGACAACCCCCTATAACCCTCTTGACATCTACAACGTCGTCCACATTACAAACATTTTATATCTACTGTGTGGTGCACAATGCAATAAAACTATATACACAACACCAGCACAGTTTTTTCCCACGTATAATGAGAAAGAACTGCAAATCGGCGACAGATATCATCACTGCTTGATCTGCTAACTGTGCCAGACCAATTTACTCCATCTCTAGCTTAAAATAACAAGAAAATGCAAATGGAATTAATATAAATATGATTCATTGAGGTTTCTCCATGTACTTATCCTGCACTTACTAATGATCACATTCATGCAGCTAAATATCATATCAATTTAAAAATACTTGAAATATTTAACCATCAACATCAGCTTCAGAATCATGCATCCTGCTCTAATAAAAATAAAAACTGAATCTGATTCAGATGACAATAGTTCTATGACACTTGGCCCTTGTGAATTCATCACCTTGTCAAAAGCAGATAGAAAAGCCAGTCTTGTATTTTCACCATTTCAATAGCAATGACTAAGCTATTTACTTCTTTTAATCACGAATGCTTCTTCACGTCTTCCTTTGACACATTATGAAGAGATACCTAGCAAACATTAAAAAAAAAAAAAAAAAAACAGTTTTTGTACAAAAAAATGAATCAGCTCATAAGAAGCTATTTCAAACAGAAACCACTTATGACAAATCACAGTCTGGGTGACAGGAAAATTTTTGGCATCGGAAATTCTAACATTTATCTGTACAGCCAGAAGAAGGTTCGGATATATAGCACAAATGCTTTTTAAGAAACTTGTATCGTAGTTAAGAGGTAGTTTTTTATTTTCTTATCCATGTTACTACAAAAAGGTTATAGCCAAATAAGGCGGCACCTAGCTGTTGGTGATGAAGCACGGAATGAATGAATAAATATCTTGCAAGTTTCCTATAAAGACAACAGTTATATTATTCTGACACAGATTGTTATGTAATTGAAACGAGCTGTTCAACAAAAAAATTTCCCAGAGACAAACTTCGGTTTGAATTTAAAGGTTTTAATTAATGAGATAAGTGGCAAACATCTAACTTCAATCAGGGCTATGATAATTTTTTTTTTTTTTGGATCACCAAAACCAACCACATCAGGTACAATTTGCAAGTTAATACATATAGAAGTATCAAAGATAATGCACCTTGAAGAGATTTCTCAAAGTCTTGAAGCTGTGAGATGAAACCAGAATTAGGTCCAGCCTGAGGCCTTTTACTCTTCACATGTGCCAAAGCTTCAGATAGTCTCATTCCATGCCTTTTCATCAAATAAGCAACAACAATAGTCACACTGAAAAGCAGGACACATACATTGAAACAAATTCAGTCCAATAAGAAGTATTGCATAACCCACTTTCAAACTGCAACCATCTAAAGAAGCAAAATGAATTTTTTCTTTTCTTCAAATTTATTTCCAAAGTTATTCTTGAAAGGGATGCTCTTTATTTTAAAAGAGGTGTGAATCCATGTAATTTTTCTAATGTGATAAATGCTATAGATAAAATTAAAAGAATTAATAACACAATCATAAAAATGATGAGTACGATTCAAAGGGTATCTCCGATGTTGGAACAGAAAATATGCTCATCCACTAGACACCTCCGATGGTTCTCCAATCACAATCAATGTATTGAAACATGTCATCACCGCTAAAACACTAGCTGAAGTCTTTTCCATATTTTTGACACCAACAATTGTAAAGTTAATTGCAAAATATCCAATACAGTACTGTGCCTTCATGCAGATATTATTATAAAATGAAATTGAATCTTTTAAGTCACATGAATGTATGATCACCAATTTAACAGTACAAAGGCTCAATGAATGTACTATCCGCAAGGTAAAAATTGACCAACCAAGTTGTAGGAACCAAATGTATTATTTATTAATTAATCCATCTAAAAAGTTATTCCCAGGGGGACTGATTGGTCAATGTTAGATGCATAGTATATCGCACTAAGAAGATAGAGAACATGTTTCCTGAAAATCAAGTGACCCCTGCAGGGAAAGATGAACCACCTTCGGGACCTTCCAACAAAGCAATGGACCAAAACACCACCTCCCTGCCTCTTGGCTTCGTCAATAAAATTGAAACACTTGTCGAAGTACTGCCTTAAATTGGTGTCATTTCTATCCGTGACTACCTCAAAAGAAACACCACAAAGAGTTGGTCAATTTGAGTTCTAGAAGCGGTGCAAACCATCACAAGCTCCATATGAATGAGAGAGAGAATTAAACATGGAAAGCTGATGCAAAGCAAGGAGAGATTACAACAAGATTGTGGGTTTGACAAGTAGTCTTCTTTACAGTACAGAGATATTACTTCAGCTACAACTAGATAATACATCAGATGCAAAGAGCAGACTGTAGCGCCTTAGAGAGGAAAAAAATGGGGAAAGAAAAATAAATGCAAGGAAAACAAAGGAAAAAAGAAAATTGTTAAAGAAATCATCACTTGAGGTATGCCAGTGAAAGATAATTACTAATACTATCACACCAGTTAGTAGGAAGGCACATACCTCCAATGACTTCATATACAAAATCATTTGGAAAAGAGGGAGGCAATGAATTAGCTACAGTTAAGATGTGTGTAATATTCTTGCTATTAAGTGTATCTTTGTTAGTAGCAGCACCCACAGAACCCAAGAATAGGCCCTGAGAAATCAAAAGAAATTACAGAAAATTCAGGCAAACAATTAAAATCCCAATCAAGACATCAATTAATATAAACATCAAAGTTAACTTACCTCTTCAATCTGGCATGGAACATCATCTCCCTTAAAGAATCCAGCTACATTTATAACTCGCAAAAGTGCTGCTTCTTGATTCTTGATCGAATCATCAATCTGATTATTCATGGCTTGCAGGATAAGACTTTTATTTTCCGCTTGTTGCTTATGTTCTTCCTTGAAGTGAAGGAAGAGATTGTTAAGATTTAAATGATTAGCCAATTCACATTTCCAACTCTAGGTTATATGATATGAATAACATTGAATGTTTATTATCCCATATCACAATTACAATCTGGTACGACTATGAACACCAAACTATATTACTGAACAATTTACGGAACCATTCTCGAGAACCACATTATAACATTAATAACATTGTACTGGATTCTAATTTTACACAAAATGATGTAAACAACAAGGAATAGAAGTAGCCAAATTGGGAATTGAAAAGATGAAATCTTCACAACAAGAAATATAACAAGATCAAAACGTTTATTCTACAAAAGGATCAAATATACCAAAAACAACAAAAATTCCATCTGGGTATTCTTCAAGTTTCCACCTATTTAAGAAATAAACAAATGTAAAATGAAGAGGGAGAGAGAGAAAGAGAAGATTCTATTAACCTTCAAAGTTCAATCAAAAGAAATCTCTGAATCTCCTCGTCCTCTCTAGTAGTGCTGGAAGAAGAACAACTAAGAGAATTCTCTGCGTACCCACTACTTTGATCTTTTGAGTTTTGACACGTCCAAGTGTAAAATAAGAAAAAGATGAAGGGCATGTCTGTAAAGTTATTGGAAGGGCAAATTGGGCTATTAAAGAAAAAAGAGCCCTTCAACAGTTTCACTCCACTGGAGCCGTGATAAGCAAAATGAAAGCAGTGAGTGGTGGAAATGGAGAGTTTTGGGGTTGGAAATGGGAACATAAAAGAAGAAGGATAAAACAAAGTAAAGCATCGAAATCCTCTGATTCAGCAACAGGAGGAGGAGGAGGAGGTTACTGGTTCCCTTTAAAGCAAGCTGTAACCGCAGGTGCGCTTGCTCTTACTGGGGACACAGTAGCTCAAGTTACAGACCGCTGGAAAAAGAACAAGCCATCCAAACGACACTCCTATGACCAAGACGCTTCTCAGAATTCCAATGACAATCAGGTCAGTGTGTGTGTGTGTGTTTTCTTTTATTTATTATTATTTTTTTGCCATTTATTGGAAATGAATTTAAACATGTTGTTATGTTTGTTTATTTATTTAGCAGTAAATTTGAATAATTGATTTGTGTTTTCCTTCAACTTGGTTTGGAAAAAATGGCAATGCTATTAGCTTAGCTTATAAATTCAGTCTACAACTATTTTGGTAAGTTTAGATGTTTCAAAATCAATGTAATAATTTTTACCATAATAAATACATGAAAAAGAAAAAAAAAGGCAATATAGAAGGTATAAATTCACTGCTTCTGTCTGAAAACTCATTTGGTTTGCCCAAGGCTATGGCTTGCGATTTTGTGTTCTAAACCCAACATAGAACTTATTGGCAGTGTTTTCTATGCTTGTGATTAGTACTGATTCTTAAACTTTTCTTTCATCTAATAAGACTTTGCACAGTCCAACCTTGTTTCCTACAGCAAGATAACATGGAAAGTATGTTGACCAACACATAATATTGCGTTACTCTAAATATCACTGGAGACTACATTCATCCATTGCCATTTCATGTACTGGAAGTTTGCAAATGTTACTGATTTCTAATCTGGGCCAGCAACCTTTGTTATGCATTTAGGACAAGCCTATGCTGTTGTTTTTCAATGTTTATTCTTATCTACATCATGTGCTTAAAGTTGTTTTGAGTTTGGATTTTGATGAAATGCTCTTGTTTAGGATTTTATTGGGATTTTCCTTTCCGATCATGATTGGCTTCGAGCCTTGCGAATGACTTCTTATGGGTTTCTATTGTATGGTCCTGGTTCTTATGCATGGTACCAATATCTTGACCGTTGTTTGCCAAAGCAGACAGTGAAGAATCTGATGCTAAAGGTACTAGTTTCTTTGGATATCACTGTTAGCTAATCATAATCAGGATAAACTTGATAGGTCAAAGAGTAGCTTCTTTAAAAAATATGATGCAAATTCTTAGTTTCTTTTCAGGTTTTACTGAACCAAATAGTGCTTGGTCCATCAGTGATTGCTGTTGTCTTTGCATGGAACAATCTATGGCAAGGGAAGCTTTCACAGCTTCCAGAGAAGTATCAAAGAGATGCTCTTCCAACATTGCTCTATGGTAATTCAAACTTTCATTGATTTGAAAACAAGTTTTTGTGTGATTTGATATTTGATATCTGGTTTCAATGCAGGATTTAGGTTCTGGATACCTGTCAGCGTATTGAATTTTTGGTACATCTTCTGCCCTTTTTTGGTGTGCCCTTTATAGTCCCTGGATTGAAACCCTTGAGCACAATGATGATTATATGAAGAACAGCACTCTGATTTTTTATCCTTTATTTTTTTTCTCAAATGCACAATTAACCACTCCTTTTTGGTGCTTTCATTTGTTACCTGGGGTTTTTGGGAGAAACAAATGCTAATATAGCTACAAAAACCTTTCTAAATTGGAGTATAACTGCTAGTGAGAAAAAAATATGTGATTTAAAACTTTTTGGTAAAAGTTTTGTTTAACGCCATAAAAAAGCTGTGTTATGTTGTATATCAGAGTACAATTGTACACTTATACATTATGCATGCACATAAAATTCTCTGGCAAAATTCATAAAATTGATGTCTTAGAATTATACTTATTTTCCAAGTTTTTTATTTTGGCTAATTCTTTATAATCAACAGGGATTTCTTCCACTGACTTATTTCCCTCATGGAGCCAGAGACGTCAAAATATGGAAATCGTTTTTGTTAAACTTATTTTCACTAAAACAAGCAAGGTTTAAATTTCACAAGTTTTGTTCCACTTCTAAAGTTGGTGAAATTCACCAACGCACAAGGTTTTTAGACACTGCATGCTTATGTTGAGGGACTTGTATATGTAGAAGCTCTGATAATTTATTCCGCTCCTATCAGGGAGAAAAGCTTATAACTTCAAATTAACTTGTAAACTGTTCTTAAAAAATAAAAATAAAAACTTGTTTAGTGTATGTTTCTCTGGCTTAAAACTCTTTCAAGAAAGCATCCGGTATGTGAGGTTATGAAGATTCACCTTGCTGCCAAACGCTCTCACGAAATTTATAAAGTCACCCTTATCAAACCATGGATATGGTAAGACTATATATTCTGCAACAAGTTGAGTTTTATCCGAACAGTTGACTGGGGATATTTTTTTACTAGTTACATGAACATAGCATAATGTTTTCTCTCAGCCTCTCTGATCCAGTTACTTTTATGTGCTATGAGATTTAGAACCAAACCTGTGAAACAAATCTTCTAGAATAGATTTTGATTGAGGTTGCTAAAAAGGCATGCTCCATCTCACAAATCCTCTCATGAAGGTTCATTAATGACTGCCCAAGGACCATGGTGTGAACGAGGGTCAATACGTTAGTATTTATAAAGATAGCTTCCCCCGTCATGTTAGAAAACTTTGAAACTCCGATAATATGATTTTGCTTAACAACTATAGGGACATTGTTTGGGGGAGTCTGACTTTCCAAGATTATCAGGAGTGAAATTGATGGTGTTAAATTCCTAAACTTCATATGATAAAACCTCTACTTAGAACATGGCCCTGCAGCGCAGACTTTCAGCTATTGTTTCTTAGTAAGTGAATAGTTTTTTGAACTGCTGGCATGATTATGCAATATATCTGGCAATTTTGTAGGGCTGTCCCCATTCAAGCTCGTGTAGCTTTCATGTCCACGGGGTCTATATTTTGGAACTTCTGCTTGTCCTCAACATTGAACAAGTAGATTCATCATGTCAGCATTCTGAACATGAGGTTCGTTTTTCATATTTAAGAATGAGCTTTGTAATACTGTCTCTGCTTTTATTTTTATCCTTGTTATTTAAAATAACAATGTGAAACAGGTCGACCTTTCCTCCTGTGAAACACACAGTTAGGTAGACCATGATTGGCTCAAGAGAATGGCAGCTGTGAGCATTGATTACAAACTTAGAGCAACTTGAGATTTTTACCTATTTAAAAAACGAGCTTGGCTGTATGAGATTTTCTGAAAACATTTTGGTTTTGTTGTAGTTCGATTGTATGAGAATAGAAAATAATTGTTCATTGACTAATAACCGAGCAGTATGCTGGAGGAAGTAGGAAAGTTACTTGTGTGTCTTCCATCTGCTGATTTCTTTTCTTAATTGGGCAATGCCAATTCTCTCTCAAACCTTTTAATAGTTGGTTGGGGTACTCGTAAACCTGGGCAGGTGTTGTCCACAGGTTTATTAATTATGTTATGGTTTACTTGTTTTTTATTGGAATGATAAATTTGATTCTAAAAGTATTTTGATGTTCAATTTTGAAGTCATTCAAAATGCAAACCCTGTAATGAAATGGTCATATAATCCACATGCAAAAAAACAAATCATGAAAAGCATGATAGAAGAGTGACAGAAATTACTTAAACCAAAGCACTAATATTATTGGAATGAATCTCTATATAAAGAGTCATAAATGAGAAGTATAACAAAGACATCACAATGATAGTTATATCTTGATAAGTTTAATTTATTGTTCGTCCCAACAAAGAAAAATAGTCTCACACAAAATACAAGTTTATTCAAAATATTATGGCTTCAAAGCAAACCTAAGTACAAGCTAAATGATATTATTTATAATAGGTAAAACAAACTTACTAAACAATTCTGGAAATAATAATAATAATAGAGTTCTAAATAAAATAGGCAAAATAACTATAAATCAACAACAAAACTAATATAAATCCTGCATAGTAGCTTCTAGATCTTATTTCAAGACATTCTTAATGTTTGATTGATCTGAAATTTTAGCCTAATATAAAAAAAACCTCTCAAAATATCTGGTAAACTTTCAACTCGATCCAATATTCAGATTGAAAATTATGTTTGTTTAGTATAAAACTGTGCATTTAAAAAAATCAACCCAAAACTAACTTTAACTCTCCAAATAAGCATGAAAATCTTTGTAATACCTATTACCCCTTAATTTTCTTATAGGATATGAAAACTCCTAAAATATTATAACCTTTAAATGCCATTAGTCATCATTTCCTTGTGTAACTAGGATAAATAAAGAATACTTATAAGAAAAGAATTTTAGAACATTAAAAGAATTCTTGCCACACCTAAAAACTATATTGTTGTCTATTAAAGATTCTTGTAGAACTAGAAAACTCATAAAATAAATTGTTGACCATCCTTGTATCATTTGGAAAAGAGCCATTTAAATAAGAATTTCACAAGTCAAAAGGCAACAAATAACAAAATCCACTTTGAACCTTCTTACCTATATTGTGATTCATTCTTAAACTTTGATTGACATAAAATTTTAACCCCATGTAGAACAATATGTCTAGAAACACTAGGTAAAATTTCATCCCAATTAAATTGTCTAATTGATAGTTATTGATGCAATCCTAACTTCAACACCAAGAGATTCATTAGAGGTTCCATTAAGTCCAGTCACAAGACTTAGAGCAAAAAGATTCAAGGAGGTAATTAATGGACTTCTTCAAGATATATGAGTTAAGGTGGACTTTGACAGGATATCAAAGAATAAAGAAGCTTGATTAATTTGATTCATGTTTAAGAAAGACTTATAAAAGAGCATCCAGACATTACAAAAAGATTAGAATAAGAAAATTCAAATTTGCCAGTTTTGACCTTTCATTATTGTTTTAGTCATAACTGGAACTAAAAAAAAAAGAATTTTGATACGATTCTAGTTGCATTGGAAAGTAGACATCCATATATTTCTAGCGATATATCGTAGACTTTTCAATTTGTCAAGACAAGGAAGAACAATTCATTTGAAGTTGGGCTTTGATTTTTACAGCATATTATAAAATTCGACTTTAGTCTTGTTTTAATTAGTTTGGCTATTATCTATTTATAATTTATTTTAGGCCCTAAAGCATTTAAGGATTTATTTGGGTTATGTTTTATTTTATTATTTGAGTTATTTTGGACTTTTAATGTGTTAAGGTCTATTTATCAAGTTTGGTTCCATTAAGTCAAATTAGGGTTAGCTTTTATACTGTATAAATCAATTGTTAACATCATTTTCTAGTTTATGAAATTTTCTATAAAGTTGTTGCATATTGTGTGCTTTATTTTTCTTTGTGTAATTAAGTGATTTTCATACTAGATTCTTGATTGAACTTGCAAACTCTTCAAAGAATTGATCAACTTTATTGTGATTTATACTTTTTGTTTGTGTCTCGTTATAGGCGTAGGGTGGGGGTGATCAATTGCATATAACTTCAGTTATCAAGGCAAAGTTCTTGTTAGGTTAAGCTGCAAACTTTTCTTCAAACCTCAAATTAGCAATCTAAGAGACAATTCTGCATCATTTATGCTCGATAGCGGAAAACTAGATACTAGATAACATTACACTAAAATCTAAATTTGATTGTTCAACCTTTGCATGGATCGTATCATCCCCTCTTTCTTCAAGAAGATTCATCCTCGAATCATTTTGTGGTAGAGAAACATCACTAAAACTCTTATTATGAACATGACACCTCATATAGAAGATGCTCTCGTTGCTCCTCCAAATCAGTCGTCTTATCTTGTAATTTCATTGTATTTTTCACCACAAGCACTTTTCCCACTCCAAATACACCTCATGATTGTTTTTTCCTTTAAACTAAGGAATCTTTATGTTAATAATTCTCATCACCCATCTCATCAAAATCATCACACCTCCTACCATTATTTCCATCCCAATCAGTCTTTTTCTCAAAACATTAATTACATCATCATGTCTCTTTCTTCTCTCTATCTTATCCTTAAATTCTTTATTACCCTTGTTCAACCTTTATAACATCTTTAAATCTTCAAAACACTCCAGTTATAAGAAGATTTTATTTTCTCACTCCTTCACGTGTTTACACTCCTCTCGAGTTTCACTCAATTGAGCTTTTCACTATAAAATTCAACACAACCAAAAAGAATAACTTAGTTGGGCAATCCAAATATAAATAATGAATTAATAAGCAAGAAATATATGACAACAAGAAAAACCAAAAACTATGATTACAATTCTAGGAGTAACAAGCGAATTTGTACGAGATATGAATATTTTTTAAGACACGAAAAAAAATTATAAGAAAATATTATGAAAACAAATTGATTGAAACCCAAACAACACTTTATTATACTTTTTGTCATAATTCAATTTTGGGTTTCCTCCAAATTGTCCTTTTCTTTTAAAAATGAAAAAAAATAAAAAATGAAAAAGAAAAAGACTGGCAACCAAGATCAGGTTCAAAAGTGCTTCAATGTATAAAGGAACCAAACTGGAATTTTGAACAAAATCGAGAGCCCAATTGTACTCCATAGTACTCAAAATTGAAATAAAATGTAGATTCAAGTTAAATTAAATGATTATCGAATGAATTTGCATAAAAATTAAGTCTGAGGACTTAATTAGACTTTTAATAAGCTAATTTTATTTAATCTTGGGCCCAATTAAAAGAATTGATTAAGTGCAAGGACTTGATTAGATGTTTAATTAGTCAAATTAATTTTATTATGGACTTAATTGGTGAAACAATAAGTTTGGAAACCTAATTTTGACTTAATTAAGAAGATTAGAATTTCAGGGGACTATATTTAATTTTTTTCAAACTCAATTGGATGAAATCAAGAATAAAAATTGCAAGAAACTAGAAGTTTGAAGCTCAATTGAGGGTCAAATTGAAGAATTTCAAAACCAATGAGCATTTTGCAAAAGCGCAAAAAATCGAGGGTCCAATCAAAGAAGATCAAGGGTGCAATTGCAAGGAATCTAAAAGATTAGGGCTAATTAGGAGTTCCATTATAAAATTCCAAAGATTTAAGGAACAAATTAAAAATACTTTGATTTCATTATTCATTGTCTTCTTCCCATTAAAAAAAAATGATGACCAAATGCTCTTTTTCGATTCTAATTTCTCTCTCATCATATCACACAAATCTTATATAAACTTGTACTCTTTTATTTATACTTCACTCTAAACCAAAATTTCAGCTATAATAGCTCCAAAAACTCTTGCAAATTCTCACTATCCAACATTATTATGCCTGAAAAAAAAAAAACAACCTTGGTCTTCCCTTTATCAATTGTACAAAGCAGGGCAAGTTTTTATCCTTTGCTCTAATGAATGACTGTCCTTTATTCTCCACCATTAAGAGTCGAGATTCCATTAACTCATAAGCCTTATAACCTCCCTATTTATCTTATAAAAACCCCACAAAACTCTAACCAAGCAGCTTGGAGGGGGGGATGAACACTACCATGAATAATTTTTCTCAGCTCCTATATATCCTCTTCCACCTTGGTCAGCTTTTCCTCACGGCTCCACACCCACCACTACTTCTAGTCTCGTTTTTCATTTAGGGTTCACCATTTTTTCAACACTTGTCCTCCACCTGTGAACCACAACCAAGAATAGCTCCCCACAGCCTCCTCTCCACTGGTTACCGCACAGTGACCTCAGCCACAGCATCGCAGCAACACCAACAGGAGTCTCAGCATTAGCAGCTACACGTTACAGCTTCTCAGTCCAGCAAACAAAACACAACGAAAGGTGCACTTCTCTTCTCTACTTAGTAACGTGAACTCCAGTGGCAATGCCCAGCCTCTCCATGCTGGCAGCTCCTCCACACCAGCAACAACATAACACCAGTAGTGAGCTCTTGACAGATCGTCCTCCTACAGCAGTAGCAGAGGTGGTTCTTCCTAGTCACATCAGCAGCAAAGCTTCATCATCCCTAGTGCAACAACATCAACTTGCTCCAGCAGTGGCGCAGCCGCTAGCATAGCAGCGTGCATCTCCTCTGATCAGCAGTGCCAGCCGCCAGCTCCTCCTCCAGAAGCAAGCTATCAATCTTTGGCCATATAACTTCTTCTCCCCTTCCTCCCTCATAGGTGTTGTGCATGAAATTACATGGAGAATTAATTAATTCCTATGTTGGCAATTGTTCTTACTAGAAATTTTCCACCATGTCTGAGCCAGTAGTGGAAATGAAAGGGGCCGAACCTCCATTCCGCCGAATTGCTATGATGAATCCAGCCCTCATATACAAAAAAAAACAAAAGAGAAGCATGTTGGTCCATCTATTGGCCTAACAAATCAAGTTGGGTTGGTCATAGGCCATCCCACGTGCATGGACTTGCCCCTTGCTTAATAAACTCAGCCTATGTTGTTGGGCCATGCCCAACCTATGTATGTTGTTGGGCCATGCCCAACCAACCTAAATCTAAAGCACGTTTAGCTTGTCCTAATTTTACTTAAAGAAAAGTGTTATTTTTCAGCTAGATATGTTTGTTAAATATTATCTTAGATATTTTTAACGCATTTAAACATATCCTATAGTCTTTTCCAGTAGCTTTAGGTTGCTCCTATTTTAGGGTCTAGTCAAACATACCTTAAAAAATTTTCAAAGAATTCTAAAATACTTTACGGACCATTTTAAAATTATTTATGGCTCCATCGTGTATTTTCCCAATAATTTGTCTAATATCAAGTTATAGATTTACATTCTAAGATACAGACCCAGTATTAAAAATACTCCATTTTTCTCCCAACTTTTTTAAAAAATTAAAAAAATCCCTTATACAAAAATATTTTTTTCTTCAAAAATTTCACTTAATATTAGGTTATAGACTTAATAATAAGATATAGACCCGGTATTAAAAATACATGATTTGTATAAGAAATTTCAAAAAATTCCTCACTTCAAAAAATACAAAAATATATTTTATTTTAGTGCATATTGCCAAATTCTAAAGTTTTTTCATGCATTTTTATATACCAAAATGGATATTGTAACTGATTTGTGATTATCATTTAGGATTTGGCCAAAATTCTAAAAATATCACAAAATTTAATTTGTTTTATTAATATTCAGAGTATGAATTTTACAACTTAATACATACTCCTGGTATTAAAAAATTTTTTGGTAAGTTGACGTATGTATTAAAAGAAGAAGATACAAAGATTATAAGGGGCATACCCTAGATTTACAATGAGAACAGAAACATAAAACAACAGATGGCTACAAGCTAGCCACCGAACAGAAAACTGAGACCTCACTAGATTCGATAGGGGAACCAATACAACCAGCTAACTATCAAATTAAGATTCCATGTTATTAACCCTCCAAGCTCTTTGGAAAAGATCAAACAATAAAGACTTACTCCTGGTATTAAATTAAAAGAATTGATAGCAATAAATACTAGGAATTAGTTGTAGACTTTATTATTTGAGGATATAAAATTACACTGTATAGTATATCCTCAGATATTAAAGATACAAAGTAGTAATAAGAGAGACATTAACATTTGGGTCCTAGAACGGTCAGGATTTAAGGCATAAATTTCTTCACGAAGGGAGACCTTCCTTGAATCTTAGATAGACCAATGAATTGAAACATGACCTAGAAAAACAATCAATCAATAATGCAGCTTATCATAGGTAGGGTGCACTGGGGGTGATGTGTCTTCCTTGTATAACTAGTTTCCTTACCCAGACTCTCACATATTATAGGTTTTCTAATGATCATGATACTAGGTGGCGACTTCTTAAAAAATTATAATTTTATAATTAAACCCCCCCCCCCCCCCGAATCCCTTAAATTTCAGGAGGCAACTCCATCATTCAATGTCGTGCATGCCACGGCACTGCCCAAATCAATTTAAATTAGCAAAGAAAGTTTTAATAGTTAACGCAAATTAGCTTGTTTTATGCAAACTAAACACAAATCTTGAAACTAAACCAAATGATATCTGAGTGACCTCAAATTTGATATATAGTGTGATTAGACTCCATATAATTATGATGAGGTTTGATCCAATTAGACCTTTTTTTATTTTTTACGGTAAAATATATAACGTCTTTGTTTGAACAAATTTCTTCTTCTTTTTTACCTTTTATGTTACTGATATGTGTAGTGATAGTAACAAAATAAAATAACATTGTTCATGAGTAGTTGTCAACATTCAAGAGGATAGATGAAGATTGGAAATAATAAGTTTCAACACGTGGAACAAGAAAAAAAAATTATAGGAGGATATAACTTGATAAATGGAGTTGGGCTTTGATACTAACTGAGGCGAACCATGTGATCATAGGGGTTCATATCATTTGTTTTTGTGTTTGTTATTTTTCTTATTGGTTTCCATTTTGCTCTCGTTTTGGTTTTGTAATTCATTTTGTTGTCATTTTCATTTTTCTCGATTGCTTGTGTCTTGAGAATATTTGGTTAGACATTACAAAGCTGTGATTTTTTATTGTTTGTGATTGGTTCCCTAAAAAAACTAAAAAGGAGAGCGTGAGTGGTAAAAGACAAAAAGGTGAGCATATTATCATGAAAAGCCATAATTGAGTGAAATACGAGTGGATTGACATCATATTGAGTGTAAATACATGAGGAAGTGTGGGGGTATATTATTTTAACTACTAAGATAAAATTTTAGATTTTAACGATGTCTTCTAAACATGGATCATCACTTACGAAGGACGAAAACATGTTCCTTTTGTTATAGGCTATACAACAACAATTTGAGAGAATGAATGTGAGGTTTGGTGAGGTTTTTGATAGAATAGAAAGACAGGAGGTCATGAATACTAGTTTGTGAGAGGGGTTAGTCTGAAGGGGTTCTAATGTTAAAAGGCCAGAAAGACGTGCTATCTTTAGATGAGTTTAACAATAATAAAGATGAAGAACCTGAAGATCTTGACCATGCATCAATTGGCCAAGGTGACAAATTTCAGCAACCTAGAAATCAAAGAGATGGGGGATTTCAGCAAGATGAAGACTTCGGCCATAGGGGTGTAAGAAAAGATTTTGGGTATCGTGATAGCTTGGATAAAAACTTGGAAAGTATAAAGATGAAAAATTCCTAAAATATTAGGGGAGGAATGATCCTGAGACATATTTAGAGTGATAGAAAAAGGTTGAGTTGATCTTCGATTGTCACCACTATTCGAAAGAGAAAAAAGTAAAGCATGGTGTTATTGAATTTAACCATTATGCTATAATTTAATGAGATCAATTTTTTTAAGTATGAGAAGAAACCATGAGAGGCCTATTGACACTTAGGATGAGATGAAGGCAATCATAAGGAAGAGATTTTTTTTGGGACATTGTTATTAAGATTTATATTAGATTTGATAGTCTAAAAGTGTATAAGATTATCATAAAGAGATGGAAGTCAATATAATTTAGGTGAATGTAGTGGAGGATATGAAAACTACTATGGCTAGGTTTTTGAATGCGTTGAACTGTGACATAACGAATGGTAGTAGAGTTGCAACATTATATGGAGTTAGAAGACATAGTGCATATGACTATAAAAGTGGAATAACAACTTAAGTGAAAGGGCAGTGCATGACAAGACTAAGATCAGAGACTTTTTATCCAAATCAAATGTGGGTGTAAATGTTGAACAATCTAAGACCAAGAAAGAAGTCTCCACTCAAATGTGAGGTGTCATATCAATAATAAGGTATATAATATGATTATAAATAGAGGAAGTCAAGCTTTAAGATTCCAATAAAGGGTGATCAAGTCTTGATTAATGCGATCCATGCAAGGGTTGGACAAAAAGAAAGACTGTTTTTTGGCTTAATTTTTTTAATACGTAGTTTTACTATGCGAACCTTGTGATCACATGATCATGCAACCCACAATCAAGATAAGATTTGATCCCGGAAAGCCAAAATAAGTCTGATAGAAGTGTGACATTATGGAAACCGACTCCAAAGCACCAACACTATTGGAATGAAGTAGAATGACGCCACGAAGCAAGTTAATTTTTTATAAGTCAGATTCAGTTCATTCAAGAACTGAAGAATGCAAGAATCACTTTCACACGTTAAAACTAAAAAATTCAGAAGTAATATTCATCAATGGCTGCCGAAATTTAGGTTACATAAGTTTAAATAGTTCTTGAAAAATTAACCCTAATGGATCACCCTAGTAGACTGATTTGGCCGACTTACAAAATTGATCCAAAAACCCTAAACTAAAAGGCCTATAACCTGATCCAAACAAGTTTTGGATCTTAACTGAAAATAAAGTATTAATTAAGCCCAAGCAAGCCTTGGGTTGTAGCTAACAAAAATAAAAGATAAAGCCCATAAGTCCTAAATCTTTATCTGCCTAATGATCCTAAAAACTAAGATGTCATTAAATATCATCTACCCTTCTTTCCTTGTGTAGCTAGGATGAATAAAGAGTCATTGTAAAAAAAGGATTCTAAAATATTAATGAATCCTTGTCACACTTGGAAACTATGTTGCAACCCATTAAAAATCCTTGTAGAATTAAAAGATTCCCAAAACAAGCTGTCACATCCTTGTAGAAAAAGAATCTTTGCCAAATAGAAAGTTCACAAGTCAAAAGGAAGTAAATAACAAAATTCATATAGCCTGTTCTGACCTATATTGCATGTTCTTACCGAACTCCGATTCACCTGAAAGTTTACCTCAACATAGACAAATACCTCTGGAATCTTTTTGTAATGTTTCAGCTCGATCCAATTGTCAGATTTAGAGTTATGCTCAATAGCATCAAACTAGACAGTAGGAAATTTTACGCCAAAATTTGAATCTGACCTTGCTTGGATTGTATCATTTACCCTAACAAACATAATTGTTTATCTAAACATTGACTCGGGCTAAAATTTTACCAGAAGATTTTGAAGGGCTTTTTTTTTCTATAGAGTTAAATTGGAAATACCTTGCAATAAGATCTAGAAGAGACTATGCGGAATTTACATTATTTTTCTATGTGGTTTAAGATTTGTTTTCCTATTTGGATTAGTACTCTTTTAGTATTTTTCCAGACTTGTTTCAAACATTTTACCTAGTATAAATATGGTTATTTAGCTTATATTTGAGGTTTTTTTTTTTAGATCGATTATTAATTCAAAATAATATTTTGTGTGTAGCAAGGTCACTTATACGCTTGGTTCTTCATTGAACTCTTTAGGATTTATCAAAGATTAATTGTTTTTATGGCATTCTTTCTTATACTTTCAGTTCTTGGTTCTTTATAATCAACGAGTTGTGGTTTTTCTTCTAATAAATTTGGTTTCTTGGTTCAAGAAATCATTATGTCAAGGTTTTTTTTTATCAATCTGATTTTAGCTTTCTTGAATTTTTTT